>Ga0209344_10000277_pt1 | contig 100601 bp, 105 predicted proteins | sample Cruoilmetagenom6_FD_187293 | JGI IMG/M metagenome (GOLD analysis project Ga0209344, IMG submission 187293) | Oil polluted marine microbial communities from Coal Oil Point, Santa Barbara, California, USA - Santa Barbara Oil Seep Sample 6 (SPAdes)... | ecosystem: Environmental > Aquatic >...
ATGCTCGAACACCATCCGGACCGCCCGTGCGCGGACCTCGGGCGAGTAGCGATTTGCCATTTTGCTTTTTGTCATAACCATCATCCTTACTTAAGTTGATGGTCTCCGACAAACTCGGGGCGATTCAGGCCGATGGGCACCTTGCGCTGCGTCGAGCGATGCTGCCCCAATGTGCGGCAGACCCTGCGCTCGGATAGGTTGAGGGTCTGTCGCATATGGTCAATACACCGACGTCGGCGGGAAGGGCTTAAAAGTTTCCCCGTGCAGCCTCGGTCAGGATCATCTTGTCCAGCGTCAGATCCGACACGGCACGCCTAAGCCGGGTATTCTCGGTCTCCAGCTCCTTCAGCCGTTTGAGCTGATCTCGACTCATGCCACTATATTCCCGACGCCACCGATAATAGGTCTGCTGCGTCACACCGATCTGTCGAACAGCATCTGCAATCGACTTGCCTTGACCTTGCAGCACTTCAACCTGCCGCAGCTTCAGCACGATCTCTTCGGGTTTGTCTCGCTTTCCAGCCATCTCTTGGTCCTCCTGAATATGGGATAATACTATCCCAGTTGGTGGACCACTTCAGTGGGGGCACTCCAGTGGTTCAGTATGGCAAGATGACATCCATCGCATCTTCGCCATAACTTCTCTCTTGAGTCCGGGACAGACTGCCACGGCCGCCATAGGCGATCCGAGCTTCGGCCACCTTCTCATAAGAGATAGTGTTGTCGTTTCGAATGTCGGCAGGGCGCACGATGCCGGCCATGCGCAGTTCACGCAATTCCTGATTGACCATGATTTCCTGCCGTCCAGCCACAACCAGTGTGCCATTGGGCAGTTTCTGGATGATCAAGGCCGCCACCTTCAGATCGATTTGTTCGTTGCGGTTGATTGATCCCGAACCGCTCGCTTGCGTTTGCGAGTTGATGTCGATTATGTCGCCGGAGGGCAGATCGGTACGGCTGATACCAGGCAAGATTGATGCAATTTTTGCTTCATATCCAAAGAACGTCGGGAAACCTACCGAACCGCCGCCCTCACGTTGGCGGTCGGAGGAGTTGCGCAAACGCGCCTTGTCGTCGATCGAGATGATGACCGTCAAGATGTCGCCAACGTCATCGGCTCGTTGGTCCGCGAACAATGGGTCATGCTTACGGGAAAACAGCGACGCTTTGGCGCTGCCCGAGGGCGGGGCTTCAAAAGCGATGTCGGGCATCGGCACCATCACCCGGGCAACCTCGGGTATCGTGCTGCCATCGACGACCAAATCCGACGTTGTGGGCGCGCGGTCAAAGTGTTTGGAAGGATCGCATCCGGACAGCGCCAGGACCAACCCCAGGGGCAGAACGATAGCTCGGTAAGGGTGGGGTGTCATCGAAGGATCTCCACGATCCCGTCGCCTTTGGCGACGGCAGTAATCGTCTTGTTGCTAATGAGGTTCACTATACGGACTTCCTGGCCGCGGTGGGCGTCGTTCAGAGCGCGCCCGGGGGCTGCGAGGGCCAAGAGGCCATCGCTGAAATGGATTTCGACCTGATCGCCCCGTTCGATTATCAAAGGCTGGATGATCGATTGCGTCTGGATCGGCCGACCCGGCGATAAGACTCGGCGTACCTGCTTGCCCACAACGTCTGATGGGACTGTGACGGCATAGGCGCCGACCCGACCCACGGGCATCCGGATAACTACCAAGTCGTCCTCCTGCACGATCTCGTTGGGCAGGAGGCGGCGCGCAGGCACAGGCACAGGCACCGACACAATCGCCAGCCCGCCGATCCGCTGAACAGTACCCGACGCCAGCACTGCATTGGCCAGAAACTGTCCCGTGGATACGTCCATCCAGAATTCCGACAGCATCAGGACGTCATCCTGCAGCACGTCCTTGACGGTAATTTCGAACTCTCCGGTATCGGGCAGGGTGGCGCCATATTCGGCGCGCGCACGCTCTTCGATCAGCACTTCCACGGCCACGGGCGCCGCCAAGATGGGGGCGGGTAACAGAAAAATGAGGATCAGCGCAAGATGACGCATCAGCGAATCTGATTGGCCGAGGACAGCATCTGATCCGCCGTTTCGATGGATTTGGAGTTCATTTCATAGGCCCGTTGGGCCGAGATCAGATCGGTGATCTGCTGGATAACGTTCACGTTCGATGCTTCCAGATATCCCTGCCGGATCAACCCGGCACCGGGATCGCCGGGGTTGACGATCTGGGCCTCGCCCGAGGCCTCGGTCGCGAGCACGAAGTTATTGCCGACTGGACGCATGCCGGGTTCGTTGATGAACGTTGCGATGTTCAACTGGCCCAGTTCGACCGGTTCCGGGTCGTTTTCGACATAGGCCAGGACGATGCCCTGTTCGTTGATATCGATCGATGTGGTGTTCTCGGGTACGACCAGACCGGGATTGACCTGATAGCCCTGCATCGTCACGATCTCTCCCTCGGCGGACAATTGAAAGGTGCCATCGCGTGTATACGCCTCGCTGCCATCGGGCATCAGGACGGAAAAGTAACCGCGTCCGTCGATGGCGACGTTCAACGAGTTCTCCGTTGAAACCATTCCGCCTTGAGTATTCAGCCGCACCGTTCCGGCCGTTTGCACCCCAAGACCAATGTCAATTCCCACCGGGCGGGCCGTGCCGCCTGACGAGGTCAGGGCGCCCTCGCGCTGCATCGACTGGTAAATCAGATCCTGAAAGGCTGCTCGGCTGGATTTGAAGCCGGTGGTGTTCGCGTTGGCGATATTGTTTGAGATGACGTCGACATTCGTCTGCTGGGCCATCATGCCAGTTGCCGCGATGCTAAGTGCCTTCATCTGTAAAGTCCTTCCATTAGACGGCTTGCCCGATCCGCCGCAGCGAATCCCGGCGCAGAGTGTCTGCATTTCCCATCAGGGTGTTGGCGCGCTCATAGGCTCGCTGGACGTCGATCAGCCGCGTCATCTCGCGGATTGGATTGACGTTGCTCAGTTCCAGAGAGCCCTGCATTACCTGTGTTGAAAGGGCAGGGCGGGGCGTGGCGGCGGCGTCCGGAGCGATCAGCATCCCCGAGCCGATCCGCTTGTAGCTTTGGATTTCGGGGATGTCGAAGACGCCAATCCGTGCCAATGGCCCGGTACCATTTCCAGAGATCGTACCGTCCTCGGACACGCTCAACGTGCCAATACCCTCGGTCGGCAGCATGATCGGCGCGCCACCTTCGTCGAGCACCTTGGCCCCGGAAAGTACAATCAGATTGCCTTGTGCGTCCAAAGTGAAGCTGCCGTCTCGGCCATAGGTCTGCTGTCCGTCGGCAGTCCGGTAGCTGAACCAACCCTCACCATGAAGGGCAAGGTCCAGCGGATTACCTGTCTGGACCATCGCGCCGGGCCGGGTGTCGATATAGGAACCGGTGTCTCTGACGAATTCTGCAGAATCCAGGCCGATCCCGGCATTTTTCTGCATGAAGCTTTCAAACACCACGTGTTCGCCTTTGTAGCCGGCAGTATTGGCGTTTGCGATGTTGTTGGCTGTGATGTCCAGCTGGCGCTGCAGCGATGCAGCAAGTGATATGCTGATATAGCTGGTTTCTGACATAAGCGCTCAGCCTCTCATTCATGGCGCGGAACGCAAGATTAAATTGCATTCCTTATGGATATAATGAAAGAATAATTGGACATAAACAAGTATAAAGTGCATTCCTTCTTCGTCATGCATAAATTCTCCTATCTTGTGTTTGTTGTACTCTTGCTTCTGACCTCTCCGGCGCTGAGCCAGGAGGCGCGGACATTCGCGACTCTGAATCTTGCAGAGCTGGGGCGAAGCGACTTCCTGATCGAGCGCCGCGCGTTGATGCAGCGACTGACTGCGGCGGGACCGGGCGCAGACACCGATGCGGCAACCCACCTGGATCTGGCTGAGCTTTACCTTTCGAAAATGCTGTTGGCCGAAGCGACGTCGTACCTCGAGGCTTTGGACGTCGAGACGTTATCGTCGTTGGAGCGACAGCGACAGGAAACGCTGTCAGTCGCCATTTCGCTTCTGTCGGGCCGTGACGGTCTTGTATTGGCTGTGTCTCGATCCGCAAACTGGTCACAGGGCAGGGCGCTGCGCGCAGCAGCTTTCGCGCGGCTTGGCGCCGATGTGGCGGTCGAAGATCTGATGCCGCAAATCCTTGACGCTCTGCCAGAGCTTTCATCGGCTATAATTGGCGCTATTTTGCCGGATCTTCTAGAGGCCGCCTTGGATGCTGGGGAGTGGGATGTCGCGCAGGCCCTGGCTGAACAGTTCCCTGATCATCCCGAGCTGCGAGACGCGCCATCCTATCGGTTCCTTCTGGCGCGGGCTGCTGATCTGGCCGGTGACGTTTTGATGGCATTTGACGGCTATGCCAGTGCGGCAGAAGGGCGGGACGCCTATGCTCACCGGGCGCGGATAGAGCTTGTTCGGCTGGGCAGGCGCACTGACACCCTGCCACTGGAGGATGCGATCGCGTTGCTGGATGTGGCGCAATGGGCGTGGCGCGGGGATGCCGTGGCGGCAGAGGGGCTGGAGCTGCTGTATGATTATGCATTGGGGCAGGGGGATTCACTTGTCGCCCTCTCTGCCCTGGGGTGTCTGGTAGCGGACGCGGCAACACCCGAGGCGGCCGAGGCCGCGCGCCAGCGTGCCCGGTTGGCGATCAGCAAATTTTATGATGCCGGGGCCGCGGGGGACATCGGTCTGGGGGCTTTTTTGGACGGACATGGCGAGATCAAGTCGCGATGGCAGTTCAATCCCGGCTTCATCGAAAGCGCCGCCGCCTTGCCGCAGACCTTTCTGGATGTCGGTATGACGGCGATTGCAGCGCGTGAATTCCGGGCCCTGCGCGACATTGCTGTGGTTGCGGGAGAGCTAAACCTGTTCACGGTTGCCCCTGACGTCATCGCAGCCCTGCGCCTGAGCGAAGCCCGCGCCCTGCTGGCGGGGGGGCAGGCCGACAAGGCAATCGAGGTCTTGAGCGGTTTTCCGGAGTCGCGGCAGGATGGATATCACGAGGCCGAGCGTCTGTTGATCTGGGCGCTAAGCCGGGCAGGGCGGTCCGAGGAACTGGCGGGGCTACGTGAGCGCGCCCTCGATACCGAGTCTCGGCGTACCCGGGCAGTGGCGCTGTACGAGATTGGCAATTGGGACGCCGCACGCAAAGCTTTTCTTGAGCTTTGGGAGGCCTATCCATCAAACTTCTCCTTTCCAGATGCGACCCGCCTAATTCTGGCTGCTTACGAGGTGGGCGACGTCGCAACCGTCAGCCGCATCGCGGCGGCCTTTCCGATGCTGACCGACCACCCCGGCTGGGCCGATATCGCGGCAGGGCTCGCGCCGCAGACGACGAATTTCGAAGCCCTGACCTCTGACGTGATGCGCATGAGCGTAAAAAATGCCAGCCGTGCGCTTAGTGCTGTGGATGAGGCCACAGGCGCCACCAAGGGTGAGTGACAAATATGACAAAGAATGAAATTGTTTTGCGATCTAATTGTGATAAGTAAAGCAAATACATTTTTGAACACTCTAAGGTTAGAGAAGAATAAATAGGAGTAGTCCATGAGTGTCGTAAGTGCTCTTCAGATCGGGATCAGTGGGTTGCAAGCCAACTCATCTAAGGTCGGGAACATCTCAAGCAACATCGCGAATGCCAATACGGTCGGTTATCGCCGGACCTTTTCGGAATTCGTGACCCAGAACACCGGTAGCAAACAAGCCGGAGTGTTGGCCGAAACGCGTGCCAGCGTCGAAGCGGCAGGTATCCTGCAGCCAACGGGACGCGAAACGGATCTCTCCGTGTCGGGCGCCGGGTTTTTTGTTGTTTCGCGCAATCCCAACGATCCAGTGGAATCCAACTATTTCATGACCCGTGCAGGCTCCTTCACACCGGATCAAAGTGGCAATCTGCGCAACGCGGCCGGCTATTATCTCGGTGGTTTCCCGACCGAACCTGACGGGGCGGTCGGCTTCGTGGACCGCACCAGTTTCGCTGACCTCAGCACGGTCAACATCGCCAACTTCCAGATCCCCGGCGTCGCCAGTTCGCAGATTGCTCTCTCGGGGAATGTTCCGTCGCAAGAGACCGGTCTCGCGACACCGGGGGCACCGTTTCAGTCGACTCTGCGCTATGTGAACCAGCTTGGTGGCTCGGACGAAATAAAGCTGACGTGGCAGCCTACAGGCACTGCCAACGAATGGGGCGTGAATGTCACCGGCGGCGACGGCACCGACTATGGCAATGCCGCCGTGACATTCAACGACAGTGGCCCGAATGCCGGCAGCCCGGCCAGCTATGTGTCTGCAGGATTGCCGCTGGACCCGGCGACCGGAGTCATCAGTCTGACAATCAACAATGGCACCACGCCTCAGGCCCTCGATATCGCTCTGGGTGCGCCGGGCAGTTTCACCGGCATGACCCAATTTTCCGGCGATTACAGCCCGCCCAAGATTGAGGGCGACGGAGCCGAAAGTGGCACTCTGGTGCGAGCCGAGATGAATGAAACAGGCCTCCTTTATGGCATTTTTGACAATGGACAGCGGCGTGCGTTGTTCGAGATTCCTTTGGCCAATGTGACCAATCCCAACCAGATGCGGTCGGTTGATGGCAATGCCTATGTCGCGACCATGGAGTCCGGTGCCGTCAGTCTTAACGCGGTGAACAGCAATGGCGTCGGCACCGTCGTTAGCGGGGCGTTGGAGGGGTCGAACGTGGATATTGCCCAAGAATTGACCGACCTGATCCAGACCCAGAGGGCCTATGCCTCAAGTGCCAAGATAATTACGGCCAGCGACGAGATGCTGGACGAAACCTTGCGGATCAAACGTTAAATAGGTGCCAAAATGAGCATTTCCTCTGCGTTTCAAATCGCCGGCAGTGGTTTGCGTTCCACCGAGGAGCGAGCCAGTCTGGTGGCGGGCAATATCGCCAATGCCCAGACCCAGGGATATGCTCGGCGCGAGAGCGTGCAGACCAGCGGTGGCACGGCCGGACAGGGCAGCGTGGTAGAATCGCGGATCGTGCGCCAGATTGACGAAAGGCTGGCCGCGATGACACGACGCGCCGGGGCCGACGTTGGTGGTGCCAGTGTTGCGGGCGAGATCCTGGGCGGATACCTATTGACGCTTGGCAAGCCGGAGGAAGAGGTGTCGCCTGCTGCCCGCATGGCCGATTTCCAGAGCGCTCTTGACCTTCTCGCCAACAATCCGTCGGATACCAATGTGCAGCGCGATCTGCTGGCGCGGGCCGATGGCCTTGTGCGGACGCTCAACAACGCATCTGTCAATCTCGACCGCAGCTTTGCCCAAGCCGGGACCGAGTTTGAGCGCAGTGTCGGCAGCGCAAACGACCACTTGAACAACATTGCGGAATTAAACCAACAGCTGCGCAGGGAATCCTCTTTCTCGCACCAGTTTGGTGACCTGATGGACCAGATGACCCGAGAATTGGACGCGCTGGGACCCCTGATCGCGTTCCAGACCCGGTGGGAGCCGGACGGCACCCTGACCTTGCACAGCGCGGGCGGCACCGAGTTGGTCATTGGCGACGACGCAGTGCGGTTGATCTTAGACAAAGAGACCGGTGCCCTTTCAGCGCGGGATGTCGATATCACTCCGAACAGCACGGGCGGGAGGGGCTTTTCTGAGGGTCGCTTGGCAGGGCTGAGCGAAATGATCACCACAGTCATTCCGCAGATGAAATTGCAGTTGGACGAGATGGCCCGCGGCTTGATCGACAGTTTTCAAAGTGCCGATGCGTCGCTGGCACCGGGGCAGGCGGGATTGTTCACCGATGGCGGTAATGCGTTTGATGCAAGCACTCTCGACGGGTTGGCTGGGCGGCTGGCAATCAATGATGCGGTGCGTTCCGACAAGGGGGGCGCGCTCTGGCGGTTGCGCGATGGCATGGGCGCCTCAGTTCCGGGAGACGTTGGCTCGACTGTTCAGATCGATGCATTCATCAGCGCCCTCGACAGCCCGCAATCCTTTTCACCGGAGACGGGATTGGGCGGCAACCAGAGGCTGGATGAATTCGCAGCCTTGATGGTTGGATATCAGCACAACGTCCGCGTTAGTGCCGATGCCCGCTCCGAAACAGCCGGAATCAAACTGGCCTCTTTCGAAAATGCCCGCGGCAGCGTTGAAGGGGTCAACGTGGATACCGAATTACAAAAGCTGCTGGAGATCGAACAGGCTTATGGCGCGAATGCACAGGTGCTGACCAGCCTGACCACCATGATCGACACCCTTCTTGATGCTGTGTGAGGCGAGAGATGAACGAAATATCCCGTACCGTATCAACCGCCCTGCAAAGCATGCGCCAACGTGAGCAGGCCAGCCGGCTGGCCGGAAAAATCTCGGAGACTGCACAGGAAATGACAACCGGGATGAAGGCCCGGCCCTACGACGCGCTGGGGCACAGGTCATCTGATGCCATCGCCATTCGCATGCAAATCGTGCGGAATGACGGGTTCCTTACGTCCAACTCCTTACTGGAGCGACGGTTCGAATCCGTTGAGATCGCCCTTAGTGGTATCCGCGAGGCCGGGCAGGATGTATTGAATCAGCTGCTCGTTACCGGTTCGAGCGCGGGGTTCTCCTCTGATCATCTTGCTCAGTCGGCCCGTGCGGCGATCGATTTCATTGTTGGGCATAGCGCCGTGAGCGACAGTTCCGGGTTCGTGATGTCGGGCACCCGAAGCGATGCCAGGCCACTGCAGTCATGGGATGTGCCTAATGCCGAAACTGGGCTGGCACCGGCACAGATTTTGGATAATGTGCTCGGCGGCACTATTGGTGGTCTTGCCGATGCCTACGCCAGAATCGACGCGTTAAAGAGAGTCTTTGACGATGCCGACACTTCCAATCCCGACTACAATTTCGATGCCAGCTTTTACAACGGCAGCCCGGCACTGGATGCTGCGGGCGGGCCCAATCCGCTGGTGAAATTTCGGATTTCCGAAAACGAAACTCTGACCCAGCCCGCACAGGCCAACGACCCGGCCATGCGCGATCTGCTGCGCGGGCTGGCGATGATCAGTTCGGTAGATGTCAATCAGATAACCGATCTCGAAGCCCGCGACGCCTGGATGGGTGAAGCCCGCAGCGCGCTCTCCAAAGGTCTTGGCGGGCTGGCCAACCTTGAGACGACGATGGGGATACGGCGCGCGCAGCTGGCCGATACCATCAAGAGCCAGGAAAGCCGGAGCGCCTTTCTGGATACTGAACGGTTGGCGCTGGAGGGAGTCGACCAATATGATGCCGCCAGTCGCCTAACCTTGCTGCAGACCCAGCTTGAATCCAGTTATGCGGTCACCGCTCGGCTCTCGCGCATGTCGTTCCTGAATTACCTTTAGTCGAGAAAGACAGGCTATGATCTCTTCCATAAAATTTCTGCTGATAGGCTTGATTTTTAGCTTCGCTGGTGTTGCCGGACCAGGTGCCGCTCAGGTCCGTATCAAGGACATCGTCATGATCGAGGGCGTCCGGTCGAACCAGTTGGTTGGGTACGGTCTGGTGGTCGGGTTGAACGGTACCGGCGATTCGTTGCGGAACTCGCCCTTCACGCGGAACGCCATCGAAGGGATGCTGGAACGGCTGGGGATCGGAAACCTGAGCGAAGAGCAGATTCGGACAGCGAACACCGCCGCGGTCATGGTAACCGCATCGTTGCCGCCTTTTGCCCGCGCCGGTGGTACTATTGATGTGGTCGTCTCGTCGCTGGGCGATGCTTCGTCGCTGCGTGGGGGCACCCTGATCATCACGCCGCTCTCCGCCGCTGATGGCGAAATCTATGCCGTGGCTCAAGGCCCGATTGCGGTCGCCGGATATGCCGCCCAAGGCTTGAACGCTTCGATTGTCGAAGGAGTACCCACCGGCGCGCGGATCGAGAACGGCGCCATCGTCGAGCGTGAGGTCGACTTTAACTTTGGCGAGTTGACTCGCGTTGAACTGGCCCTGCGAAATCCGGATTTCGTCACTGCACGCCGGGTCGAGACCGTCATCAACGAGGCCTTCGGATGGCGTATCGCCAAGGCGCTGGATTCGCGTACCATCGTCATCGAAGAGTCCGGCAAGACCTCGATGATCGAGATCATCGCTGATATCGAACCCCTTTTGGTGGAGCCCGATCAGGTGGCGCGGGTCGTCATTGATGCGCGCTCGGGGACCATTGTCATCGGCGCTAACGTGCGGATTGACCGGATCGCGGTCAGCCAAGGCGGCCTGACCGTCACGGTGCGCGACGATTTCAACGTGAGTCAGCCCGAGTCTTTTTCAATCGGTGGCACCACGGTTATCGTGCCTGAATCGTCGGTTGGGGTGGAAAAGCGGGATGCGAAGTTCGCGGTCATAGATGGGTCGGTCAGCTTGCAGCGGCTGGTGGACGGACTGAATGCCATCGGGGTCGGTGCGACCGAAACAATTTCGATCCTGCAGGCGATCAAAGCGGCCGGCGCGTTGCATGCCGACCTTGAAATTATCTAGAAGGGCCGCAACATGGAAATCCCTCCCCTCTCGGTGGTGCGCCCGCCCTCCCAGCCCGTCAGCGAAGGCACTGAAGCCTCGGCGAAAGCTGCCAAGGATTTCGAGGCCATGTTTCTGGGCCAGATGGTGGACGAGATGTTGTCGACCGTAAACATCGGTGACTTTGGCGGCGGTCACGCTGAGGAAACCTGGCGCAGCTTTCTGTCTGACGCCATCGGGCGCAGCATCGCCGAGCAGAATTCGACCGGAATCGCTGATGGAATCGAGACAGCGATTCTGCGCTATCAGACAGGCCAGCAGCGATGAGTGACCCGAACGACGCCTTTGCCAACATCGACGCGCTGGAAGCTGTCTTGCGCAAAGAGATCGCCGCCATCGAGGCCGGAGATCTAGCGGTCCTGCACCAATACGAAGGCGACAAAGTCAGGCTTTCTGAAGCTTTGGAACGCCAACTGGCCGACAACCCCCAGGCCATCAGCACCGAGCAACTGCGCGGTTTGAAGGACCTGATTCAACGGAATGTTGAGCATCTGAAGCAGGCCATGGTGGCCATTGTGGAAGTCATAACCGAAGTTTCACATATTCGCGATCGCCATGGAATTGCAGGCCTTTACGGCCGCAGTGGCACCAAGCGTGACATGCATGCAGCAGCAAGCAAAGCTGTGAATAAAATGTTTTGATCTGCCACATTGTTGCCAGATTGAAGGATAATAACATCCGTACGCGGTTGACTCCCGCAGTTGTCAGAATGACGACATGATACACTAAGAATAGTTTGGAACTACAATGTCTTCTATCCTTACCAACACCTCCGCAATGAACGCTCTGTCGACCCTGCGGAATGTGAACAACAACCTCAGCGAGACCCAGAGCCGTATTTCGACCGGGATGAAGGTCAATTCTGCCAAAGACAATGCGTCCTATTTTTCGATCTCAACGACGATGAAATCGGAAATCGGCATGAATAAGGCTATCAATGAAGGGATGGCTTTGGCGAAAAGTTCGATCTCGACGGCTCGCCTTGGTGCCGAAACTGTTCAAGATCTTGCCAAACAGTTCGTGGATCGTGCCGCATTCGCTCAGGAAACGGGCGTCGACCTTGCAATGGTTGAAAAAGAACTGACGGCACTGTCTGAACAGATGACGACAGCCATTGAGAAGTCCACCTTTAACGGAGAGAATCTTCTTTCCGGTACAGCCAGCAAGGTGGTGACTACTGGTGCCAGTCGCGATAGTGCTGGTGCGATCTCGACGACAACGCAATCTTTCACCGAGCATGATCTTGCGACGGTGGCGACGACTTTCGGCACCATCGCGACAGCTATCGGGGCAGCGGGGGACCAAGCCACATTGGAATCCGAGTTGGCAAAGGCTGGCGTCGAGTTGAAATCGGTCATTGCAGCGGCTACCGAGTTTGGCATCGCGGAAAAGTCGATCGAAACCCAGCAGAACTTTCTGAACGAGTTGACCGATCGCCTAGACAGCGGCGTAGGCGCGATGATCGATGCCGACATGGAGCAGGAAGCAGCCCGCCTGCAATCGCTTCAGGTCCAGCAGCAACTGGCCACCCAATCCCTGTCGATTGCCAACCAGGCACCGCAGAACATCCTGAGCCTGTTCCGTTAAGAACAGATCTGGGAAAGACCGGGGCGTATACGTCCCGGTCACAATTCGGACATCGCAGAAGCTTCGTCCGAATGTAGTTCAGAGTATGCATGAGGAAGAAATCCTATGGGCTTGGCAGCATATAAGAAAACCATTCGCGAAAGCGAAACCCCTCGTCAGATTGAACGTCGCGTTCTTTCGCGTGTGACCCACGATCTGCAACACCACGCCAGCGCGTTCGACAGGAGCGAAACCAAGTTTGATCGGCTGAATCTCTTGGCGGACGGCTTACGTGACGCATTGTTTGAGAACCAGCGGATCTGGAGCGCCCTGCGCGACGATCTGGCTGAGCCGGGCAATGCGATGCCGGACGCACTTAAGGCCTCGCTTATCTCGATCGCGCTCTGGGTAGACCGTCAGACCGACACGCTGATGACCGGGCACGGCCAGGTCGCGGGGCTGGTCGAAATCAACGGGAATATCATTGCGGGTCTGGCCGGACAGGTTGCCCCTGAACGCGAACTCGAAGAGGTCTGACGTGCTGAAAATCACGCTGCGTCCCGGCGAACGGGTTGTTGTGAATGGCTGTGTACTGCGCAACGGCAGCCGGCGTCAGTCGATCACGGTCGAGAACCGCGCCGACATTGTGCGCGAAAGCGACCTGCTGGATGCCAAAAGTCAGGCGACGCCTGTGTCCAAGGTGTATTTCATGCTCCAGAATGCCCTGATAAACCCCGCATCGCGCGAGGAGATCGTCCCGATGATCCAATCCGGGCTGGCTGGACTAGCCACTTGTTTCGGTGCCGATATGCGCAGCCGGATCATGCAGGCCGCCAACAACGTCAGCATTGAGGACTATTACAAGGCAATGAGTGAACTGCGCCCGGTCCTGAAATACGAGGCTGAACTCTTGGCCATGAGACTGCCCGAACGCGTGGCCAAACCGGTTTCGGCATGATCCCCCTAGGTGGCATCGGCACTGGTCTTGCGGTCAAACTGTTTGACTCTACCCGCGAAAAGCAGCTTGACCTGATTGAACATGACGCCCTGAACGCGCGACAGATCGCAGCCTTCAGTGAGCGTATCGCGACGATAGGATCGGCCAAAGAATTGATCGCCGATACCGAAGTCTATACTTTCGTGATGCGCGCTTTTGATCTGAAGGATCAGATCTTTGGCAAGGCATTGATCCGCAAGACATTGGAAAGCGACATCGCTGATCGCGGTGCGCTGGTTAACCGTTTGACCGATCCCAGGATCCGCGCCATGTACGAGGCTCTGGGCTTTGTGCCTGACGGTGGCCCCAGCGCGAATTTCGCCGATGCCGAGTGGCAGCAAGGGATGATCGAACGTTTCAAGGAACGCATCCTCATCAACTCCGCCTCGGAGGACAACACCGGCGCTGGACTGGCGCTGGAGTTCAGATCCAAGGCGGCGGGGATCGAAACCTGGATGGACGTCCTGAAGGACGAGGATCTAGGGAAGTTCATGCGTCGTGCCCTTGGCCTTCCCGACGAGATGGTCAAGGTCGACATCGACCGTCAGGCGGCATTGTTCGCCCAAAAGTTCGACATCGAGAAGTTGAAGGACCCCGCCGAAGTTGACAGACTCGTGGCGCGGTTCTCTGCCATTTACGACGCGATCGAGGGGACAGCGGTGCAGTCAAATGCTGCCGTGTTACTGATGGAGGGCGCGGTCTCTGCAGGACAGGGGGGGGGATTCAGCGTGATCACGGCTGACATCCCGTCGATCATTCAAAACGGATACGGTCGCTATCGCTGATCCATCAGATCATACAAAGACTTCGTCTTCTTCATCGGCGCTGGAAGGCAGTTCAATCGTACCCTCGTCAGCCAGCGCCTTGGTATAATCGACCATCGCGGATTGAGCTGCCCGCACGTCTCGGCCTCGTACCGGGCCGGTGGCTTCCATCTCGTCCATCAACATTTGGCGTGACCGCTGTGGCAGGCATTCCATCAAGTGATCGCGCAGCTCTTTCTTGGCCCCGCGCATCGCCAATGGCAACGTGTCGCCATCCAGCCCCCGCATCACCTGCGAGAGGTCCTGCGCACTGAGTTTAATCAGGTCATCGAAGATGAACATGCGTTGCTTGATGGCTTGGAAAGTGTCGGGGATTCTCTTTTCCAGAGAATTTGCCAGTTGTTCGAATGCCTGTACATCCAGCTTGTTGAAGAGATCGGCCATCCGTTGGTGGGTCTCTGCCGAGCTGGTGTGGACGGCGTCGGACATGATGTCCTTTTTCAAGGTGTCTTCGATCTGCCGCAGCATGTGCAACGGCACCGCCTCCATCGAAACCATCCGTTCAGCAACGTCTTTCATCCGTTCGGTTCCCAACAGCGGCAGAACCTTGGCCGCGACCGCCGTGTCGACATTGTTCAAAATCGCCGCAGCAGTCTGGTCGTGTTCCCCCTTCAGGTAATTTGCAATTACCGTCTCGTTCAGGGTTGCGAAGCGGCGCCACATGTCGTGTTCGCCGGCAGCGTATCCGACGTTCTTGAGAATCTCAGCCACCTGTTCTTCTGGCATAAATTTGCGCAACATCGATTCTGCAGCCGTGATTGACCCGGTTACCGAACCGGACCCACGGATCACACTCTGGGTGAATTCGCTTAGAACGTCTTCAACCACATCCGCCGGGATCGACCCAAGGTGACTCATGGACTGGGTAATCCGCACGATCTCGGCGTCGTTGAGTTGCTGCATGAGCGCCGACCCGACACGTTCACCCAAACACAAGAACAAGATTGCAGCTTTGGTCGGGCCGGACATTCTTTTCACCAAGGAATCGGATTTGGTGCTTTTTGTGAGCGTACTGACGGACATGGCGAAGTTTTCCTTTTACGGGCTGGTCAACCGCCGACGAGCGGCACGTAGCTTTCGATCAGGGATCCCGCCAGCATGTACCAACCGTCGATCAGGACGAAAAAGATCACCTTGAACGGCAGCGAGATCATGACCGGCGGCAGCATCATCATACCTGCGCTCATCAGGACCGAGGCAACGATCAGGTCAATTGCCACGAATGGTAGATAGATCAGGAATCCGATGGTGAATGCTCGGCGTAGTTCTGAGATCATAAAGGCCGGGACAAGGTGGTGGAATGAAGCTTCTTCGGGACTCGTGGGCAGCGGGGGGGCGTCGGTAGCCTCAGAATCTTCCGAAATATCGAGGAACAGCGCGTAATCACGAGGACGTGTGTTAACGAACATGAAGGCGCGGAACGGATCCGCGATGCGCTGGATGGCCTGTTCTTCAACCAGCGTGTTGTTCAGCAACGGCACCACTCCGCCCTCGTAGGCATCCTTGAACACCGGCTGCATCACGAAGAACGTCATGAACAACGCTAGAGAAGTCAGGACAATGTTGGGCGGTGTCTGGTTCAGACCCAAGGCCGAGCGCAACATAGACAGTACGATGACGAAGCGAGTAAAGCTGGTCATAACCACCAAAAGCCCAGGTGCGATACTCAGCACCGTGGCAAACGCGATGAATTGCAGTATTCTGCCCGACAGTTCGGAATTTTTGTCGGTGCCCGGAGCGGCATCACCTATGGCATCGGATAACGCGCCGAGGAACCCGCCCTCCTGGGCCGTGGCCATTCCGAAACTGGCCAGCAGGATCATCGCTGCCAACGCGATCCGGCACAGCGTGCGGGATCTGAATCCAATGAAATCAGTCAGCGACATAGTCCTTGACTATCTGGGTCAGGGATACACCAAGCCGGTCATCACCGACCTTGACGAGATCACCACGCGCCACTAGTCGGTCGCTGACCACCAGATCGACAGGCGATCCGATCTTGCGGTTCAATTCGACGATAGAGCCGCGGGTCAGCTCCAGAAGCCGCGAGATCGGCATGCGCGCCTGACCAAGGACAATCTGCACATCCAACCCGACGTTCAGCATCGCATTGATGCCAGTGCCGCCGTCTTCTGCCTTTGCGAATAGTGCGCTGCGGTTTTCGTCCGTGTCGAGATTTGGTAAGATGTTCTCCACCTCCTGTTCCGAACCAGAAAGGCTTTGGGCCTGCGGTTCCTGTTCGGGCTGACGAATTACCTCCAAGGCTGGCGTTTCTTCGGGTTCGGATGAGCTTTGGGGGGCTTGTGGCTTAGATTTTGTCATTGCCAATGGTTTCCTTTTGGGCGTGAATTGCCTTTTTGTGAGCCTCACGCAACTCAGTCAAAAGCCGGTTACATATCTGTTCGAATCCGTATTCCAGTGCGCCCCTGTCCCATTCCATCCGCGCTTCGCCGTCGCGCATACTGGGATCGGGCTGTAGATCAAGCGCATGATCGCATTTGTAATAGGTCGCCCGCGCCCGCAGGTCTGCTTCCAGCGATGACATGGTCGCGGGCGACAGCCGTATATGGATCCGGCTGGACCCGATCGCCATCTTCAGGGAATGGTGAGCCACTTTTTTCACGCGTGCAGCAGATAGGCGTTCGATCAGTTCGGGAAAGACCACCTCGCAGGATTGGAGCGTGAACCCAACAACTTGCGCCAACAGCGCCGCGCGATGTTCCTCGGCTTTGACAGCAAGGCGCGCTAACTCTTGCATCAGAGCATCCACTGTTTCGACCTGAATCGACTGGAACGACCGGCGCATTTCGGCGCGCCCTGCATCGGCTCCCATCAGAAACCCTGCTTGATGGCCTTGTTCATGGGCGCTCTTGACCAATGCATCGACCTCATCCTTGGTGAAGGTCTCAATCTTGGCGCCAAAGGCCTGAACTTCGCCCATATCTTCGTCAAAGTTGCGTAGTTTCGGTCGGGAAATCATTTGTGCTCCTTTTCAGCAAGCCAACTGCCCAAAACTCTCAGAGCGTCATCCGTGTTATTATTTACGAGGTCCGTGACCGTTTTGATCTGGCTGCGGCGCACAGGGCCATCCACCGAGGCGAGTTGCACCATCTCGCGAGGCTGGGCCTCGTCAGGGTCAAGCACAGTTCCGACATGAGGCTGAGCGGTCGTTGGCTCGGATAGACGCGCTGGGGACGTTCCGCCCGTCAATGTAGAAGCTTCTGCTGAATTTTGCCCGTTCAGAAGCGCCGCATCGCCCGCCGCGGCGGCCAAAGCGGGCACAGGGGCGTTGGCGTTGAGGATCATACGCAGTGGTTTGATGCCGAACATCATGATGATTGCGAGCATCGCCAGCCCGAAGACCGCGCGCAGGATCGACATAGCGTTATTGACTAGGACCGTGCCCAGACTGCGTCCGGCCGGGCTGCTGAGATCCGCGTCAAAATCGCGAAACTGGAGATTGTCCACCTGAACCTGGTCGCCGCGCCTTTCGTCATAGCCGATGACGGTTCTAACCAGATGGGTCAGGCGCTGCATCTCTTCGGCGGAGCGTTCGATATAGCCTTCGGATCCATCCGGCCGGGTGCCGTAGCTGCCATTGACTAGGACTGCAACCGAGATCCGCTCGATATTGCCCGGTTCGCGCACAATCTCGCTTTCGACGGAGCCGATCTCGTAGTTGATGATTTCGTCATTTTCGGTTCTGGTGGATTGGCCCGTCAGATCACCGTCTTCGCGCAGTTCGGCCGGGATGTTGTTGGCCACATCGACGGTGGCGGGTGCAGGATCGGTTTCATTCGAATTGCGGGCACGGGTCTCGATCGAGCGGGCGACCTGCTGATCCGGGTCAAAGCTGCGCGATACCCGGACCTCGCGTTCCGTGGTCAGGTCAACGCTGACCCGCACTCGCGCATTGCCCGGCCCGACGCGTGCATTCAAGATTGCCTCAACCTTTTGGGCCAACTGATCCTCGATCGTGGTGCGTTGACTTTGCAGCGAGAACTCCGATCCGTTGGCGTCGTCCTTAGCCAAAATCGTCTCGCCGCTGGCAGAAAGCACCGTGACATTCTGGGGATCTAGATCCGCGACGGCCGAGGCAACCAATGCCTGGATCGACTGGGCCTGGCTGCGCGACATCGTCGTATTGGCTCTGGATCGGATGATTACCGAAGCGCTGGCCTGGGGCCGCACCCGCGAGAAAGCCTCGCGTTCGGGCAGCACCAGATGAATGCGCGCCGCTTCGATTCCGTTGATGGTCTGTATCGACCGCGCCAGTTCCCCCTCGAGGGCGCGCAGCCGGTTCACCTTTTGCATGAAGGAATTCATCCCCATGCCGGACATGTCGTCAAACAACTCCCATCCCGGTACGCCTTCGCTGGGCAATCCGGCATCGGCCAGAGCCATGCGAGCGCGAGCGACATCATTTTCAGCGACCGAGATCGTATCGCCATTGTGCGAAATGTTGACCGCCAGACCGGCCTGCTCCAACGTCTGCACCATTTGCGAGGCCGAGCCAGGGCTCAATTGGCTGTAGACAGGAACGAAGGTCGGCGCAAAGATCGTTCGCGCCCCGATCATCACCACGCCAATGACGCCAAGACCCACTATAGCCAGCACCGCCAGCCGCCGCGAACCCAGCGCCTTGAGATTGTCGATTATTTGACGCACCTGCGTACCTGCTCTTCTCTTCTCGCATTAAGCGCTTGTTATTGCGGCCAAGACTCTCGATCCAACGTCTCTTATGCAAGTATAAATTGATATGTACTTGTATCGCAAACAAACAAATGAGTTAGTGTTGCATTTAAGCTTTGTTTGCGTTCTATTTGTTCTTACTTATAGTTTGAAGGCTAATGTATCGTTAAGAGTATGGGGATGAAGAAGGCACTTGCGATTCCCGCTCTTGGAATTCTTTGCCTCGCCGCCGCGGCGGGCGGGATAGCTATTGCTGTCGGTCCCAAGGCCGCATTGTCCGTGATTGGCCTCGGGTCGAACGCGTCGTCCACTGACACGCCCACGCAGGACACCGATCATGCCGCCACTGGCGGCACTGATGAGCAGGGCAATGTTGCGGATGCTGGCGACGCCCATGCGAACGATACACATGGTGGGGCAGGACCTGACGAGGCTGAGATGCCGGTGCTGCCCTTCCCCGAAATCATCGTCAACGTCACCGACGTCACGGCAGCGGGCCGAAAGACCAGCCGGTTTTTGAAATTGAACATGCTGATGGTCTATGATGACACCCTCGAAGGTGCTGAGCGTCTGCTGGGGCGCGAGGTCTATCTGCGCGATGCATTTCAGGATTTTCTGCGCCAATTGTACGTCAGTGACATTCAGGGAAGTCGCGGACTGGCCATGATGAAGACTGAACTACTGCGGCGCGCTCGGGCCGTTGGCCACACGGAAGCACCGGTGGAAATCCTCATATCAGATATGGTGGTGCAATGATTTCTGCGTACGACCAAAGCGAGGAAAAAATTGAAGAGGCAATAATCCGGCAATCGCGAGAGAGCTTTCAGCGCCTTCCGACCCTGGAGATGATCATTGATCGCCTGGTTTTGGCGCTAGCACCCGAGATCAAGTCTTATTGCAACATCACCCCAGAGATCGAACTGACAGCACTCGACTACATGACCTATGAAGACGTGATGGATAGCACCATCACGCCGTCGTTGATCGCCATCGCCAAGGCGGATCCCTGGAACAGCCAGATTGCTTGCGTGATCGAGCCAGATCTACTGTTCACGACATTGGAAATCATGTTGGGGGGGCGGCGTACCGCGCGGACAGAGTGGAAACCGCGCAGTTTCACCGCCATTGAGCAAAAGATAGGACAGCATCTTGCCGAGTTGTGCCTCACCTCGCTCAGTGGCTGTTTCGCGGAGGTCAGCCCGGTATCCTTCGCCACGCAGACTTTGGAGTCGAATCCGAAGTCAGTGATCATGACGCCTCCAGCAACAGCGACCCTGCGGGTCCGCCTGCAACTGACAATCGATGACCGTGACGGTCACATGACGCTAGTTTTTCCCTATGGCGCGCTGGAAGAGGTCGGAGCCCGGTTGGCCCAGCCGTTTCTTGGCGGGCGATTAGGCGGCGATAGCGGCTGGCGCACCGAGATCAACTCTCAGATATCGGGCACCAACGTGACGGTCACGGCCTTGCTGCAAGAGTTGTCGATCCCACTACGCAAAGTGCTGGATTGGTCCTTGGGAGACGTCATAGATCTCGGCATAACCATGGAGACGCCGGTTGTGGGCCTGCTCAACCAACAGCCGATGTTCCAAGCCACTTTGGGACAGCGTAACAACGGTTCGCTTGCGTTGCGCGTCACCCAAACGCTTTTGCCCGAAGAAAAGGAGGTCGAGGATGCTTCCGGTATTGATTGACATGGTCATCATTGTGTTGCTTGTAGGCACGCTGGCCTATGCCTTGGTGCTGGATCGGCGGGTGCGCAACCTCATGGCGATCCTGAGAGATATCGAGCCGGTTGTCGGAGCCTTTTCCAGTGCAGTCGACCAGTCGACTCGGTCGGTCGAGGAGTTGCGCAACATCAGCAAAGCAGTCCAGCGTATCGAACCTTCTCTGGAGGGAAAACGGGCAGCCGTTCTCGCGACGCAGGCGGCAGGGGCGGGCAGAGGCAAGCGTGCAAAAGATAAGAATCTGGTGCGCGGTCAGGTACCCGTTCCCGGCAAGTCGGATCTTGTCCGGACCTTTTTCGACATCACCAAGGAGCGTAAGGAATGAGACTCGTGTTTCTCCCGAAACTTGTCGTGGTGGCGCTCGGCCTCGCAGGCGTGATGAAGGTTTCGGACAATTTCGATCTGATCCCGATGGCCGCTGCTGCGGGACCCGCCAGCAGCAATGAACGATCGTCTGTAGAGGCCGCGACTGCTCTGCCGCCTGCCACCACGCCCGGCACCGGCGATATGTGCGAATCCAGCCATGCCATTGCCGCTGCCATTGCCGAAGAACGCGCACTGTTAGAGGCTCAGCGAAAAGAAATCGCGGACCAGGAGGCGCGTATCGCTCTGGCCGAGAAAAGCCTCAGGGCCGAACAGGCCCGTTTGGCCGAGGTGCGCGACGAGATCGGTGTGCAACTAGACCGGATCGCGGAAGCCAACGGGCAGGACATGACTAAGCTGGTAGAACTCTATCGCAACATGAAGCCCCAGGTCGCTGCCGCGATCATTGATGAAATTGATATCGAAACTGCGGTTCTGGTCGTTGGTGCATTGCCCGAACGCGACGCGGCGCAGATCCTTGGGACGCTCAGCCTCGTGCGGGCCCGCGCAATCACCAAGATCATCCTGGAGCGTTCCAAACTCCCCGCCGATCGCAATCTCGATGGGCTGCGCCTGAACTAACCCTCAGTCGTCGCGCAGGGTCGAGCCCTCGGGCGGCTTGCGGCGGGTGTTGCGGCGAAGATCCAATACATAGCCGATGATTTCGGCTACCGCCTGCCAATGTTCCACCGGGATGCGTTGATCCACGTCGACAGCGGCGTGCAACGCCCGTGCGAGAGGGCGGTTCTCGATCATCGGTATGTCATGTTCCTTGGCCAGGTCGCGGATCCGTTTGGCCATCAGATCAGCGCCTTTGGCAACACAGATCGGCGCGTCGTCCTTACCCTGTTCGTATTTCAGCGCAATGGCGAAATGCGTCGGGTTGGTCAGGATAACGCTGGCCGTCGGCACAGCCTGTGCTATTCTTTGACGTGCCCGGGCGCGGCGCAGCTCGGCCCGCCGGGCCCGGATCTGGGGGTCACCTTCGCTGTCTTTATGCTCGTCGCGCACCTCTTTAAGACTCATCATCTGCTTTTTTTTCCACTGGAACCGTTTCCAGAGGATGTCGGCCAAGGCGATGGGCAAGAGAAACACGGTGGTTGCCAGGAATATCCAGCGCGTCGAGTCCAGTGTGACCGCAGCCAGACGTTCGGGCAGGAAGTTCTGGGTCTGGCTAAGGGACTGGGCGATATCGCGCACTGCCCAGATTGTGATGGCCCCAATCACCAGCACCTTTGCGGTGTTCTTGAAGAATTCGACAAAGGCGTCGGCGGAGAACAGCCGCTTGAACCCAGACAGGGGGTTCAGCTTTGACAGTTTCGGCTGGATTCGATCCGTTGACACCACGGTCTCGCCCTGAATCATGACCCCGAACAAGGCCGCCAGAACCATGATTCCGGCAATCGGCAGCATTGCCAGCCCAATCGAGAAGCCGAGCGCCTTCAGCACTGCACCCGCGTCTGACACCCCGGTGCCGTCCTCGCCAATTATGATCCCACTTGCGCCAAGCAGCGGACCACGCAAGGCCTCGACAATGCGCCCCGACGCAGACGGCAACACAAAGATCAGGATCATCAGAAGTGCGAAGACCACCATCGCTGTGCCGGCCTCGCGAGATTGCGGTACATCGCCCTTCTTTCGCGCGTCCCGCAACTTCTTGTCGGTCGGCTCTTCGGTATTGGAACTCTTGTCCTCTTGCGACATTGTTATTCAGAACCCGTAACTGAGCAGCCATTCCGCGAAAGGTTCGAGGAAGCCGCGTATCATGGTTGGGATCGCCAGGACCATCAAGGCCAGAGCCGCGCCAATTAACAAAGGCTGAGCAATAAAGAACACTTGCAGGCTGGCCATCATCCGGTTGGCCAGCCCCATGCCGACGTTCAACACCAGTCCGGCCACATAGAAGGGCGCCGCGATCGACAGGCCGAGATAGAGACTGACCTGAACCGCGCGGGCGAACTGGTCCGTCAGGTCCGAGAGCATGAAACTGCCTGGAACAAATACAAGATAGGACAACAGCAAGGATTGAATGATGTGATGGTGCAAGTCGGTGATGAAAATCATTGCGGTCGCCCCGACCAGGAGCAGCGCCGACAGACTGGTCGCTCCTTCAAACGCGCCGATATTTGGTGCAAGAGCATTGGCCAGCCCCGACATCAGACCGATTTGATAGCCCGCGAATTGTAGCGCCGACAGCAGCGTGCGCGCCACCAGCCCGATCCATAGTCCTATAGTGATTTCGGCTCCGAAGATCAGTAGTAGTGCGGCGGGGCGATCTTCGGTGATCGGGCCCACGCCTGTCGCGGGATAGAGTGCTGCCGTCAGGATCAGTCCGAAAAGCAGCCTTTGGCGCACCGGTATCCAGGTTTCGGCAAAGCCTGGCATGAACAGCAGTGCACTGCCCAGCCGTGCGAAGACCAGGAAGTATCCCAGCAGCGTGGCAGACAGGAAAGCTGACAGATCCACTGGTCAATTCCCAATGGTGGCGACTGTCCGCAATGAGACCCTGCGGTGGATTTCTGTATTTGAGATCACCGGGGTCATCGGGCTAACCCGCTCGAGCATCGAGCGCACGAAAGTGCGCGACTCGGGGTTGACCATAAGGGCAGGCCAGTCATCCTCGCTGGCAAATCGCTGGATCTGTTGGCGCGCCTGCAGGACGAATTCCTGTACCCGTATCGGCGACATGACAAAGTTACGATCTTCACCGACGATTTTGACCGCCTCGATGAACTCGGTCTCCCAGGCGGGGGAAAGAGTGATGACCGACACAAATCCCTGAGCATCTGCCAGACCCTGACAAATTTGGCTGGACAGGCGCCGCCGCACATTCTCCAGGATCATCGCCGGCTTGCTGGTCTGACGCATTGCTTCGGCCATGGCCTCGACGATCAGCGGAAGGTTGCGGATCGATACCCGTTCCATCAGCAATTCCTGCAGAATATGCTGCACCATGATCGCGGGCGAGGGGACAGGCAGGTCATTCACCAGCTTCTGATAGTTGCGATCCAGACCGTCAATCAATTCCTTGGCGCTGCCATAGGTCAGCAGATCTGCCATGTTCTCCTTCACTACCTCGGTCAGATGGGTGGTGATAACGCTTTCCGGATCTACCACGGTATAGCCCTCTGCCTCGGCCTGATCGGCGACCTTGCGATCAACCCAGAGCGCATCAAGCCCGAATGTAGGCTCCTTGGCCTTTTCGCCAAGCAATTGCAGTGGTGCGCCTTCGGGATTGATCACCATCATCCGGTCGGCGCGGATGTCGCCGCGGGCGGAATCAACCCCGTGGACCTGAAACGCATAGCTGTTTATCGGCAGGCTTGCATCGTCCTTGATCCGCACCGACGGCATCAGAAAACCGTACTCCTCGGAGAAATGCTTGCGCAAGGATTTGATTTTGCTCGGCAGAACGGCATCGGGACGGTTGGCCAGACCGACCAGTCCCTCGCCCAGAACCAGCCGCAATTCGTCTAGCCGCATCGGGTTACTGTCGCCTTCAGGCGCGGCATTGTTTTGCGCTTCCAGCGCGTCGGCGCGGCGTTTTTCCTCGGCGGCCTCAACCGCGTTGCGCTGGATCATGTAGCCAAGACCGACCATTGCCGCCGCAAGCAGGGCAAAGACCACCAGCGGAAATCCCGGTAGCAGACCGATACCCAGCAGCAGCAGCGCTGCCATATAGAGCGCCTTGGGGAAATTCGACAGTTGGTCGAGTACTGCCTCGTTCGCCGCACCGCGGGTGCCGCCCTTAGTCACTATCAGACCGGCGGCAAGGGACACGACCAGGGCCGGGATCTGGCTGACGAGCCCGTCGCCGATGGTGAGCGAAGTAAAGACATTGGCAGCATCACCCACACCCATTCCGCGCTGCACGACGCCGATCAGAATACCGCCTATTATGTTGATCAGGGTGATGATCAACCCGGCCACCGCATCACCCCGAACAAATTTCGACGCCCCGTCCATCGCCCCGAAGAAGGCGCTTTCGTCCTCCAGTTCCTTGCGGCGGCGCCGAGCCTCGTCCTCGTCGATAAGACCGGCCCCCATGTCGGCGTCGATTGCCATCTGTTTGCCGGGCATCGCATCCAGAGAGAACCGCGCCGCCACTTCTGCAATCCGGGTCGATCCCTTGCTGATGACGACGAAGTTGATGACTACAAGGATCGCAAAAATCACTAAGCCGATCACGAAGTTGCCCGCGACGATGAATTTCGAGAAACCTTGTATCACGTCGCCTGCGGCGCCCAAGCCAGTGTGCCCCTCGCTCAGGATCAATCTGGTCGAGGCTACGTTCAATGACAGGCGCAACATGGTGGTGACCAACAGCAGCGTGGGGAACGAATTGAACTGCAGCGGCGAAGGGATCCAGAGCGCGACCATGAAGATTAGGACGCTGAGCGATAGCGACAGCGCCAGCCCGAAATCGACCAGGACCGGCGGCAGCGGGACAAACAGCACCGCCAACACCAGCGTCATACCGAGGGCAAAGCCGATATCCTTGTTTGCGCGCAGCATGGCCATACGTGGCAGAACAGAGAGGGGGTTTGAGATCATCCGGCTGTCTCAAGGGGAGTTTTGGTGAATTGCGGCAAGATCGGCTGGATCTCTTGCGAGGAATAGAGCGAAAAGCGCGCGTTTGCCCCTCCGCCCAAATTCGCCCCCCATGTGGCACGGGCTACTATTCTACCATCGCTGGTGCTGCGGCGTGCGCGCGTGGCATCCGAGGTTCGCTTCGCTGTTCGACTACCGCCCGTGGTGCTGGCCAGCGCAGTGAATTCCGGCAATTTGGCATTGGCTGCCGAGATGTTCTTTTGCAGCCGCGCCAGATAGGCGTCGCGGAATTTTGGCTCAAACGAATGATAGGCGCCAGCTGCCTGCATCCAGTCGCCGGTGCGCCCGTGCAGTCGTTTGAGAAAGCGGGCGGCGTAGTCGACATTGGAGCGCGGGTCGAATCCATGGGCGGTCGAAGCAAAGGCTTCGGGATGCCAGCGCAGGTTGATCTGCATACAGCCTACATCAATCGACGTTACCCCCGCGTTCTGACGCTCTCTCACCCAGTCGAGAGCAGCAGCGCGGGTATCGAACAAGCGTCCTGTACCTGCGGCATTCACTGCGAAGGGCCACACTGTGAATTGCCCGTTGCGCCGGGTGCCCGCCTCTTGCAGCCCGATGGCTAGCAATAGATTGTTGGGGATGCCATGGCGGTCTTGAGCGGCTAGAATTTCACGGATGCAGACCCCATCTGTATCCCACGCGGCACGAGGAGGGGCAGGCTGGGAAGCTTCGGAAGTGGGTTTCTGCGTCGGCACATAAAAGCTTGCCCAGCCTTCGGCCATGGCGGGACCGTAGCTCAGAACGCCGAGCAGCACCGCCCAGAGTATCTGCCGCAGCCCCCTCACAGCCCGCCATTTCCGATGAGGTTAAAGACCGTGTCTGAAAGGCGTTCGAGCGTTGCATACATAAATGGCGTGGCGACCATCAAGGTCAAGAAGATCATCACGATCTTGGGCACGAATGTCAGGGTCATTTCCTGGATTTGGGTCAGCGCCTGAAAGAAGGCGATCACGAGACCGACGCTCAGCGCTACTGCCAGCACCGGGGCCGACGCCAGCAACACGGTTAAAACAGTGTCGGAAAGGATGTCATAAGCGCGTGGTCCCGTCATGGCCTAGATCGGCATCCGAAGTATTTCCTGATAGGCTTCAACGAAACGGTCCCGGACTGTTACTGCAATTTTGACCGTGGATTCCATCGCCAGCATCGCCTCAACCACCTGTTGGGTGCCAGCCTCGCCACGCAGCCCTGCGTGGGCAGTTGCCTCGCCGACTCGCACGGTCTCAATTGCCTCCGTCGAAACGCTTCGCACCATCGCGGAGAAGGAGCTTGCGCTTACATCTTCTGCCGCACCCTTGTCCGCCATCAGGGATTGGGACGTGCGATAGGCGCCACGGACAGCCGAGGAGGAAATCAGAGAAGTAGGATCGCTCATGGTCAAATCACTTCAGCAGGTCTAGCATCTGGCCGCGCATCCGCCGACCGGCCTCGAACATGTTCATGTTGGCTTCATAGTTGCGAGAGGCTTCGCGCATGTTCGCCATCTCTATCACTGGATCGACGTTCGGCCGCTTAACGTAACCAGCCTCGTCCGCAGCGGGGTGCGAAGGATCGAATTCCAGCCGAAAGTCGGATTGATCGCGCCCGATCCGATCCACACCGACCATCGACGCACCGCTGTCGCGATCGACAAGCTCGGAAAAACTGATGGTCTTGCGGCGAAACGGATCTGCGCCAGGTGTCGATCCGGTGGAACTGGCATTCGCGACATTTTCTGAGATGACACGCAAGCGCTCAGTCTGCGCGGTCATGCCGCTGGCGGCGATATGTGCGATGGACTTAAGGGGATCCATGAGCTTTTCCTTACCTGCCGCCGGTGACGGCCATTGTCAGCAAATCATAGCTCTTGCGATAGAGCTGAGATGCGAGCCTGTATTGGTCACTGATTTCGGCAGATCGGACCACCTGGTTTTCCAGATTCACTGTATTGCCATCCAGCGTGGATTTGGTCGCGGTCTTGTCCTCGATCTCGCGGATGCCCGGCGCGGCGACATTCTGCCCGGCGATGTGCCGCGGATGGCTTGTCGCCAGACGGGTGTCGGTGGAAGTTCTGTCACGCAGCATACTTTCGAACGGCGTCACGTCGCGGCTCCGAAAGTTCGGGGTTCCGGCATTCGCGACATTCTCGGACGTGACTTTTTGTCGGGCCGCAAGCCATGTCATCCGGTCCGAGGCTAGCCCAAAGATGGAAAGGTTTGACAAGTTCATTTTGTTGATACTCACGTTTATTCTTGTATATATATAAACAATCTTTTCTTCTAGAGGAAATTATTCATGCAAACGCTCTTTTCTGAGCTAACGAGCTTTGCACGTGACGCTGGCGAGGCGCGAATTTCTGGCGAGGTCAGCGCAATCACCGGCATTACGTTGACAGCGGTGGGGCTGGAGCGGGTGCTCGGAATTGGCGAGCGCTGTATTGTGCACGGCGCTGCCGGTCCAGTTCGGGCGGAGGTTGTGGGCCTCAATGCGCGCGGAACCGAACTGCTGCCTTTCGGATCGTGGCGCGGTGTTACGGCCGGTGATCCGGTTGAAGTTGATCCGAGCCAAGACATGATCCGCCCGGATGAAAGCTGGAAAGGGCGCGTGATCTGCGCCGCCGCCACCCCGCTCGATGGCAAGGGACACCTGCCCGAGGGGCATTCGCCACGCCCGCTGCGAGCTGCCCCGCCCGGGGCCTTTGACCGCAAGCGGATCGGGCCAAAGCTTGCTACTCAAGTGCGGGTTATGGATATTTTCACTCCGCTTTGCCGGGGGCAGCGTCTGGGAATTTTCGCAGGGTCAGGAGTGGGCAAGTCCACCTTGATGGCAATGCTTGCCCGCCACACCGAATGCGATGTGGTCGTTATGGCACTGGTAGGAGAGCGCGGGCGCGAGGTGCAGGATTTCATCTCCACGGACTTGGGCCAAGAAGGTATGAAAAAGACCGTGCTGGTTGTGGCTACGGGCGACGAACCGCCGTTGACCCGCCGTCAAGCTGCCTGGACGGCGATGGCCGTGGCCGAATATTTTCGCGATGCCGGGCAGCATGTCCTGCTGCTGATGGACAGCGTCACCCGTTTTGCCATGGCGCAGCGCGAGATCGGCCTCGCTTCACGCGAACCACCGACGGCGAAAGGTTATCCGCCGACCGTATTTTCGGAATTACCTCAGATGCTGGAAAGGGCCGGGCCGGGACCCCACGGCAAGGGCGATATCACGGCGATCTTCACGGTGTTGGTGGACGGGGACGACATGAATGACCCCATCGCCGATGCTGTACGTGGGATCACAGATGGCCATATCGTGCTGGATCGGCGGATAGCTGAAAGGAGCCGCCATCCTGCGATTGACCTTTTGGCCAGCGTATCGCGCACTCTGCCCGACTGTCATAGCGAAGCGGAATATGCTTTGCTGACTGCTGCCCTTCGCGCGCTGGCCGCCCATGCCGACATGGAGGAGTTGATTCGCATCGGCGCATATCGCAGCGGTACCAATCCCGAACTGGACCGGGCCATCGTCTTTGCGGGCTCATGCGAGACGTTTTTATCTCAGCGTAAGGCTGAACAGACCTTGCCCCAGGCATCTTTTTCTGAATTGGCAACGCTTCTGGACTGCGCTGGCATCTCGCCGAAGTGAGGCAAACCGGACCGTTGCGTTTATCCGCCGTTCTACTGATCGTAAGATAAAACGAGGTCCTCGACGTCTTCTTTCTTGCTGTTCTTCGGAATTGCTCGGGACGAACTTCATGTTCGGTTGCATGAGCGCTGTGCAGATCGCTTCAGCGTCGTTGCGTTCGTTCTTCTGATGCTTGACGAACGGCTTCACATATTGTGGCGCCAATGACTTTGCCGTTGAGGGGAGAGACATCCATCCCATTAAATGGCGCGCCAAATATGGCGGTATGGATGGGTCCATGATTGCGAAGTCCAAGGCGCTTGAGGATGAGAGCAGACGGCCGAAGAAGATGTTCGCCGATCTGAGCATGCAGAACGAGTTGTTGAAGGAAGCTCTCGGGAAAAAGTAGTTGGGCCATCTCAGCGACGAGAGTGGCCGCAAAGGCGGTGGAGCAGCACGTGTGCAGCATTGCCCTGTCTTGCCGCGCTTTTGTGGTCACCGAGACCTGCTTTCGCCATCGCCCGCTTCTTAATGAAGAGGGCGAACAGATCGCTGATCTGCTAACCGGGCAGACGGATGCCCGCAAGACTTGGGATTTTGTGCTATGTTTCCGGCATTCGCGCAACGTTAAAGGGCATCCGTGGAACCACAAAAGCGTCTACCGGAGCTACTGCGGGCTTAAGCTGAACCTTCGGATCAAACCTCGAAAGCGGCTGAAACGGGACAAACCCGATTCGCTGGCGGTGCCGGATGCGCCCAACGTGGCCTAGTCAATGGACTTTATGTCAGATCGCCTCGGTGACAATGCCGAGTCAGTTTTCAGGGACAATCAACAGCTTCGACCCAAATGGACAAAAAGGCCTCGTTCTGTGCCGCCGTTTCTGCCTGTTCAATCCGGCGTTTGCGCGACAGGGCGCGCCGATGGGCGACCAGATCGATCCGTTTGGTCTCGGCAAAGAGTGAATTCAACTGTACTTGTATATCGGCGCAACTGTCTCTCAAGCGCTGCGCTTCGCATTCCTTGCGACGCAAGGACTCGGACACGTTGCGAATGAATTCAGATAGGACACGGGTGCTTTCGATCGCATTCGTGTCGCCGCGCTCGTTTAGTCGCTCCAGCAGATCTTGGCGCTCGGTCTCGATCTGGCCTATGGCGCGGTTTAGTTCGCCCATCTTCAGAGCCACATTTTCCATCTCGTGCCGCTTTAGACGTGACAGGGTCGCCAGACCATCAGCGCGCCGCCGCATCACTGCTTCGTTTCCTGCAACTGGAGTATCAGCCGTGCGCGCATCTCATTTAGAATGCGGGGAGGGAGGATCGCGACGCCCTCGGGCAAGGAAATATGTCCTATCACCCCTTGAGGTACCATCGACCGCGGCAAAACCTGAGATGTCGAAGCAGGGGATTCGTGCTTGATGGGCGTAGGGTCCTCGGTTCGATGGAGGCCGTCTGCCGCGTAACCAGGAGCGGCAATGGCCCACAAGATCAAGAGGCTCAGGGAGTTTCGTGACGTCATGCGGCGGGCAATTCCCGTCGGGATTCCTCAACACTGGAAAAACCTGGCTGTTTGCTGGTTGGTATATTCCCCCTGCCAAGTTCGACGCAGACACCGGGAGGGTGGCCCGCAACAATCGCGACAACGATATCGCGGATGACGGTATAGATTGCACTATCCTCATCCTCGATTTGCTTCAATCGACCGGCAATGGGCTGCACCATGCAATAGGCTAGGAATACGCCTAGAAATGTGCCGACCAGAGCGCCGCCAATCATTGCGCCCAGAACCTCCGGTGGCTTGTCAATTGACGACATTGTCTTGATCACCCCAAGTACGGCGGCCACGATCCCGATCGCAGGCAGGCCATCTGCCATGTTTTGGATCGCATGGGCCGATACCAAGGATTCATGGTGATGCTTTTTGATCTTGCGATTTAAGACGTCTTCCATCTGAAAACGGTCGTCGAATTGCATCGACATAATGCGAAAGCTGTCGCCGATCAGATCAGTAACAAAGTGATCTTTCATAAGCCTAGGATAGCGCTGGAAAATCGTACTGTTCTCGGGGTTTTCTATGTGATCGTCCATCGCCACCATACCCTTGGTCTTATAGAGCCTCGCTAGTTCGAACATCAGGTTCAAAAGGTCGTTGTAATCGGACGCTTTCCAGCGCGATCCTTTCATGACCCGCAGGACACCTTTGCAAGACGACTTTACGACGGAAAATGAGTTCGCGATTACAAAAGCCCCGAGAGAGGCACCACCTATCATCATGCCTTCATAGGGGAGCGCATGCAAAACGATATCCAAGTTGCCGCCGGACAACATGAACCCACCAAAGACTAGCCCGAAGACCATGATAAGACCGAGCAGTAGCGTCATGGAGGAATAAACCTTTCGCAAATCTTGTTATTCACAATTTATCCTTGATAGAATCTCGTTTTACAAGCATCATATGGAAAAGAACTTGGACTTTGATGATGGATAGTGCTTTTTCGGTTGGCGATCGGAGCGAGGCTGGTGTAGGGGGCATCGCGGCTCCTGCTCCCTATGCGTTTGCGTATTTCGTGGATCCTGCAGAAATGGTGCTCTTGGTGGAGGGTTGGCCTTCTGACATGCGTCTCGTGCTCTGCCTGGATTCCGGTGGGCTGTGCGAATTTCTGGTTTTTCATGATGACGAGGAGCGCGAGATATTCGACCGCGTTGCCGAGGTGTTCGACCGTCCGGCGGGCGCCTTCGCTGTTAGCCCCGAAGTCGAAGGCTTTCCGACCCGCAGCTTGCTGTTCTCGGAGGAGAACGCACTGCTGAGGGCTGTGCAGGAGAGCGAGGGCCTGCAAGAGATTGCGTCGGATTACCTGATTAACTATAATTTTGCCCTCGAAGAGGGGTTGGATCCAGATAAATTCCTGCACTCCGGGGCGCGGCCCGATGATGAATTGGCACTCCGGGCCACAACCGAAAAGATTTTTCCAATGCGCTCGAAAGCTTCGAGCCATAAGCGCAAGTTTCGGTCACGTACGCCAGAGGGGTATGTCCCGGTTGATGTTGTCGCGTCCGATGAGTGCTTCTATTTGCCTCTGGACATGTGGCGTGTCGGTGATCGGATCCGGATTGCCTCGGCTTCGGACGCCCACTTTGAGATAGTGCCGACGCTGGTGCGCGAGATCGCGTTTCGCGATGATTTCTCATCCGTCTATATCCCCCGCAAGCTGCTGCCGGAGCAATGGCGCCCACAGGATGGTCTGGTTTTTGAAATTCCAGTTGAATTGTTCCCGTCGGGGTTTGCCGAGAATTGCGGGCACCGTAAGGTGCGGTTGGCGGTGATGCCTCGGGGGGTGTTTGTTGAATTCGGAGGAGCGGTCACACCACCCCAGCCAGGTGCCCCGCTCGCTGGAGCATCGTCCCCGGTCCCGCCGCTTGGTCTGCGCAAGCGGTTCCTGAAGACCATTTATCTGCCTCTCATCGCCATGGCTGTGCTGGGCGCGACCGGCCTGTTCAGCGCGATTGGAGCGCAGACCGCGGGCACGACAGGTGCAATACCTGCTCAGGCGGCCGTCAAGGCGGTTCCGGAGATGCCGCGATAACTTAAAAGGGTGGCACGTCTGCTGCCTGCCACAATTCCGTCACATTGAAGTGGCCTAATTGTTCTTGCGATGCTATAAAGAACAATCAACCGTGGTATGAATAGGCGAAGATAGATGATTCTTTCCTTCTGTTGAGGGGGAAGCCAATTCATCCAAAGAAAGTGACTCCATGCGCAATCAAATCTTGAGTGATACCGCTATCGCAGCGATCGTGTCGGGTTTTGCGGGCCGGTCAGATGTATCCATCGAAGATATTATAACACTGGTTACCCGCCTTAAAGCCATGGGACCCGAAGCGGTCACTGCAGAACAGTCCGCCGCATCGACGCTCCGGCTGCGCCAGGCCCCCGCCGTTCATGTTGATCGGTCAGTGACGCAGGATACGATCTTCTGCATGTGCTGCGGCAAGGGCTTCAAGATGTTGAAGCGCCACATTGGTGCCGAACACGGGCTGACCGAGGCAGAGTACCGTACAATGTTCGACCTGCCTGCTGATGCTCCGTTGGTCGCCCCCAGCTACAGCAAGCGCAAGGCCGAATATGCCAAGCGGTCAGGACTGGGCAAACACAGCCGGGACGCATCGGTCAAGAATGCAGAGATTTCCTGATCTGACTGCTGACCTGAGCGAAGCCTGCCTGAGGAAACGCCCGTGACAGATAAGAAAAACGCGCAGATCATCATCAAGCGCTACGATGAAGATAGCGATCACGGCCATCATGGAGGCGGGTGGAAGGTAGCCTACGCCGATTTCATGACCGCGATGATGGCCTTTTTCTTGCTGTTATGGATTCTCGCGGCCTCGGACGAGGAAAAACTGCGCGGCTTGGCGAATTACTTTACACCGACATTGTCCGACAATGGCACCTCGTCGGATAACGCTGCGGATCTGCGCCCGCTGTCATCACCGGGCGTGATGACCGGCGCGAACGATCCTCGGAGCAATGTCAACGTGCCCAGCTTCGGGCGGGACAACCCGATGATGGCATTCGATAGCCGACTGCGCGACAAGCCTGCCGAAGTGATCATCGAGTATGTCGATACGCCGGAAGCGCCCAAACCTACCGGATCCCCGGAGATTTTGGAGGCAAAAGAACGCAGTCACGAGATCGACCACTTGGCCGATGAGATCGCAGAGCGCATCGCTTCTGACGAGGCCATAAGTGAGTTGGTCAAGAACGTTCGTCTGGAAAAATCGGCCGGAGCATTGACGGTTCAGGTTCTTGATCAGGACGCGCAATCGCTGTTTGACACAGGTAGTTCGGATGTCAGCGACAAGACTCTTGAGTTGCTGCTCGCCATCGGCGGAGTCATTGCTTCTCAGCCTCAACCGGTCGAAATTGTCGGGCACACCGATGCAGCCAGTTACGGAAATGAAAGCGGTTATTCCAATTGGGAGCTTTCTGCAGATCGCGCTAATGTGACAAGGCGAATTCTAATGGCCGCAGGGATTGCGCAAGAGCGCTTCATGCGTATTTCCGGGGTTGCGGATACCCAGCCGATAAATACGGCGGATCCGTTGGCGCCGGAAAACCGCCGCATTTCTATCCGGTTGGTTTATCAGGCAGAATAGGCGAGTTTTCCGCTTAATCTGAACAAATGCAAGGCGCAGCATCAGTTATGCGCGACGGCACAATCATTGGGTGTCTGCCACATTTTTGGGGCTAAATGTGGAAAAATTTCACGCCACCCGCTCCGTGTGTGTTGACCTTGAAAGAAAACAATTTATACGTGTTTATATTGGGGAAGTCGTAGATCTAACAACTAATAGTCCGGCTGCAAGTAAACTAGGACAGAATGTCCGGGATGGGGCAAAAAATGCAGGAAAACTCAATTGTGGGTGGTATCTGGAAGGGCGCTTGCCGTTCAGCGCGAACAGTGGATAATCAATCGTTCAAATCAATATTTCAAGCATTGATCCCGGTCCCGATGTCCGTTTTTGAGCTGGATGGGTGGTCAATCGATCCAACGGCTGTCCTCGAGGATGTCGAACTCATTCCAGGTATAAGCCTTGGTGACATTCTGGCCGAAGAGCTGAGCGCTGATGTGTCTTTCGGTTCCCTTGTTATTATACGCAATCAGACTTCACTGCCAGACCTGTCCCGTGCCGTTGGCGTCGCAGTAGGAGAAGTCTTGCTCAGTGTCATCGAGCGTGGCGTCTTTCCGCTGGCCGACGAAGATCACGTTCTCTTTGTCGTGGGGCGAGCCTATCATCAGGCTGCGCAGAGTCCGGAACTGGCGCAACTGGGGCTGGTGCCTGAATCATTTCGTGCCGGTCTGAGCGCAGTTCTGGCGCAATACTGGTCGCTGGTTTCCGATGGTGTCGATATATTCTCGCACGACCTTTGTCCGAGTATCCTGCCAATTCAGGTCCGCGACTGTGCCGGGAGTAATTCGGTGGGTCCGTCTCTGGCCGCTATGACGGATTTCGAGACTAAACCGACTTTCAATCAGTGGACGCTGCGTTTGGAAGCGCTGGTCGGCCGCCGCCGGGAACACTACGCGCGGCCTGTGCTGGACGGAAACGTGGGCATCTCGTGAGGAGGGAGGGTCCTGTGCCCAAATCAAACTTCTCAACGTCGACATTCGGCACATGACATTCATTGTATTGTCTGGCGCTACGCCAATAGCTGCCCCGTCGGGCGGCACACCCAAGCAAGGGGCAGGTGAAACGGCCGGTTTTGACCTTCTAATTCAAGGGGAAAGCCTGCCGAACGCGCTCACGATCCTGCCAGAGCCTGCCGGTGTTCCTCTTTCGGATGCCGGCATCCCCGAGGATATCAACCCCGAAACGGCCGAGGGTTTGATGGCTTTACTAGATTACACTATCGCGCGGTTGGAGGCCGAGCAAGCGCCGATCACGCCGAAGAAATTGCTCGCTGCACTGTCCAGCGCATTGGGAGTGGCGCAGGTTGATGACATCGGAGAACTGGCTGTAGGCATACAGGGCGAAGGTGATGCACTGCAAGTCGCCTTGCAGGAGCGATTTGCCATTGCCGTGCGCCCTGTGCCTCATATCAGTCAATCGAGCGCGGCCTCTGTCGCGGTGCCCGGAGAGGGCCAATTGAAAACAGGTTCAGTCGATCCGGAACAACTCGGCACTCCACTGACGGGGAAGTGGTCGAAGATTGCATCGGCCGGCGTAGCGATTACCACCGCGCCGGGCCAGACAGCTGCGGTAGCAGAGACAGCGATGCGCGAACCGCAAAGTTTCGGCGCCCAGGTGCAATTGCCGCAAGAGATGGTCCGCGTTACCCCGGCGCCGCTGCTCGCGTCATCTGTGCCGGCATCCACAACTCCAGACGACCAGTTGCGGCAGCATGTTAGCCACCAGATCCGAACGGCCGAGATTGGCGACTCGAAATTCCGGTTTTCCCTGACACCGCATGGTCTTGGCGAGATTGAGATCGAAATTTTGCGCTCCGAAACCGGACGGGTCAAGATCGCCATGTCCACCGAATCCGCTTCGGTGCTGAATGTCCTTCGCCATGATCGGGATCTACTGCTGGATGCGCTGCAATCCAGAGGTATCAGGACCGACAATGCGGATCTGGATTTTCAGACATTTGGCGAACGTGATCGCCGAGGTAATCATCAGCCTGATACCAGTCCTCACCTGTTACAAGCGGATGCCGAGAGCATCGACGCTGAAAATCCCCCCCCCGTGCGATCCGTGATTGGCAGCGGAACCTTGGATTTACTGACCTGAGAGGCGAGTTCATGATTGACGCGAATACCCCTATCGGCCTTTCTGCATCCAATACTCCCAGCGGGTCCGAGACGTCGTCGGCCCAGTTGAAAGAAAGCTACAATAGCTTCCTTACACTACTGACGGCTCAGATTTCCAACCAGGACCCGCTGAAGCCTGTGGATTCCACCCAATTCGTCTCGCAATTGGCCCAGCTATCGCAGGTTGAACAAGGCATCTCGATGAATGCGAACCTTGAATCGATAAGTGGAATGCTATCTTCAATGGGCGCGATGTCGGATCTGCAACTGATCGGGCGCGATCTTCTCGTGCCGTCAAATCAGGTCCGGATGACCGGATCCGAATTTCCTTTCAGCTATCAGCTCGAAGAGGGAGCGTCGGACGTGAAAATCCGTATATTTGCCACCGACGGAACTCTGGTGCGTGAACTTGACGGGCCATCCACCGCCGCAGGTGAGTTGATCGATGTCGAATGGGACCGCCGAGACAACGTCGGGCTAAATGTGCCCGATGAGATGTTTCGGGTGGAAGTGTCCGCCACGGATGTGAATGGCGAGCCCGTCGGTGTGACCGGGCTGACTACGGCAGGCGTCGAGCAATTGAATTTCACCGCCCGCGGCCCCGTACTGCTCCTGAGTAACGGTGAAACGGTCCTGTCGCAGGCCATCCGCGCGGTATTCTGACAGGGCTAGAACCGGGCAACGTCCTGCTTGTAGAGAGAGATGAACAGTACGTCTTCAATCCCCGAGTATTCCTTTGACAAGATCTCCCGGATCAGACTGGACAAGGCGTCACTGTCAATGGCGACTTCGCGCAGTAGCGACCCTTCCGCTGCCAAATGCATTGCCGCAAGTAAGGAGTCGCGGATCCGCGTTGCCTCTTCGACCTTCATGTAATGCTGAGCAAGCTCGTATCCTTCCATCTTCAAGGCAAAATCTGCGACGACATAGGAAACGCTGCGTGGTTTTTCAACGGGGATCGTCATTTGCCCAAGGCGGAGGATCGTTCGGTCTTCAGCCAACGCTCGGGGTGTCATGTTTGTAGTTTCCGAGTGACCTTCGATGGCCGCGTGATCAGGGGTGTTTTGGGCCTCCTGTAGGGGGGGCACATCAGTTCCGTTGGCGTTGGTGGCAAGGCTGCTTTCAGATAGCGGTGGAAACAGCATAGCACCAGTGACGAAACCGGCGCTCATGAAAACCAAAGGTATAGCCACGAAAGCGATTGCGACCTTCTTCATTGTCAACCTTTCCATGAAAACTCTTGCTTGGAGTACCGGCTGATTGCGACAATCTTGGTCAAACTTTGTGGCGTTCAAAAGATAAAAAAGGTGTTGTGACATCAACCGGACTTTGGTTTGCATGGTATGTCCGTCGTCAGGTATTCTGGAACCAATGGCCGCTTAACTTAGGCGAGAGACTGGCTCATCTGGTTGGTTTGATTATGCGTAGTGGTCCAGATGTGATCTGACAGTTGGCTGTTTTTCCGGCGGCGTCTGTCAGCCTGACCCAGCCCCTTTTATGCGGGCCGCTTGTATGTAAAATCCGTTCCTGTTTTGCTCTGCTACTCAACCTACTGCCACTCGTGGCCAGAGTTTAACGCCTTTTGGTCCGACCCCGAACCTTCTGCCGCCCTTGGTGCGAGTTTTCCGGCTTCGATCAGGGTGACAGGCTGGTGGTACCCCCGATTTCATCAGCGTGATCGGGGTCTTGTTGCCGATCGTGAACTGGCCCCCTCTTGGGATCATGCTGCGCATGACCCTGCCGGGCAGTGGATCCCGGCCTTGCGGCAGATCTCAGCAACCGGCGTTCCGTCTTCGCCCTGTTCGATGATGAGCGCCTTCTGTGCGTCCGTGAATTTCGATGCTTTCATGCGTTTCCGCTCCTTTCCCAGTCGGGGGAGGGCGTTGCGGAAAACTCTAAGCCAAATTGGTCTAGTTTCCGGGGATGACATCACCCCCTCAACATGAACTGGGCCGCCTCGGTACACACTGGGCGTAACAACCGCGTTCAAAGCCAAGTTGGAGATAGCACCGTCCCGCGACCAAACGCGGTGAGGTGCCTGGGCGACCGGTAATTAACGGGAAAAACCGGACTATTTCCGCAGGAAGATAGCCCGGTTGATCAGGGTGGTGAGTTTCTCCGTGGTTCACCGTGCGATGTTGGTCATTTCGACGATTAGGCGCGCAGGCGTTTGCCTTCTGGATCAAAGGGCGCCTCAGGCAAGATGCGCGCCTTGTGAGGCTTGCCGAGGATCATCACGTCCACTACATCACCGGGCTGTGCGACTTGCGGGTTGGTGTAACCCAGCGCCAGAGATTTGCCGACCGAGTAGCCATAGGCCCCCGAAGTCACGCGCCCGACCGATTGGCCGTCGGGTGTGAAGATCGGCTCGCCGCCGCTGGCGTCTGCATCGTTATCCGCATCGATCTCGAAGATAGACAACACTTCGCGCGGTGCATTGTCCTTGATCGCCAGATAGGCCTCCTTGTGCAGAAAATCCTTGTCGAGCTTGATCAACCCGGCGAGGCCGACCTCTTGAGGCCAATATTCCTGCGAATATTCACGTCCCCAAGAGCCATAGCCCTTTTCGATCCTCAGGCTTCCGAGCGCGCGTCCGCCGACCGGACCGCCGTCACACTCCTGTGCGGCAGCAAGCAACGCGGTGTAGAGCCGCAATTGATCCTCTTCGGCGCAATGCAGCTCCCAACCCAGATCGCCGGTGAAGGACACGCGGACCGCCAGACAGGCCACCCCGGCCACCTCGATGCGCCGTGAGCGCATGAAACGAAATGCCTCGTTGCCAAGGTCGGCGTTGGTTAGGCGTTGCAGCATCTCGCGCGACTTGGGCCCAGCGACGTTAAAGCCAGCGATGCGGTTGGTGGCCACCTCGAAAGTGGTGCCTTCGGGCAGCGCCACCATGTTGAAGAACCGCTGGTGATAGCGTTCGGCCATGCCCGAGCCGATCATCATATATTCGTCTTCGGCCACCTTGGTGATGGTGAAATCACCGGCAACACCGCCACGCACAGAGATCAGCGGCGTCAGGCACGAACGCCCGATTTCAGACGGCACCCGGTTCGCAACGAGCCGGTCGAGCCAATCGTGGGCGCCCGGCCCCTTGATGACGTAGTTCGCAAAGTTCGAGATATCGATTACCCCGACGGTCTCGCGCAGCATCTGCACCTCGCGGCCGACCGGCTCCCACCAGTTCTGGCGGGTAAAGCTGTTGGTGTCTTTGAGGCCAGGCGTATCGGCGAACCAAAGCGGATGCTCCCACCCGCAGTTCATCCCAAAGACGGCGCCCAGTTCGCTCTGCTTTTCATAAGCTGGACGGACCCGCGCCGGGCGGCCTGCGCTGCGCTCTTCGTTGGGAAAGTGAATGGCAAAACGGTTTGCGTATTGATCTTCGACCCGCGCCTTGGTGAATTTCTTGTCAGCCCAATCGCCAAAGCGGGCGAGATCCCAAGCGAACATATCATATTGTGGCTCGCCTTCGATCATCCACTGTGCCGAGAGCAGGCCCAGACCACCCGATTGCGAGAAACCGGGAATGATGCCACCGCAGATAAAGTAGTTTTGCAACTCAGGCACCGGCCCCCAGAGCGCGTTGGCATCCGGCGACCAGATCATCGGGCCGTTGATCACCCGTTTGACGCCAGCAGTCTCGGCGCAGGGCACCCGCTCGGTTGCGCGGATCACGTTTTCCATGATCCGGTCCAGGTCATCGGGGAACAGCTCGTGCGCGAAGTCCAGCGGCGTGCCCTCCTCGGCCCAGAACCGCATGTCGCGCTCGTAGGCACCGATCAAGAAACCGTTGCCCTCCTGGCGGAAATAATACTCGCCATCGCGATCCGCGATCGAGGGCAACCGGCGGCCAAGATTTGCGACCTCCGGGATGGTTTCTGTGACGAAATACTGGTGCTCGGTGGGTTGCAGTGGCAGGGTCAGCCCGGCCAGTGCTGCGACCTCGCGCCCCCACAGGCCGGCGGCATTGACCACCCATTGCGTGTGGATGTCGCCCTTGGACGTGCGCACGATCCAGCTGCCGTCGGGTTGCTGTTCAGTGCCAATCACCGGGCAGAAACGCTCGATCTCGGCGCCGAGGGCACGCGCGCCGGCAGCATAGGCCATTGTCACGCCGGAAGGGTCGACATTGCCGCCATCGGGTTCGAACATGATGCAGCGCACGTCGTCAAAATGCGCCAGCGGATGCAGTTCGCGCGCCTCTTCGCGGCTGACCTCGTAAAAGTTCAGCCCGTAGAATTTGGCCTTGGCCTCTTGCAGCCGGAGCTGATGCTCGCGCGCTTCGGTTTGCGCCAGATAGAGCGAGCCGGGCTGGAATACGCCGCAGCCTTGGGCGGTCTCTTTTTCGAGCTCTTTGTAGAGGTTCATCGTGTAGTGCTGGATGCGGGTGATGTTGTTGTTGTCGTGCAGCCCGTGAATGTTCGCGGCCGCGTGCCATGTCGATCCACTGGTCAACTCGTCGCGTTCCAGCAAGACGACATCACTCCAGCCAAGCTTGGCAAGGTGATACAGGATCGAGCAGCCGACAAGGCCTCCACCGATTACGACTGCCTGTGCATGGGTCTTCATCATTTTCCTCGTTTTCTGTCTTGAGTGTTCGATTTGGTGCGACGCATGCGGCGCCAGTCCAAGGTTCAGTTATTTGGGGGTGCGGGTGCTTTCGGCTTTATCCCAATAGGCGCCAAGGCTGCGGCTGCTGGCCTCGACATCCTCGATCCGCGCTTGTGCTGGCGCGCCGATCTGCGCGGCGAGCATGCTCATGATCGCCTCTAGCAGGACCAGCGTGGCGGCATAGGACGGGAAGAAATGCGGGCTTTCGGTGGGCAGGACAAAATATTCGCTGGCAAAGGGCAGCGCAGGGCAGGTGTGTGAATCGGTGAGTACCAGAACGAATGCCCCCCGTTCCGCTGCCAATTCCGCGGCCCGAATCGGGGCGGTCAAGAAGAGCGATTTCGAAATGAGGATGTAGACATCATCTGACGAGGCATCTGTCACCGCTCGTGCCAACGCCGCTGCCTGATCATCCACCAGCCGCCAGCGGTCAGAGATCCAGCCGGCCATTTCTTCGAGATACTTGGCCAGTCCGCGCGACGTGCTGCCGGCCAAAAGTGTCACCTGCCGCGCCTCGCTGAGCGCCTTGACTACTCGCACCAGGCGCGAAACGTCCAGATTGCGGGAAAGCTCTTCGATATTGCCGATGCTCTCGGATGCTTGGTGTAAAAACAGCGCGCCGACACCGGTGGATTGGCTTGCCGTCGCATGAAGCTGACCCAACTTCCCTGAAAAACTGGTGGTTTGCGGCGTTAGACTCTGAGCGCAAAGCTGGCGCACTTGCTCGTATTTCTCTAACCCAAGCGCCCGCGCCAGACGCGAAAAAGTTGTCGGCGACAACCCGCTGGAAGCTGCGACCGAACGCAGGCTGTTGGTCGCAACTTCGATCTGTTGCTCCACCACATAATCCGCCGCCTGCTGAAGCCCTTCGGTCAGATCTCCGTAATGTGCGGCTACGAGATCTTTGATTGATGTGTTGCCCGTCATTGAGTCGTCTAGCTTTCGTTGTTTCGTACCGGACTGTTACATATGTTTTTCACTGCGTCAATTTTAAGTACAAATGAAACACGATCGGACGCCAAGCTATCGTTTGGCGTGACACAGCGCTGCCGTGAGAGGGCTCGCACACCTGGAAGATCATGGTGATCTGATCCGTGGGCGACGTTGTAGTGACCTGTCCGGAATGAAATCGCAGAGTGTCCGCAAGTGTTAACTGGATGTCTTTTTCGGTCGTAAGTAACTGTGGATGTCGCCTAACGTGCCGTTCAGTATTCAGCTTGGAGCAGCATCATGACACTTGGTCAGACACCCGACATCGATTGGAGCCAATTCCTGCTGGATGGGGAGCGCGTCGACATCGACCATTCGGCACTTCAGAGCTATCGCCTTGATCGGTTGCGTGCTGAGTTGCGCGCTGAGGGCGCTGCCGTTGGTGTTTTTGTTAGCCCTGTCAGCCTGCGTTACGCGGTGGATCACCGTGCCTACGGGCTGTTTCAATCCCATATCCCAGTGGCCTACCTGTTCGTGCCTGTCCAAGGGCCGGTGGTTATGCATGGTGGATTGTCCAACGATTCATCATTGATTGATGAGGTCCGGCCGGCACGCGCCATTTCGTATTTCAACGGCGGCAGCAACCTGATCGCGAACGCTCAATTTCTTGCTGAGGATCTCAATCGGTATCTGGCGGAAATCGGCACCACGAACCGCCGTGTCGCGATCGAATATGTGAATCCCAGCCTGACACAGGCTCTTATGGCGCATGACTTTGATGTCATCGACGCCGTTGGCCTGATCGAGAATGCGCGCGCCATAAAATGCAAGGAAGAGATCGACTGCATCCGTTACGCGATTCGGGTCGCGAACCTCGGCATAGATCAGATGCGCAAGGCGATCCGGCCGGGTGTTACAGAGCTTCAACTCTGGGCGATGCTGAATTTTGCCAATCTTGCGAACAATGGCGACTGGCATGATGGTCGGATGCTGGCATCGGGTGAGCGTATCAATCCATGGTACCAAGAGGCGTCAGAGCGGAAACTGGAGGCCGGTGACCTGGTTGGCTTTGACACGGATATGGTCGGCCCGAACGGCTATTGCGCGGATATTTCGCGCACCATGTTTTGTGGTCCGGGCAAACCGTCGAAGCGGCAAAAAGAACTGTACGCCCATGCCCTGTCTGAAATCGAGCATAATCTGGCGATCCTGCGCCCCGGTATGACCTTTGATGAATTCAGTGATCAGGCCTATGTGCAACCCGAAGAGTTCCACGCCAACCGTTACACATGCATCGCGCATGGTGTCGGTATGTGTGACGAGTACCCCAAGATCTACTATCCAATGGACCGCAAGGGCCGTGGCTATCCCGGTACAATCGAAGAAAACATGGTGCTTTGCATCGAGAGCTATGTTGGTGCGGTGGGTGAACGAGATGGCGTGAAGCTGGAGCAGCAGGTTCTGATCACGGCAGATGGCTACGAGCTTTTGTCCGACTACCCGCTGGATGAAGCGTTGATGAGCTGAGCACCGCTAATTTCTGTTTGCCTTTCGATCTTGCAGCGGTGAATGGCCGAAATGTGTGCTGTACACACGGGAAAATTGCTGGGCGGATTGAAAGCCACAGGATAGGGCGACTTCGCTGACCGGCAGGTGCGTCTGAGTGAGCAGGATATTCGCGCGCTGTAGCCGCAGTGATTTATAGTAGCGCATGACGGAACACTTGAACTGCATTTGAAACAGACGCTCTAGCTGGCGCGAGGAAATTCCAACGCGCTCGGCCAAGGTCGCTAGAGTATAGGGTTGGGAAAACTCGGTTTCCATCAGGCGGACAGCCGCGGCCACCTTGGGGTGCTCTAGTGTCTGGTTGGCGGAAATATCCAGCAACTGGAGCGCCTGCCCCCACGTCGAACTGGTGTTCAGGTTGAACTGCTTGGAAACCGCGATGGCCACGTTTTGATCAAGGTGTTCGCGTATCAACGTCAGGCTCATTTCCAGACATGACATTGCGCCGGAGCAGGTGATCCGGCGCCGGTCTATCTCTAGCGTGTTGGTGGTCAGCTTCAGGTCGGGATAACGTTCCCGCAGGCTCTCATGAGTCTCCCAATGGGCCGTGCAGCTGTAGCCATTCAGCAGCCCCGCCTCTGCCAGGAAATGCGTGCCTGTGCTTACTGCACCGATGACGGCACCATGCGCCGCGCAGTACCGAAACCAACTGGCGGCGGCCTTGGTGTCATCATGCAGAACATTGATGCCCGCACAGGCAACCAGGTAGTCAGCGGGAATCGAGTTATTTGGCGCCGTGTCCACAACGATTTTTGCGCCGTCGCTGGCCTGAACCGGGTCCCCGTTACAAGACACCAAGGTCCAGTCATATGCCGCCCGGCCCAACAGGCGGTTCACCTGTCGGAATGGTTCGATAAGGCACGAATAGGTCATCCAGGAAAAGCCCGGCAGCAGCAGGACCGCGAGCGAAATCTGATCGTCTGGTGTGGCAAGTTCCTTTGGGTTTCCGGTGCACAGGCTATTGTAAACCAAATGGCTATGCTGGTCGTTCATCGGTGCACCCCTCACATTCTGTCCCAATATGGTAATTATGCGTCCCGTAATGTCAATTAAATCGATAATTCGAGACTAATGTTATCTAACCGACGCATATAATTTCGAGGCCACGCCATGACACTGACACAAGCAACCATTGACGTTTCCAGCGTTCTACAACCCGTCGAGAAGGCTGTAGGGTTGCCAAATTCCGCCTACGCCGCCCCAGAAATTCTCGAGCTTGAGCGCCAAAAGCTCTTTGCCGATGGCTGGGTCGCGGTCGCGTTCACCAGCGACGTGCCCAACGCCGGCGATATTTATCCGGTCAACGTCCACGGCGCGCCCTTGGCCGTTGTCAGAGATCAGACTGATACCATCCGCGTATTTCACAATGTTTGCCGCCACCGTGGCGCGACATTGGTCCAAGAGGCCTGCTCGGGCGCGAACAAAATGACGTGCCCCTATCATGCCTGGGCCTATGCGCTGGACGGGCGCAACCTGGCGACACCGCGCTTTAATGGTGTGGATGACCATTCCCATCCGACATTGGATGGCAGCCCGCAAAACCTGATTTCAGTACGGTCAACGGTTTGGAACCATATCATTTTCGTGAACTTGAACGAAAACGCCAAGCCGCTGGAAGACTACCTTTCCAACCTGACGGAACGTTGGGCGCCCTTCGATCTGGCCAATACGTACCACGGTGGCTCGATGGTCTTTGAGATCAAGGCCAACTGGAAACTGGTGCTGGAGAATTTCCTGGAAAGCTACCACCTGCCCAAGGTGCATCCCGAACTTAACCGCTATTCCCCCCTTGAGGACCACGTTCTGGTTGTCGATGACGTGTTCATGGGGCAGCTCAGCCTGAACTATGCGCCTGACGATGCCGGAATCGGGCTACCACGGTTTGAGAACCTGCCAGAAGATCGGGCAACGACAGGCGAATACCTGTGCCTGTTCCCCAATCTGATGCTCTCGGTCACGCCTGATCACTACCGTGTAACGATCGTCACACCTGTCACACCCGAACTGACGCACCAAAGATGGGAGTTTTTCTTTGTCGGCGAAGAAAGTAAGGAAGAAAAATACGCAGACCTTCGTCAGGCCGTGGTCGAACGCGTAAAGGGTGTAACACACGAGGACATTCCGGTCCTGGAAATGATGCAAGCTGGCCGTCATTCGCCTGGCTTCGACGGTGGACGTTTTTCTCCTTTCCACGAAACGACCACGCATAAATTCCAACAATTGGTCGCTCAGGGCCTATCCGCGGAATAAGATCACGGCCCCGCGTCAAGCGGGGCTGCCACCCAAAGACAACAGGGAGCTCATAAGTGAAAAAATTATCATCTGTTCTTGCCGGCGGGGCCTTGGCAGCCGCGACAATATTCGCCTCGCCGGTTTTGTCATCTGAACCCGGCGAAGGTGTTACCGTTCACCCCATCGGCACCAGTACCGCCAACACAGTGGTCAGCACGAACGTCGTAATTCAGGGTTTGAAAGAGCTAGGCTACGACGTTGCTGACTATAGCGAAGCGACGCCGGCAATCATGTATGTCGCCATTGGCAACGGGGACGCGGATTTCACAGCAGGCTACTGGAACCCGTTGCACGAAGAATCTCTGGCACGCGCCGGTGACACCGCAGTCCCGATCGGGGCGCTGACAACAGGCGCTTTGCAGGGCTACCTGATTGACGAGGCAACGGCCCAGAAATACGACATCACAAGCCTGTCGGACCTCTCGAAGCCTGAGATTGCCGCGCTGTTCGACACAGATGGAGATGGCAAGGCAAATCTGACGGGGTGCAATCCCGGTTGGGGCTGTGAAAAGGTCATCGAGCACCATCTGGACGAATACGGGTTGCGCGATTTTGTGAATCACGACCAAGGGTCGTATTTCGCGCTTATCGCGAACACGCTGGCCCGTTTTGACGAAGGCGCGCCGATTTTCTATTACACATGGACTCCGCAATGGGTGAGTGGTGTGCTCGTGCCCGGTAAAGACAGCCGTTGGCTGGAAGTGCCCTATTATTCCGCCCCCGATGGATCAGAAGCGGCCTCCAAGCTCCCGGATGGCAGAGACCTCGGTTTTGCGATCAATACGGTGCAAATCGTTGCAAACAAAGAGTTCGTCGACGCCAATCCCGCGGCTGCCAAGCTATTCGAAGTGGCCAGCATCCCGATCGAAGATATCAACGTGATCATGTTGAAAATCCGCGAAGGTGAGAAAAGCCCAGAGGATCTGCAGCGTCACGCGTCAGACTGGATTGCCGCGAACCGAGCCACATTCGACGAATGGCTCGATGCGGCACGTGCTGCCGCCGAATAAAAAACAGACCAGCTTCACAACAGCATTCCAGCCGTCGTCAGAGAAATACTGATAGCGCTGGAATGTTGCCCAGAGTGACAAGGAGAGCATTTTGGCAGCATCAACGCCACCGGTCGCATGTTCAAACCTTTGGAAGGTATTTGGCACAGCGGAAAAAGAAGCCCTGAAGCATATAGTCGATGACGGACTTTCCAAGGAAGAGGTTTTTGACAGGTTCGGGTGTGTCGTCGGAGTAGCGGATGCGACCTTTGAGGTCGCAGCCGGTGAAATATTTTGCATCATGGGGCTGTCGGGCAGCGGAAAGTCCACGCTGGTGCGCCATATCAATCGCCTGATCAAGCCCAGCCTTGGCAGTGTCTTTATCCATGGCGAGGACATCAACAAATTTGATGAGCGCAGGCTGCGCGAACTGCGCGCCACGACAATCGGCATGGTGTTTCAGCATATGTCGCTTTGGCCGCACAGGAGCCTGATAGATAACATCGCGTTCGGGCTGGAGGTTCAGGGAATTGGACCGAAAGAGCGACGCAAGATCGCCCTTGAGACGCTGGAGATGATGGGTCTCGTCGCGTGGGCGGATCGTTACCCAGATGAGCTGTCTGGCGGCATGCAGCAGCGCGTCGGTATTGCACGCGCTATCGCTGGAAACCCATCAATTCTGCTCATGGATGAGCCGTTCTCGGCGCTGGACCCGTTGATCCGCCGGCAACTGCAGGACCAGTTTCTTGAACTATCCCGCTCGGTCAAGAAGACCACGATTTTCATCACCCACGACCTGGAAGAGGCCGTCCGCATTGGCGACCGGATCGCGATCATGAATGACGGCGTCATTATCCAGATCGGCACGCCAGAAGAAATCGTCATGTCACCCGCAAATGACTACGTCGCACGGTTCGTCGAAGGTGGGGCAAAGCTTCAGGTGCTGAGCGCGAAATCGGTCATGCAACCTGTGGCATCTTTCCGCGCGGCCAACCCCATCGACGACGCCGCGTTTGACGCGCTGACGAGTGTGGATCCCGAAACCAAGTTGAACGGCATCATTCAGGTGGCGCTTGATGCGGACACGCCTGTTCGTGTGGTCGATGACGGCAAGACAGTTGGCGTGATCACCAGCAGAGATTTGCTTGAAGGCATCACCGTGCCGTCACGCGCCGGTTAAGGGGGACACCAAAGTGGAATTCATCAAAGACCCGTTCGAACATCTGCGCATCCCGATTGGCGACTGGACAGAGTATGTACTGCAGCTATTGGTCACCAACTTTCGCTGGCTGTTTCAGGCGTTGCGCGAACCAGTCGATTTTGTACTGGGCGGATTGGAAGGTTTGTTGACCCAAGCGCCGCCATTGCTTCTGTTGGTGGTGTTTACATTGTTTGCGTGGCAGATCGCGGGCGTACGCGTGATGGCAATCGCGCTGGCCTGCTTTACCACCATTGGCCTGATCGGCGCGTGGGAAGAAGCAATGACCACGTTGGCAATCGTGCTCACCTCGATCTTGTACTGTTCGGCTGTCGGAATCCCACTGGGTGTCGCATCCGCACGCAGCAACACATTCGATAAATGGCTTCGTCCCGTTTTGGATCTGATGCAGACCATCCCTTCGTTCGTGTATCTGGTGCCGGTTGTCATGCTGTTCGGGATCGGCAACGTGCCCGGCGTCATTGTCACAATTGTCTACGCATTGCCGCCTGTCGTCCGGTTGACCAATCTCGGCATCCGGCAGGTACCCAAAGACCTGACAGAGGCCGCACTGGCGTTCGGCGCATCACGCGGGGAATTGTTGCGCAAGATCGAATTCCCATTGGCCATGCCATCGATCATGGCGGGTGTGAACCAGACGATCATGATGTCTTTGTCCATGGTCGTGGTTGCATCCATGATCTCTGTCACCGGGCTGGGCCAAATGGTTTTGCGCGGCATTGGACGGCTGGATGTGGGGCTCGCCACTGTGGGCGGGTTGGGGATTGTGCTGCTGGCGATTGCTATCGACCGTGTTTCACAGGGCTTTGCACAGGACGCGCGATCCCGAAATCACCTGAAATGGCATGAGGCCGGGCCGATTGGCCTGGTTCGCAAATTGGTCATCAACAAAAAACATTCTGAGTAGGAAATACCTCAATGAGCTTCGAAAAAGGTTTGGAAACAAGAAAAGAGATCCTTGGCGAAGAGTTCGTAGATCGCCAATTTTCCAATGCGACTGATTTCAGTCGACCGCTTCAGGAGCTGGTCACTGACAACTGCTTTGGCGATGTTTGGTCTCGTGAGGGACTGTCACGTCGCGACCGCAGCTTGCTCACGGTTGCGTTGCTGGCGGCCCTGAACCGCGGTCACGCATTAGAGGCCCACGTCAAAGCTGCCGTTACAAATGGCGCTACCGTCGAGGAAATCCGGGAAACCTTGGTTCATACAATTCCCTATTGTGGTTTCCCGGCCGCGTTCGACGCCTTCGAAATCGCCGAACGCGCGCTGTCTGACTGACGGCTACCCACAGAACCCATCGCATGTATGCTCTACGCCGCCATCTTTCCGTTTTTCGGAAGTACGCTCTATTGCGTTTATGCAGGGCTTGCTGCGAGGGGTGTGGAATGTTGTACTTTTCGAATGGCCCTGTTTGGCAAGCTGACCAAGAATCTGGTGGAGAACCTCGGGCCGCGCTTTTAGGCATGCGTCGGCCGGCTCTGTCGCCGTTCGGCTTTGCGCAGGATGTCGCATCCATTTGGCCAAGGTTTGGCAAGAGTTTGTCGAGGGTGATGACCTCGACGCGTTCGACGAGCAGTGGCTCTGCCTGAGGTGCGGTGGCAAAGCACGCCAGACGCGACAGAGCGAGAAGTGTTGCGGAATTTCAGATTATCGCTTTACTATACAATCACACCAAGCGCATTGGGGGGATGCCTTGTGATTGATATTTTAATCGCAGAGGACGAGCCGGCTATTCTCGACCCTCTCAGTTTTATTCTGGAACTGGCAGGCTGGCAGGTTGCATCCGTGACGGATGGCGAAGCGGCTCTTATTGAGGTGCAGCGCCAGAAGCCGAGGCTTTTGTTGCTGGATATCATGCTGCCGAAGCTTAGCGGGCTGGATGTTCTGCGCATTCTGCGCGGAGAGCCTCGCTTGGCCGATATCCCGGTACTGATTGTGACGGCCCGAGGGCAGAGCCGCGACCGCGGATTGGCGCTTGATCTAAAGGCTGACGGCTTCATCACCAAGCCGTTCGATAATGATGAACTGATCGAAGAAGTGCGCCGTCTGCTCGCACTTAACTCGGTGTCGTAGCGTGTCGCGCCGGGACTTTGCGCGCACGGACAAACATCGGCGTTGGCGCGATGCGGCTTTTGCCATTCCGGTTTTTGCTGCATTGCTTCTTTTTCCGCCATTTCTGAATCTGTTTACGATCGGCGAATTGCTTTTCGGGATCCCGCTGGAGGTTGTTTATCTTTTCACGATCTGGACCGTATTGGTTGTCGCTGGAGCATTCCTGTCGCGCTACCTGCCACACGAGGTCGATCCGGCGGAGGAAACGGATAAACCGGAAAAAGAAGATATTTAATGCTGTCGCCGGATTTCGTCATTCTAACGGCCGTGGCGTATGTGTGCCTGTTGTTCGTTCTGGCCTATGTGTCGGACGCTCGGGCAAGCCGTGGCAAGGCGGGATTTCTGCGCTCGCCCATGGTCTACACGCTGTCGATTTCGGTCTATTGCACCAGCTGGACATTCTACGGTGCCGTCGGGACGGCGGCCCGCGACGGACTGGAGTTCGTCGCAATCTACATGGGGCCGACGTTGGTGTTCGTTGGGTGGTGGTTCATCCTGCGCAAACTTGTTTGGGTCTGCCATTCGCAAGGCATCACTTCAATCGCAGACCTGTTGTCGTCGCGCTTTGGTAAATCGAGCGCACTTGCGGTACTGGTGACATTGATCGCGATGGTGACGATCACGCCCTACATCGCGCTGCAACTCAAGGCGATAGCCACGTCGATCCAGACAGTTTCGAGTGCGCGGGGGCAGGGCGATCACCTGGCGGGCCTTGACGATGTCAGCCTGGCGCTGGGCGCGGCGATTGGCATGGCGTTGTTCACCATCCTTTTTGGCACGCGTAACGTGGATGCGCGCGAACAGCATTTGGGCGTTGTTGCCGCCATCGCATTTGAGGCTGTGGTCAAGCTTCTGGCGCTTATTGCGGTCGGGTTGTTTGTAGTGTTTGGGTTGGGTGGCGGGCTGGCGGATGTATATGAGCGCGCCGTAGAAGCCGGTTTTGACATCCATGAGCGCCAACCCTTTGGCAGTCGGTGGGTGGCTGTCCTGGTTCTGTCGGCCAGTGCAATCATTTGCCTGCCGCGCCAATTTCAGATCACCGTGGTGGAAAATTCCAACGCGAACCATCTGCGCACCGCGGGATGGGCGTTCCCGGCCTACCTGCTGTTGATGAGCATCTTTACCTTGCCGATCGCGCTTTATGGTTTGGCCAGCATGCCGGCCGGGTCCAATCCTGATATGTTTGTTCTGACCTTGCCGATGGCCGCAGGGCAGGACGGGCTGGCGCTGTTTGCGTTCATCGGCGGGTTTTCTTCCGCGACGTCGATGATCATCATCGCCTCTATCGCGCTGTCGATCATGGTGTCGAACCACATCGTCCTGCCACTGGCGCTGAGCCGGACAAACCACTTGGCGGATACCGGCGATCAGGGCATCGCACGACTTTTGCTGCGCAGTCGCCGGATTTCTATCGCGGTGATCCTGTTCCTGGGGTTCTTGTATTTCTGGATGACCGGCGACAGCGGTGCGCTTGCGCCTATCGGCTTGATCTCTTTTGCCGGGGTGGCGCAATTTCTGCCCGCGTTGATTGCCGCGCTCTACTGGCGGCAGGCGAATATGAAGGGTGCGCTTTCGGGAACCCTGATTGGGGCGATGGTCTGGCTTTGGACGCTGTTCCTGCCCAGTTTCGAAACGACATCGGCGACAGTTTCGAGGCTGATCGCAGAGGGGCCTTGGGGCATTTCGTTTCTGCGTCCAGAGGCGATGTTCGGCATGGAGGGGCTGGACCCGCTGGTTCATTCAGTGTTCTGGAGCCTGTTTTTCAACACGGTGGCGTTGGTGTTTGTCTCGCTGGTTTCGCGGCAAAGCACGCTGGAGAGTATTCAAGCCAAGCTTTTTGTGGATATCTTCCGCTCGGCTCAGGGTGCGCGGCGACGTGCGATCCGTAGTTCCGCCACCGCGGATGAGGTATTTTTTGTCGCTGAACGGGTGATGGGCTGGCACCGAGCCAAAGAGTTTTTCGATGCGGCTGATATCCGGCGGGGTGAGCAGGTGCTGGATGTTGCGGTGAGTTCGGATTTCATCGCGCGGCTGGAACGCGAGCTTGCCAGTTCAATCGGTGCGGCGTCTGCGCATATCTTGTTGTCCAAGGTGGTCGCCGGCGACGCCATTTCACTGGAAGAGATGATGCGAATTGCGGACGAAACCCAGCAGGTGATCGAGTATTCTCACGAGTTGGAGGAGACCTCGAAGGAGCTTCGCCTGACGGCCCAGCAATTGCGAGAAGCGAATACGCAGTTGCATGAGCTTCACCAGCAAAAGGACGATTTTCTGGGGCAGGTCAGCCACGAGGTCCGCACGCCCATGACCTCGATCCGTTCCATTTCCCAGATTCTGCTTCAGCGACAGGATCTGGATGAGGACAGACGCAGGCGCTTTGTCGGGACAATCCATCAGGAAAGCGTTCGTTTGACCCGGCTGTTGGACGGTATTCTGGATATGAGTGCGCTGGAGCATGGCGAGGGAAGCTGGGAAAATCGCCCGATAAACGCCGAGGAGGTGTTGGACAGGGCGTTTAATGTCTGTGAAGCTTTGGCGCAGCAGCGTCTGATCAGTGTCAAGCACATCTCGCTTGCCGAACACCCCAAGGTGTTGGGGGATTCGGACAGGCTTTGTCAGGTGTTCATCAATATCATTGCCAATGCGATTTCACATAATGACGCCAGCGACCCCGTGGTTCAGGTGAACTCGCGCGTTGAAGGGGGAAATTATGTCGTTGATATCGCTGACAATGGGCCGGGAATTTCAAAAGAATATCACGACAATATCTTCGACAAATTCATGCGCGTTGAGCATCATAAAAGCGGCGCTGCAATGTCTGCAGGGCTGGGGCTTGGGCTGAATATAAGCCATGCAATCATACAGAAGATGAACGGCAATCTTGAACTTGTTGAGGGGCCCCTTTCAGGGGCGTGTTTCCGCATAACCTTGCCGCTATTCGACGGAACAATGGCACCACAAATCCAGGCTGATCCAGAGGGCTAACCCGTCTGAGCTTCCATCATGGCCGAGACGGCCTCTTGCCGGTGGCTGCAACCTTCGCGCACGCAAAGCAGACAGCTTGGCCCGACAGGAACACGTGTCGCGGCGTCGTCCAGATCCAGACCGTGGCCATAGACCGTACGGTCTGCATGGACCAGATCACAGGCCAGCATGACCGAGAACATCAACGGTTGGTCATTCCAAGCCGAAAGCCGTTTCTTGACTGATTTGGCGATCATCAGGAAGCGTGCGCCATTGCTGAACTCTGATATCTGCCGCACCACTCGCGGCGTCCCGGCGACATTGTAGATCGGCCAGAGCAGGCAGCCATGACCCGTCCCGGGCAGCGACAGTCCCGGTAACGGGAACCGTTTGGTCAACCGTCCGGCCATATCCGCGCGCAAGAAACCGAATGGCAGGCCCTCGGCCCCTTTGCGGCGCAGCGTGACCAGACGATGCGCGACCTGTTCGAAACTGGCGCTATAAATGTGACTGAGCAGATCAATGTCATAGCGGTTTTTTGCGGCGTCTTCGAGGAAGCCGTCATAGGGCATCACCAAAGCCCCCGCGACATAGGAGGCCAATGCGCCTTGGGCCAGCAGCTGTGCTTCGTCGGTGGTCAATTCAAACCCGCTGCAGACCTTTTCGATCAAGTCGGTGCCGGCCAGGCGGGCATACAGCCGTGCCATCTGGAATTGGCGCGTCGCCGCAGTAGACGACGTGCGCAGCCATAGGACTTTGCCGTCCTCGTCATAATGTGCCCGTCTGTTGCTGTATTTCCCTTGGGGAGGGGGCGGGGAGTGACCATGCCCTCGTTGGCAGGAAACACCAAAACGTCGCTGTAAGGCTTGGGACAGTGCGACTTCGCCAAATTCGCCATCTTTCAGGATCTCGGTGCGCAGGTCTTTGGCAAGCTCTTCAAGCTCTGGGTAGTGGTTGTTGCTGTTGATTATGGCGTCCTCGACCTCGCGCATTGGCGATATCGAGCGCCTGCGAGATGAGGATAGATCGAAATAGGAAGCGAGGTTGCGCACGGTGGTCGAAAGGCTGCGTGCCTCGCGGGTGATTGCTTCGGAAAAGCGGCGCTCATCCTTGGGGGCAAGATTTTTCACTTGCGACAGAATCTCGGCGCTTGACCGCATCGCAGTGATCCGGCTGACAACCTCGTGCAGCATCTCTGAGAGTACGGGATCGGAGCTGAGCCTGTTGGCATTGGCCTCCAGTTCGGCAGTGGCATCGCCATAGACCGCATGAAGCCGGGTCAGCGCGCGCGCCACTTCGGGAAAGCGGGCGACTAGATCATGCAGATCCGCCTGTTCGAGTCCAATACCATGCAGAAGCGGATCGTTCAGGACCTCCTGCAACGCGTTTAGCGTGCGTTGTTCGGGGCCGCCTGAGAGTTCGTCGACCTCGATGCCGAGTTGTTCGGCGATGTTCATCAGCAGGCGTCCGCCAATGTCACGCTTGTTGTTTTCAATCAGGTTGAGATAGCTCGGCGAAATTCCTACCGCGCGCGCAAGCCCGGCCTGCGTCTGCTTTCTTTGAATCCTTTGACGCCGGACGCGAATGCCGATTGGTGCGCGCATAAGCTTTCTTTCGGATTGCTGTTTGTCAATAATTGACAATTCTAGGGGTTTAATTATTCAATAGTTAACAAGAAAAATAAATATAATCAACTTTGTATTGAAATGATTTTCACCATCCTTCTATCTCTTTAGCGGACATAAACGGTTTTCGCCGAGTCTTAGGGAGGAAGAAAATGACCGAACAGAATATCGGCAGGCGTCGCCTGCTCAAATCCATGAGTGCGGGATTTGCGGCCACCGTCGCATCGCCTTTGGTTTTTACAAGCCGCGGCTATGCGCAGGAGTTTTGCAACAATCCGGGCGACAAAGATCCGATTTTTGGCTTCAACGTGCCGCAGACCGGGACCTATGCCGAAGAGGGTCTGGAGCAACTCAAGGGTTATGAACTCGCCGTCAAACATATCAATGGCGAAGGCGACGGCGGTCTGATGAACACGATGAAGCCGATGGCGCTCAAGGGGAACGGTATCCTGGGGCGCAAATTACAATACGTGACCGGCGACACCCAGACCAACACCGACGCGGCACGCGATGGCGCCCGCCGCATGATCGAACGTGATGGCGCGATCATGGTGACAGGGTGCGTGACCACAGGAGAAGCGGTAGCGCAGCAGGCGCTGTGTCATGAATTGGGCGTGATCTACATGTCTGGCCTTACCCATGGCAATGACACCACTGGCAAGGATAAGCGCCGCTATGGGTTCCGTCACTTCTTTAACGGTTATCAGTCCGGCGTTGCGATCGCGCCGATCCTGGCGGAAGAATATGGCCGCGAGCGTCGCGCATATCACCTGACAGCGGACTACAACTGGGGCTGGACCCAAGAGGAATCGATCCGGGATGCCACCGAGGCGCTGGGCTGGGAAACCGTCAAGGCGGTGCGCACACCTCTGGGGATTGGGGATTATTCGCAATACCTGACACCTGTGCTCAACTCGGGTGCTGATGTTCTGATCCTCAACCACTATGGCCACGACATGGTGAACTCGCTGCCTCAGGCGGTCCAGTTCGGTATGCGCGAACGGATGGCCAACGGTAAGCAGTTTGAAATCATCGTGCCGATGTTCTCCGAGCTGATGGCGGTGGGTGCAGGGGATGCGGTGAAAGGCATCATCGGAACCCAGAACTGGAACTGGCAACTTGAAGATGAGGGTTCCAAGGCGTTTACGAACTCCTATGGTGCCGCCTATGGTGAGCCGCCCTCGCAGTCGGCCCATACCGGATATGTGCAGACATTGCTCTATGCTGACGCTGTCGAGCGAGCTGGAACGTTCTATCCGCCGGAAGTGATCAAGGCGCTCGAAGATTTCGAATTTGACGGCATGGGCAACGGGCCAACGCTGTACCGTGGCAGCGATCACCAGTGCTTCAAGGAAGTTCTGGCGGTGCGAGGAAACTCCAACCCGACCAGCCGCTTTGACGTGCTCGAGGTGATCGGCATGACCGATCGCGAGAAGGTGACGTATGACCCCGCCATCTTTGGTGGTGAATTGGGCCCATACGAGCCGAACCAGTGCTGATCGGCCACCTTTAACCCAAAGCAACGACAAGGCCGGCGCTTATCAAAGGCGCCGTGCCTTTCCCATCCACTCTGCAACAACTTCCACGGTTAACACCGGGCTGGGGGAAAGATGAATGCATTTCTCGCTCAATTACTTAACGGGTTGGACAAGGGCGGCGCCTATGCGCTGATTGCCCTGGGCCTGACGCTGGTCTTTGGCACCCTGGGCGTGGTTAACTTTGCCCACGGTGCCCTGTTCATGCTGGGCTGCTTCTGTGCTGTTACCTTCCGCTATTTCCTGACCATCGAGACCGTCACCATCGACCCGACCAAGCTGTCTCCGTGGGGCGCTCCGGTCGAGGTAAGAACACCGTTGGTTCAAAGCTGGCTCGGCGATTGGGGCGCGATACTGGTCGATTACTCGGTGCCGATTTCGGTCCTGTTTACGGTTCCGGTGATGTTGGTGATCGGCATTGCGATGGAGCGCGGCCTGATCAAGCATTTCTACAAGCGAAGCCATGCCGAACAGATCCTCGTCACCTTCGGTCTGGCCATCGTGCTGCAGGAAATCGTCAAGAGCTTCTTTGGGGCCAATCCCAAGCCGCAACCGATCCCGGCGGACCTGCGCATGGCCGCAGATGTGGGCGCGTGGTTCGGGATGGAAGCGCAAAAGCTGACCTATCCCCTGTGGCGTCTGATCTATCTTCTGTTCTCGCTGGGCGTGATCGGCGCGGTGTTTGCCTTCATGCGATATACCACCTTCGGCATGGTTGTCCGTGCCGGCATGGCAGACCGCGAAACCGTGGGGCTGCTGGGCATTGATATCGACAAACGCTTTACCATTGTCTTTGGGATGGCGGCAGTCGTCGCCGGGGTGGCAGGGGCCATGTACACGCCGCTTTTGCCGCCCAACTACCACATCGGAATGGATTTTCTGGTGCTGAGTTTCGTCGTGGTCGTGGTCGGTGGCATGGGGTCCTTGCCTGGGGCTGTCGTGGCCGGGTTCCTGCTGGGCGTCCTGCAATCCTTTGCCTCGATGAACGAAGTCAAATCAATCATCCCGGGAATCGACCAGATCATCATTTATCTCGTCGCTATCGTCATTCTGCTGGTGCGTCCGCGCGGTCTGATGGGTCGTTCCGGCGTAATGGAAAGCTAATACATCATGTTTTCACTCTCACGCAAAGACGTCACCACGCTCGCGATCTTTTCCGTCATCGTGCTGACCATGCCAATCTGGCTCTCGCCCTTGGGCGCGGCCTACCCGGGGCTGATGCAAAAATTCGCGATCTACGCGATCTTCGCGATCGGCTTCAACATCCTGTTCGGTCTTACGGGCTATCTGAGCTTCGGTCACGCTGCCTTTCTTGGCGTTGGGTCCTACACGGCCGTCTGGTCCTTTAAACTGCTGTCGATGGACATGATCCCCGCGTTAATCTTCGCGGTGATCTTTGCCGGGATCTTTGCCTTGTTCATTGGCTATTTCAGCCTGCGGCGAAGCGGCATCTATTTTTCGATCCTGACGCTGGCCTTTGCCCAGATGAGCTATAGTCTGGCCTATTCGGTTCTGACCCCGATCACCAATGGGGAAACCGGCCTGCTGATCGCGCGGGATGATCCGCGAGCAATCGACGCGTTGCTTGGTGTCAATCAGACCACCTCGGGAATGCCGACGCCATCGCTTCTTGGGTTTGATCTGGGTGGCTATGGCGGTTTTTACATTTGTGCGGTGGTATCGATTGCTGCCTTTTTCCTGTCGCAAAAAATATTCGCCTCTCCGTTCGGCATGGCGCTGCGCGGGATCAAATCCAACCAGACTCGGATGAAATATACCGGATTTGATACCAAGCCTTACATGCTGACGGCTTTTGTCATCTCGGGCATGTTCGCTGGTCTGGCAGGCGGGTTGCTTGCTGTCACGGACCCGATTGCCGGGGCCGAGCGCATGAAATGGACCGAGTCAGGCAATATTGTCCTTATGACGATTCTTGGCGGTGTCGGTACGTTGGTCGGGCCGGTCGTCGGGGCCTGGCTCATCAAGTATTTCGAAAACATCTTTTCGGCGATCAACGTCAACATGCTCAATGCCTTTTTCGATTTCCTGCCCGAAGGCATGCAGGCGGTCATGGTGACGATCCTGTCGAAATTCGTCGGCGAGGGGTGGCATCTTACGCTGGGGCTGATGTTCGTCGTGATCGTGGTGTTCCTGCCGGGGGGCCTGGTCGAAGGCACCGAGCGGCTGATGCGATGGCTTCGGCGACGCAGCAAGGAAAGGGATGAACCAACAGGGCAAGTGGTGAGCGGGAGGACTGGCAATGAGTAAGGCACCACCTAACGTCGTCCTGCATGTTGCGGATGTGTTCAAGAACTTTGGCGGCTTGAAGGCGCTGTCGGACATTGATCTGCAAATCGTCGAAGGTCAGACACATGCAATCATCGGCCCGAACGGAGCCGGAAAATCCACTCTGCTGAACGTGATTATCGGGCAGTTGCCGCCCACCAGTGGGGCCGTGATATTTGAAGGCGCCATGCTGACCGGTCTTCCACCACACAAGATCAACCAGCTTGGCATTTCGCGGGTGTTCCAAACGCCCGAGATATTCGCTGACCTATCGGTGCTTTACAATGTCATGGCTCCGGCATTTGCCCGGCGCGACGGGGCGTTTCGCATTGATATGTTCAACGCGGTTCAGGATCAGTCCGACATCCGCGAAGACGCCGAAACCTTGTTGCGTGAATTTGGCCTTTCTGATCGGCGCGACGATCATGCCGGGGCGTTGTCCCGAGGTGACAAAAGGCGGCTGGAATTGGCGATGTGCCTGATTCAGCGTCCCCGGCTGTTGCTGCTGGACGAACCGACAGCGGGGATGTCGCGCCATGACACCAACACCACGATTGACCTGCTCAAGGCCATCAAACAGCGCGGTATGACAATCGTCATCATCGAGCACGACATGCATGTGGTGTTTTCTCTGGCCGACCAGATCTCTGTGTTGGCGCAAGGCCGGTTCATTGCATCCGGCCTGCCACAAGAGGTCAAGGACGACCCGCGCGTGAAAGAAGCCTATTTGGGGGTGCCAGCGGAATGAATATTGCAGTTGCCGAAAGCAAACCTGCCGACGTGGCGGAGGATGTCTTTTTCGCCTTGCAGGGCGTGCATGCCTATTATGGTGAAAGCTACATCGTTCAAGGCGTCTCACTTGACGTTCGCAAGGGTGAAATCCTGGCGCTTCTTGGGCGCAACGGGGCTGGAAAGACTTCGACCCTGCGCGCGATTGCCCGGCTGGACAATCCGACGCTGACTTCTGGGCAGATATGGCTGGAAGGGCAAGAAATCCACCGGATGAAATCCTTCGAGGCATCGCGGGCGGGCATCCAGCTGGTTCCGGAAGACCGCCGCATCATTCCCGGCATGACAGTCGAGGAAAATCTGATCCTGTCGCAGATTGCACCTAACAGGGGGTGGGCCATCGAGGAAATCTATGCCCATTTCCCCCGCCTGGCCGAACGCCGAATGCAAGAGGGAACAACGCTTTCCGGTGGCGAACAGCAGATGCTGGCGCTGGCGCGCGCGCTGGCACGGGATGTCAAACTGTTGTTGCTGGATGAACCATACGAAGGCTTGGCGCCGGTCATCGTGCAAGAGATCGAGCGCATCGTACAGGATATCAAGCGGCGCGGCATCACTACGATCATTGTGGAGCAGAACGCCGTCGCGGCACTTCGGCTTTCTGATCGCGCGGTGATCTTGGACACGGGGCAGCTGGTCTATACCGGCGGCGCGGCCGAACTCTTGGAGAATGTGGAGTTGAGAGAGAGGTATCTTGCCATCTGATCAGTCGGCAAGATCAGGAAAACCAACCGCATATCGTCGCCGGCAATAGCTCTCAGGCTGAAATGGTTTCGTGCGTCGCGATTGCGGATCCTCCGGGCACCGATGCTTCCGGCCTGACAGGCCGTTTGGGCGGGTGCCTGTGTATTATAGCGAAAGGATGGGTAGAGTAATGTCCAGTGATTTGAACTTTGAGGGATACCCACAAAAACCCCATGGCGGGGTTCTGGTCAATCAGGTCGTGTCGCCTGACATGCGCGATGAAACGATTGAGCGTGCCAGATCTCTTCCCTCGATCCGCGTCGATCTTGAGGCGGTCATCACCATCGAAATGATCGCCACGGGCGTGTTGTCGCCTAACACCGGCTTCATGAGCGAGGCCGATTATAATTCTGTCCTGAAAAGCGGCCGGCTGGCCAATGGGACGATCTGGCCTGTCCCGCTCAGCTTTGCGCCCGTTGGCAAGACCAACAGCGAAGTTATCAAAGGCCTGTCAGTCGGGGATGAAGTCGCGCTTACCGACTACCGCAACGAAGCTGTCGCCATCCTCAAGATCGAAGATCTTTTCGACTACGACAAAGAAGGTCGTGCGCAACAGCTATTTGGCACCACGGATCGCAATCATCCCGGCGTCGATTCAATCTATCGTCGTATGGGGGACACCTCGCTTGGTGGTCCGGTGACTTTGTTGCAGCGCGCCGATTGGGGGCCTTTTGAAAAGATAAGGCGTGAACCGAAGGATACCTGGCGACTGTTCTATGAAGAAAAGAAACTCAACACGGTTGCCGGTTTTATCACCGGGGCGAACCCGCTTCACCGTGGCCATGAATACATCCACAAGAACGCTCTCGAAGAGGTTGATGGGTTGTTTGTTCAGCCTTTGGTGGAAATGGCCAAACGCGAATACGTCCGCCATGAATACCGTATGTTGGCCTATCGCAGCGTGCTGGAAACCTATTACCCCGCTGAACGCACGATGATGTCGCCCCTGCGCGTCACCTATATTTTTGCAGGCCCCCGAGAAGCCATCCTGCATGCGTTGATCATGAAGAACTATGGCTGCACCCACGCGCTCATCGGGCGTGACCATGCCGGGATCGGCAGCTATTATGACAAATACGCCAGCCATTCGGTTTTTGATCAATATTCACCAGAAGAGCTGGGTATCGACATTCGGCTGTTTCACGAAGTGTTCTACTGCACGCGCTGCGCCAGCCATGCCAGTGAACAGACCTGTCCGCATGACGAGCGGTATAGGCTCAATATTTCCGGAACGGGCATCCGCGAAATGCTGCGCCACGGGATATTGCCAGCCAAAGAGGTGGTTCGCCCAGAGGCTGCGCGTATCGCGATCCAGGGTGTCCAGCCGAAAGGCGTCGATGCGACCGGCCAAGGCACTCTTCCGGTCAGCAAAGTCGTGCAAAGCATGTATCCGTATTACCGTGAACGGACTCGTCTGGGTGGTCCCTTGCGCGTTGAACCGTTGCAAGCCGAGGACTTGACCACGCGCGATCTTGAGGCTGCCAGCCTCGATGCACGGGCCAATGCCAGCGGAATTTACCAAGACATTTACAACGAATACAGCAGCCTGACAGACCACAATCCACATTTGCAGCCAACCTGGATCGTCGAGGCCCGCGCAGCATTGCAGAGCCATCAGGAAATGGTTTTGTCTGACCTGCAGGAAAAGGTTGCACTGGCCCCCGAGGAGGCATCGGATGAATTCATGTATCAGGACAAGCAAGAAGCAGAACGCGAGTTGAACGCAGCCCGCAAGTTGCTGGAGGGCACGCCGCCTGTTCCGGATAATGCCAATTCTGACGGGCTCGTCTGGAACCCACTCCCCTATCAACGCTATCGCGGTGCGGACGAATAGGGCGGGCCGCGACGCCGCGCCAGATGCTGAAAGCGGCTGAGTGACTTTGCCTAGAACGGGCTGAAATCCCCTGTCAGGCGGTGGCATGCGCCTGCAAAACGGCCAGTGGCACGATATCGAGTGCTGACATGTGCGTGGCCGACAGGCGAACCTGCGGTGCGCAGCCCTCGTCGTGCGCCTGCAGGAACCGCGCGGCGCACAGGCACCACTGATCACCCGGGCGCAGTCCGGGAAAGCCGTATTCGGGGCGCGGCGTGCTCAGGTCGTTGCCGACATATTTGGAGTATGCCAGAAATTCGGCTGTCATCAGGGCACAGACGGTGTGGCTGCCCTGATCCTCCGCGCAGGTATTGCAGTGTCCGTCGCGGAAGAAACCCGTGACCGGACCCTCGTCCGAGCATGGTGACAGAACTTCGCCCAGAACGTTGATGGAGTTGTCTTTGCGGATCATTGTGCAGCTCCCTTTGTTGCGGTGTAGCCTAGCCGATCGGGCGAGACAGGAAAAGACGCTCACCGCGCCTGTGCGATGGCGCGGAACATCGCCATGTTCGCGGTGTGGGCGGTGGGCGCACGAAAATCGAGGTCGGCCCCTGTGGTCACGATCACGGTGTCGCGCGTCTGGTCGATATAGATGTACTGCCCATAGATGCCGCGCGCCATGAACACGCCGGCAGGGGCATCTTCTGGTAACCACCAATGCAGCCCGTAGCCGATCTGGCCCCGTTCGGTGGGGGCGCTGGGCTGTGTTGCTAGGTGAATCCAATTCGCTGGCACGATCTGCTGGTCTCCGTATCGGCCGTCCTGTTCCACCATCAGACCAAAGCGGGCATAGTCGCGGGTGGTCATGTTCAGCCCGCCCAGGACGAAAGCAACGCCGGTGCCGTCGGTGACGTAGTAGGGTGTTGCCTCCAGCCCCAGGGGCGCGATGATCTTTTCCGACATCAGTGACGGGATATCGCGGCCAGTTGCGCCGCGAATGACCTTGCCGATCACATGCGTGTCGATAGAGACATATCGCCACTTCTGGCCCGGCGGCGCGATGGTATCGGTCAGGCCAAGCGTGAAGCCATCCATCGAGCCGCCCAACGCCAGCACACGGCCCATGCGATTGATGTCGGATGACTTGTCGAGATAATCCTCGTCAAACAGGACGCCGCTGGCCATGTGCAGCACATTGCGAATGCTTGCGCCGTCATAGGCCGTGCCTTTGAGATTGGGCGCATACTGTGTCACCGGGTCATCCAGCGAAGTGATGCTGTCTTCTTCCAGCAACACTCCGAGCAAGGCCGAGACAAAGCCCTTGGCGATCGACCAGGAGATCCGAAGAACCTCCGGGCCGGTGCCGAGGTGATAGCTTTCATGCACGATCTCGCCGCGCTTGAGCACGAGCAGCGACGTGATGGCGCGCGCTTTGATCCAGGCATCAGCGCCCGGGGGCAGGGTCATCGGCGGCCCCTTGGGTAGCGTAGAAACCGCGCCGTTGCCGCGTGGGACATCGCGGGTGAGAAAGGCGGCGTCCATATTCGAGAAATTCTCGACGATCCTTGATTCTGAAAACAGGCTGTTGACCGCCCAGAGGCGCATGATGCCTTCGCGTTTCCAGATTCCGACGACCAAGGTGGCAAGTGCCATCGCGACGAAGCCGCGGATCAGCCAACGAAGAACAAGGCGCATGCGATGTCCTTTCGGGGGTCAGCGAAACCTGTCGACCAGCCGTTGCAAGGGCGAGCGCGGTTCCGCGTCGGCCTCGGGCTCCGACTGTGGTGCCGGCGGCTCCTTCGCTCGGGAGGGTGCCTTTGGGTCTGATTTCTCGCCGGATTTTGCGCCAGGCTTCGAGCTTGACGCGCGCGGCGGCGCGGTGCGCAGCGCGACTGCGTTCTGGAAGCGGCCCGCGTCGCCTTCCGCCAGATAGGGCGCGCCATCGCTGATGCCGCGCAGGATGTCCTCCAGCCAATTTTCGTCCGCCTTGGGGAAATCATGCAGGACATATCCCGGCACAGCTTCCTTGCGGCCGGGATGGCCGACACCAATGCGCACGCGCGCATAGTCGGGCCCGATATGCTGGTGGATCGAACGCAGCCCGTTATGGCCTGCATGGCCGCCCCCGGTCTTGACCCGCAGCTTGCCCGGAGCCAGGTCGATCTCGTCATGCAGGACGGTCACATCGCCGGGTTCCAGCTTGTAGAACCGCATCGCCTCGCCAACTGCCTGGCCCGACAGGTTCATGAAGGTCTCCGGCTTGAGCAGCAGCACTTTCTGACTGCCGAGCCGTCCCTCACTGACCTGTCCCTGAAAACGGGCCTTCCACGGGCCAAACCCATGATCTTCTGCGATCCGGTCCACGGCCATAAAGCCGATATTATGCCGGTTGCGGGCGTATTTTGCGCCCGGATTTCCCAAACCTGCAAAGATCAGCATGGCGTGCCTTTCGTGAAGATGGTCAGGGTCTACGATGGGGAAGGGCGGGAATCAATGTTTGCGCGGTATCCCCCAACGCGTTGCCTGGGTCATTGCCCGTGAAGCCTGTCCAGCCAGTCGCGGATCAGGGCGGTGAACAGGTCGGGCCGTTCCCACCCCGGCGCGTGGCCTGCGCAATCGAGCAGTGCCAGGCTGGCACGCGGAAAACGGACCTGCATGTCCAGCGCGTCGCGGTATCCGGCAATCGAATCCTGGCGACCGGACGCGATCAACGAGGGGCGGTCAAACACGCCCTGCGTCATTTCGGCGTGAAAGGTGAACTCGAACCGCTCGCAGACCCGCGCCTCAAGCGCCGCATCATGCAGGCTGGCGGCGGGCAGTTTCAGCTGCCTGATCTTGTCGATGATCGCAGCGGTCCGCACCACGAGGCGGGCGGCACGGCCTTGCAGTGCGGGTTCAAGCGCGCCCAGGTCGGTTCCGTCATCGTGCAGTGTTATCGGTGTGGGCATTTCGGCGCGGCTTTGCTCAGAGTTGCCGCCGGGCACGATGAGCGTCACCCCCGAAACTCGTGCGGGATGGGCAAATGCCAGCCCTTCGGCCAGATAGGCGCCGCGCGATTCGCCGAGAACGGCGCAGCGCTCCCCGGCGCAGGTCGCGTCCATTACGCGCAGGATTTCGGCCAGCACGTCGTCTTGTGACGCGACGTGGTCGAACCCCGACGACTGACCGCATCCCGGCAGATCGACATAGATACGCCGCCATCGGTCGTTGCCGTGAAAGGCAGGCTCGACCGCATCAAGCATGTGCCGATGATCCAACCTTGCCCCGTGCAGCAAGATCATCGGCGCACCGCTGCCGATTTCGCGAAAGTTCAGCAAATTGGTCGTGGTGTTCTCCGCGCGACTACCCGGACAGGCTAGCCCCGACACCGCCACCGTGAACAGCCCCCTGTGCGCCTGCCTGTCGATTGGCGCGTCGGGCAAAAAAAACGCGGCCTCCACCGGGAGGCCGCGTCATGTGGTCGGATTGTACGCGCGGCTTATGCGTCGTCGCCGCCTTCTTCGCCTGCATCGGCGGTCGGCACTTCGTCTGCTGCGACTTCATCCTCATCATCCGCATCGGATTTGAGAGCGGACGGGGCCGAGACGTTGCAGATCACGAAATCGCGGTCACTGATCACCGGCTTGGCGCCTTCGGGCAGTTCGATGTCCGAGAAGTGGATGGTGTCGCCGATATCTTCCAGCTTGCTCAGGTCAACGACCAGCAATTCAGGAATGTCACCAGCTGTCACAATCAGTTCGACTTCATTGCGGATCGTCGTCAGAACGCCACCCTTGCGGATCGCCGGGCACTCTTCTTCGTTCTGGAAGTCGATGCCGATGAACAGGTTGATCTTGGTCGTGCGGCGCAGGCGCATCAGGTCGAGATGCGTCGGCAGATCCTTGACCACGTCGCGCTGCACGTCGCGGCAGATCACGCGCACGTCGTCATGGCCATCAACCTTGAGGTTGAACAGCGTCGACTTGAACCGGCCCGCCTTCAGGCGCTTAATCAGGACGTTGAACGGAATGTTGATTGGCAACGGATCGGTGTCGCCCCCAAAAACGATACCCGGAACCATGCCAGCGCGGCGTGCTGCACGAGCGGCGCCCTTGCCTGTCCCCGTGCGTTCCTGGGCGTGAAGATCAGGAATTTCTCCAGCCATGTGTATTCTCCATAGGTTAGGGCAGGACTCCTCCAAGGCTGTAGTCCTGCGTGAAGCCGTCGCCTTAGAGGATTTGCGCACCATTGGGAAGGGGGAATGTCCTCGGTACGCGGCACGCAACAACCGGTGGCACTCAAGGGGGGCTGGCGATACCGAGGTCGAGCGACAGGCCGTTCGCAGAGAGTTGGCCATGCCGAACAGGTTCTGACGTTCAGTTTCCGTGCCCGGCCTCAGCATTGGGGCGATGCCCCCCGAGAAATTCACAAGGTATGCGAGGCAATGGACGTTGCCCCGAAGGTGCTACTGCCAGCGGTCCGAGAAATCCTTGGGGATCATCAGGATATCGCGGTCCACATTCTCGATGGTCCGGTGCCCGCAAAACGCCATTGAGACATCCAGCTCCTTGTGGATCACCTCGAGCGCGCGGGTCACGCCCGCCTCGCCCATCGCGCCCAGCCCGTAGATATAGGCGCGGCCGATATAGGTGCCCTTGGCCCCCATGGCGATTGCCTTGAGCACGTCCTGACCCGACCGGATGCCGCTGTCGAGATGCACTTCGATCTTGTCGCCGACCGCGTCGAGAATGGCGGGCAGCGCGCGGATCGACGACAATGCGCCGTCCAGCTGCCGGCCACCGTGATTCGACACGATGATGGCATCTGCCCCGACATTCAGCGCTTCCAGCGCATCGCGCGGGTCGATAATGCCCTTGATGATCAGCGGGCCATCCCACATCTTGCGATATTGGCGGATGCGGTCCCAATCCAGCGCCAGATCGAATGCCTCGGCCGTCCAGGAACTGAGCGAGCCGGGGTCGCTGACCCCCTTGGCATGGCCCACGATGTTGCCGAAAAACCGACGCTTGGTGCCCAGCATTCCTAGGCCCCAATGCGCCTTGGTCATCATGTTCGCGACCGAGCGTGGCGTCAGTTTGGGCGGGGCCGACAGGCCGTTCTTGATGTCCTTGTGGCGTTGGCCCAGCACCTGCAAATCCACCGTGATTACCGCAGCTGAGCATCTGGCCGCCTTGGCGCGATCAAACAGGCGCTGCATGAAATCGTCGTCCTTCAGGGTATAGACCTGCATCCAGAAGGGTTTGGTCGTGTTCTCGGCCACATCCTCGATCGAGCAGATCGACATCGTGGACAGGATATAGGGCACGCCGAATTTTTCCGCCGCGCGGGCGGCCTTGATCTCGCCATCGGCCGATTGCATGCCGGTCATACCGACAGGGGCCAGCCCGACGGGCATCGCCACATCCTGCCCGATCATCTGGCTGGCGGTCGTGCGGTTGGACATGTCCACCGCGATCCGCTGGCGCAGCAGGATGTCGGCAAAATCGGTGGTATTGGCGCGAAAGGTCTGCTCGGTCCAACTGCCCGACTCGGCGTAATCGTAGAACATGCGTGGTACGCGGCGCTCGTAGATTTGGCGCAGGTCTTCGATATTGGTGATCACGGGCATCTTGGCCTCCATCCGGAGATTGGTCAAAATTTCTTACCAACCCATCATGGCTTGAGCAATCCGAAACTCCGCGCCTATGCTGCGCCAGAAATGACCAGAGAGAAACCATAGATGCCTTATCACGCCCCGCCGGCCCCGCTGTTGAACGATATGTGTCGTTGGCGGCGCGCGTTTCATCAGCGGCCAGAGTTGGATTTCGCGCATATGGCTGCAGCGGTGCCGGGTTGTTTCCTGCTGGCCGGAAACGGCACCGACGGGGCGCATGCTCGTCCGCTGCATTCGGTCGATTACGATTTCAATGATGCTGGCGTCGTGCCGGGATCGTCGTTCTGGGTCACATTGGCCGAACAGCAATTGGCAGTGCGAACGGGCGACGTCTGAGGCAGGTAAGGGAGGAAGCCGCGATGTTCTTTGATGATCTGAGTGAAGGCTACACATTCGAGACAGCCAGCCGTGCGTTGCCGCTGGAGGAAATCGTCAGCTTTGCGCGCAGCTGGGATCCGCAGCCGTTTCACACCGACGAGACCGCGGCCCAAGATTCGCCCTTTGGCGGGATCATCGCCAGCGGATTCCATACCATGCTGACCGCGTTTGTTCTGACGCTGGAGGCAGATATCTGGAACGAGGCGTCGATGGGATCGCCGGGCATGGACGCGCTGCGCTGGCTGACACCGGTGCGCCCCGGCGATGTGCTGCGCTGTCGGGGCCGGGTCGTGGCGCTGACCCCATCCAAATCGCGCCCGGACCGGGGCCGCGCCGAGATCGACTATGAAGTGGTCAATCAGGACAACATTGCGGTGATGACTTACCGCATCACACATATCCTGCGACGCAGAGGGTGAGGCAAAAGCGGGGTGGAAGGCGAAGCCGCGACCGTTAGTGCGAATACCGCAGGAATGGCCCCCGCCACGCCGCCGATTGACGGCTTTCATGGTGCCTGCTGGCATGCTTTTCAGGTTCGCGGGGAAAGCACGGATAAACCGACCGGCCCTTCACCCCATGCCCGAGCTGGCGGACCGAGTTTTTGCCCGGTTTTTGTCGTCGTTCCAGCTCAGCAAGGCAATCGTCCCCCAGGTAACGCAATAGAGCGCGCCTAATCCGAGGACGTATTGCCCGCCCACAGGCCCGATGGCCGCGCGATCTATCAACTGCGAGGCCTTGGTCAGGGGTTCGGGGTGCACCAGCAATTTACCGATATAGGCTCCGCTCTGGATCAGCAAAATCCAGAAATAGCTCCGCCGAACGCGCCGTCCAATCGCCACCGCCATGGAAACGTGATATCTCGGTTTCCAATAATCCTCGGCCAGAACTTTTTGCCAGCCGTCCTCCATATGCAGGTCGCCGTCGTGCAGCATCGGCGCAAAGAAATGCACTTCCATCCATCTGCAGCGCGCACGCCACACGTTGAAATACCGATAACGGCGTGCCTCCAGCATCAAGAAGAAAAAGATCAGGACCCCCACCAGTATCAAAGGCAGCGGGGATGCTTCGGGGGCCGAGAAGGCGATTGATAGCGCGATCCCGAGTGTCACCACCGCCCAGTTGGTCGTGGTGTCGAGCCGGGTTCGCCAGATGGTCGATCTGTAGACCTCACCGCGATAGAGATGCGCGAGTGCGCCGGTCTCTGCTGCGTCGAGTTTCTTTCTCTGATCGGTTGTCTCACCCGCCATTACCAAGCCCCTCCCAGAGGAGAGGGTTGCATACCCGACGTGAACCGTTCAACAAATTTACGATCAGCCGAACGCTGCCAATGTGCTTTCGGGCCCTAGCTTTCGCCCGGCGCGGTCAGTGCTGCGATCATTGCCTTTGCGCTCGCGCTGTCCCATTCCGCGTCACCCTGCATGCGGGCGATCTCGCGGCCTTCGGGGTCGAGTATGACGGTGATCGGTAGGCCCAGAACGCCCATTTCGCGGGCCAGCTGCTGTTTGGGGTCGCGGTGCAAAGGCAGGTTGTCGACACCGATTTCGGCAAAGAACGCCTTCATCGCGGGCACGGCATTGCGGCCCGTGGCCAGTGTCAGCACTTCGAAATTCTCACCCCCGTATTCGGCCTGCAACTCTGACAGCATCGGCATTTCCTTGCGACATGGCGCGCACCAGGTGGCCCAGAAATTCAACAGGACGTATTTGCCCTTGTAGTCGGCCAGCGTCGCTTCGCCGCCAGCATCGGTGGTGAAGGCCAGCGTGCTGACAGGCTTGGCCGTAGTGTGGAACTGCAGTTTCTTCATGTCGCCGTCAAGCATCTGCTGGTAGGCGCTATAATCAACAGCCGGACCGGTGGCATCGCCCCCGCCCGAGGGGCCGCGCAGGGTGATCGCGGCCACAGCTGCAATTGCAACGAAGCCAGCGCCGATATAAACGAATGCGGAACGTGACAAGGGCATATTTCCTCCGAAGGGAACCAAGGCAATGGCAGACAAATCCTCGAACCAGATGTGGGGCGGCCGTTTCGCCGCCGGACCCGATGCGATCATGGAGGCAATCAACGCCTCGATCGGGTTCGACAAGCGGATGGCGGCACAGGACATCGCCGGATCGAGGGCCCATGCGGCAATGCTCGCGCGCACCGGCATCGTGAGTGATACTGATGCGGAGGCGATGAGGGAAGGGCTCCTCACGGTCTTGTCAGAAATAGAGGCCGGAACGTTCGAATTTTCCGCCGCGTTGGAAGACATCCACATGAATGTCGAGGCGCGGCTGAAGGAAATCATCGGCGCGCCCGCCGGACGGCTGCACACCGGCCGATCGCGCAACGACCAGGTGGCGACCGATTTCAAGCTGTGGGTGCGCGATCAGCTGGATGCAACCGAAGGTGCGATCCTTGCACTTGTGGCGGCGTTGCTGACGCAGGCCGAGGCGGGGGCGGATTGGGTGATGCCGGGCTTTACGCACCTGCAAACCGCACAGCCCGTAACCTGGGGACATCACATGATGGCCTATGTCGAAATGCTGGGCCGCGATCTGGGCCGGGTGCGCGATGCCCGCAAGCGGATGAACGAATGCCCCTTGGGGGCCGCCGCGCTGGCCGGGACTAGCTTCCCCATCGACCGGCACATGACCGCAGAGGCGCTGGGCTTTGACCGGCCGTCTGCCAATTCGCTGGATGCCGTCAGCGACCGCGACTTCGCGCTGGAGTTTCTGGGCGCCGCCAGCATCTGCGCCATGCATCTGAGCCGTCTGGCCGAAGAGCTGGTGATCTGGTCCTCGGCACAGTTCCGCTTTGTCACCCTGTCTGATCGGTTTTCCACGGGGTCTTCGATCATGCCGCAGAAAAAGAACCCCGATGCTGCCGAGTTGATCCGGGCCAAGATCGGGCGGATTTTCGGGGCAAATGTCGCGCTGATGACGGTGATGAAGGGCTTGCCACTGGCCTATTCCAAGGACATGCAGGAAGACAAGGAGCAGGTGTTCGACGCCGCCGACAACCTGATGCTGGCGCTGGCCGCGATGGAAGGCATGGTGCGCGACATGACCGCCAACCGCGAGGCGCTGGAGGCCGCCGCCGGATCGGGCTTCTCCACCGCCACGGACCTGGCTGACTGGCTGGTGCGGGTGCTGGACATGCCGTTCCGCGAGGCGCATCATGTCACCGGCGCGCTGGTGGCGATGGCCGAGCGCAAGGGCTGTGATCTGCCCGATCTCAGTCTGGAAGAGATGCAATCGGTGCATGCCGCGATTCGTGCGGATGTGTTCGACGTGCTGGGCGTGCATAATTCGGTCGCCAGCCGGACAAGCTATGGCGGCACCGCCCCAAGCGAAGTGCGCGCACAGGTGAAACGCTGGCGGGAGATGCTGAAATGAGAGTCATGTTTTTCGCGCCGGTGCTGATAGCGCTGGCGGCCTGCGGCGTAGACGGGCCGCCCGAACGCCCAACCGTTGCCACGACCACCACCGTCGGCGTCGGCAAGAATGGCACGCATACCACCACCAAGGCGTCGGTGTTCAGTGGCAACATCACCATGGGCGTGGGGGTGGGCCTCTAGATTTTCGTTTTCCTGCCCTCGCCGTTGCGGGCAGTGAAACGCGTCACGCCACATTTCGCATTCTATTGCGCAGGCTGGTCGCTTGCTTCATGATCTAGAGCGAAGCCGGGGGACAGCGAATGCGGAAATTCATGGTCGTGCTGGATGACAGCCGCGAATGCCTCAATGCAATGCGTTTTGCCGCAATGCGTGCGGCAAACACGCAAGGCGGCGTCAAGGTGTTGTCTGTTATTCCACCTGAAGAGTTCAACCACTGGCTCGGCGTGGGTGACATCATGCGCGAAGAGCATCGCGAGCGCATCGAGGCGCATTTCGAAGTGTTCGCGAAATGGATGCGTGACAAGCAAGGGGTCGATCCCGAGTTGGTCATCCGCGAAGGCGAACCGGTGGTCGAAATCATCGCGCAGGTCACTGAAGATCCGGAAGTCGGCGTGTTGGTGTTAGGCGCAGCCTCTGACCGAAAAGGGCCGGGGCCGCTGGTCACGCAGTTGACCAAAAGTGCCGGATCACTGCCCATTCCGATCACCATCGTTCCGGGTGATATGAGCAAGGAACGGCTCGAAAGGATCACCTGAGGGTGGTTGGAAAATTCTGCGAATTTTCTGTCTCTGGCTAGGATGTTCACGGCCAGAAGTTGCGCTACATGCCTGGAAGAACAAGTGCGCATAGCACCAGGGCTGTGCTGCTATAGTTTAGAATGGTTCCAAACCTTGACTTGGGGCACCGGCGCGCGCATATCAATAGTGCCCATTCAGAGAGGTCCCGCGATGTTCATTCAGACCGAATCCACGCCCAACCCGGCAACGTTGAAATTCCTGCCCGGCCAGAGCGTCCTGCCCGCCGGAACAGCCGATTTTTCCAGTGCCGAGGGGGCTGAGAAATCCCCGCTCGCGGCGCGGATCTTTGCAGTAGACGGTGTTTCAGCCGTCTTTTTTGGCACCGATTTCGTGACCGTGACCAAGCAGGACGACATCGAGTGGGATCACGTCAAGCCAGCGATTCTGGGCGCGATCATGGAGCATTACCAATCCGGCCAGCCGGTCATGACGGATGACAGCGCCATTGCTTCGGGACATGCCGAGCATACCGGAGAGGATGGCGATATCGTCGGCCAGATCAAGGAATTGCTGGATACACGTGTCCGCCCTGCGGTGGCGCAGGATGGCGGCGACATCACATTCCATGGGTTTGACCGCGGTGTGGTCTATCTGCACATGCAGGGCGCCTGCGCGGGTTGCCCGTCTTCGACGATCACCCTGAAGATGGGGATCGAGAACCTGCTGCGCCATTATATCCCGGAAGTGACCGAAGTGCGCCCGGTCGGTGTCTGACATCGGCGGATCGGGAGCGGCGATCACCGCACGGTGCTATTCTGGCGCCGTGAGGTTTGCCGCCGTGTCCATTCTGCATTGCCATATCGCCAAGCGTCTGCCCTCGCTGCGAAGCGCGGGCGGCCCGGAGCGCGCGCATGGCTGAGCCGATCATTTTGGGTGTCGATACCTCTGGGTCTTATTGCAGCGCTGCGGTGCTGCAGGGCACAGACGTGCTGTCTGATCTCTATCAGGACATGCCGAAAGGTCAGGCCGAGGCACTGTTTCCGCTGCTCACGGACATGTTGGCACGTGGCGGGGTCACGTGGCGCGATCTGGCAGCCATCGGGGTCGGCACGGGGCCGGGAAATTTCACCGGCATCCGCATCTCGGTTTCTGCCATGCGGGGGCTTGCGCTGGCCCTGGATATTTCCGTGATCGGTGTCACCCTGCTGGATGCGATTGCCCATGCCACCAGCGGGCCTGTGTTGGCGTCAATCGCCGCACCGCGCGGGCAGGCCTATGTGCAGGGTGTCCGCACGGCACAGAGCGTGCCGCCCGCGCTGGTGGCCGTGTCTGACCTTCCGCTCGATCTGGCAGAGCCGGGCCTTGTTTCGATCGGGTCCGCCGGGGCAGAGATCGCGGAGCGACTGGGTGTGCCGCATGTCCCCGCGCCTTATGCGCCGGGATCGGCCATCGCGCGGATCGCGGCGCTGAGCTGGCAGAACGAGTGCCCGCCTGCCGCGCCTTTTTACCTCAAACCCGCTGATGCCGCGCCTGCGCGTGATGCGCCGCCGGTGCTGCTCGATTGATCGCACCGCAGGACATGGCGCGCATCCATGCCGCCGCTTTTGACGGGCAGGGCCGCGCCTGGCGTGCTGACGAGTTTGCTGATCTCATCGCGACAGACCAGGTGCTATGCGCAGGCGATATGCACGGTTTCGCTATGGCCCGGCTGATTGTTGATGAGGCGGAACTGCTGACACTCGCCACTCATCCGACCCACCGCAGGCAGGGCAGGGCGCGGCGCTTGTTGGCGACGCTGGAGGCCGATCTGCTGGCGCGCAGCGCTGTGCGGTTGTTTCTGGAAGTGGCCGAGGACAATGCGCCGGCCCGAGCTCTCTATCACGCTGCGGGCTATGTCGAGACCGCGCGGCGGGCGAAGTATTATGCGCGCCCGTCCGGTGGGCGCGTAGATGCGTTGATCCTGTCCAAACCGCTGGAATGAATTGGCCGCGCATGATGGCGGCGGTCCACCCCAAGTCCAATATTCAGTGACCTCGTGGCGCTTTCCTACGCTCGGGGTCATGCATGCCTGCCAGTAGGGCCAGTTGCGCCCAGTTCTAAGGCCAGTATACAAAATTTTATGGGGTAAACGCTTTGTTCCCGGCTGCGCGCTTGCCAAAGCGACAGGCTTGGCGCTAACAGATATAATGTACATCTACCTGCCCATCGCTGAAGTTTCGGTCAACGCATTCCTGCTGCTTGGTCTCGGTGGCCTTGTTGGGGTGCTGTCGGGCATGTTCGGTGTCGGAGGCGGGTTCCTCATGACGCCGCTGCTGTTCTTTATCGGTATCCCGCCCGCTGTTGCGGTGGCGACTGGCGCGAACCAGATCGTTGCGTCGTCCTTCTCGGCGGTGCTCGCGCATTTTCAGCGGCGTGCTGTCGACCTGCGGATGGGGACGATCCTGCTGATCGGCGGGTTGTTTGGCGCGGCGCTGGGTGTCTTGCTGTTCAACTATCTCCAGTCGCTGGGGCAGGTCGACCTGCTCGTCACGCTGTTTTACGTCGTGTTCCTCGGTATTATCGGCGCGTTGATGTTCGTCGAGAGCCTGCGCGCGATCCGACGGTCGCGCCGCGGTGGCGGTGTGCCCAAGCGCAAAAAGCATAGCTGGATTCATAAATTACCGCTCAAGATGCGGTTTCGGACATCTGGCCTCTATATCAGCGTCATCCCCCCCCTTCTGATAGGTGTTGCGGTGGGTGTTCTGGCCGCGATCATGGGGGTTGGCGGCGGGTTCATCATGGTGCCCGCGATGATCTATCTTCTCGGGATGCCGACCAAGGTGGTGGTCGGCACATCGCTCTTTCAGATCATCTTCGTCACGGCTTTTGCAACTATGCTGCACGCGGTGAGCAGTGGGATCGTGGACGTGGTGCTGGCGGTTCTGTTGTTGGTCGGTGGCGTTGTCGGTGCACAGATCGGCACGGTGATCGGCACGCGATTGAAGGCCGAACAGCTGCGCATCTTGCTGGCGATCATGGTGATGGGGGTTTGCTTCAAACTGGGGCTCGATCTGCTGATCCAGCCTGCCGAGCTCTATTCAATCGCCACGGGAGGCGGGCACTGATGCTGCGTCTCGCATTGATCCTGCTGGCACTTGCCGCGTCGCCTGCCAAGGCCGACGAAGAGGTGGTTCTGGGCCTCAGCAAGAACGAGATCGAGATCAACACTACGTTTGACGGTTCCGAGATCCTGATTTTCGGTGCGATCAAGCGCCAAACTGCGATTCCCGAGGGCGACCTCGGTGTGGTCGTCACCATCGCCGGGCCGTCGCAGACGTTGAATGTTCGGCGCAAGGAGCGGCGTTTCGGCATTTGGGTCAATGTTGACGCGGTCGAGGTGGATGCGGCACCCAGTTTCTACGCGGTCGCCACCAGCGGGCCGTGGTCGGAGGTCCTGTCCGAAGTCGAGGATCTGCGCCACAAGATTTCCATCCCGCGTGCAATCCGGTCCGTGGGCGCGCCGAGTACGGTCAAGGATGCCCAGAGTTTTACCGACGCCGTGATCCGCATTCGCACCGCAAACCGCGCCTACAAGGTTGATGAAGGTGCGGTTGAATTGCGCGAGGATACGCTGTTTCAGACGTCCGTGAAATTGCCTGCAAACCTGACCGAAGGCGATTACGCAACCCGGATTTTCCTGACCCGCGAGGGCCGTGTCATATCGCAGTACGAGACGATCATCGATGTGCGAAAGGTGGGCATGGAGCGCTGGCTGTTCGCCCTGTCACGCGAACAACCGATACTTTACGGGTTGATGTCGCTGGCGATTGCCATCGGTGCCGGCTGGGGTGCTTCGGCCGCCTTCCGGGCGCTGCGGCATGGCTGAGGTGCGCGCCACAGAGAAAATCCTGCGCGATTTACACAAGATTTCCGGCTACCCGCGCCCGATATAGGGCATCTTGGTTGCCATCACGGTCATGAACTGGACATTGGCCGAGAGCGGCAATTGCGCCATGTGCAGAACCGATCGGGCAGCATCGGCCACATCCATCATCGGCATCAATGGCGCGTCGGGATCGGCGGCTTGCGCGCGCGCGTTCAAATCGTCCACCAGCTCTGTCCTGGCGTTGCCGATGTCGATCTGCCCGCAGGCGATGTCAAAGGGCCGCCCATCGAGCGACAGGCTGCGGGTCATGCCGGTGATCGCGTGTTTGCTGGTAGTGTAGCAGATCGAACCGGGGCGCGGGTTATGCGCCGAAAGGGAACCGTTATTGATGATCCGTCCACCTTGGGGGGACTGCGCGCGCATATGCGAGAACGCGAGTTGCGCCGCGATGAACATGCCACGGACATTGATCGCGATCACCTCGTCGAAATCGGTGAGCGACACTTCGTCGATGGTTCCTGACGGGCCGAATGTGCCGGCATTGTTGAACAGAACATCAAGCCGCCCGGCGGTTTGCAGGAAATCGGCAAAGGCCCCTTTCATCGCGTCCGGGTCGGTCACGTCGCAGGGCAGCGGGACCGCGCGAGCATTGGCCTGCGCGATCTCGTGCAGACGGTCGGCACGCCGCGCGATCAGGCCCACGCGCCATCCGGCCTGCAGGAAAATTTCTGCGGTGCTGCGCCCTATGCCGGAACTGGCGCCGGTGATCAGGATGGATTTCATGGGGCGGTCTCCGCTTCGAGGGTGAGGGGCGCGGGCGCGGTGCGCAGATCGTCGACGCGCAAGGGATATTCGGGTTTCGACAGCCGGTTGCGCACCACCCAGCACAGCCGTTCCTGTGCGCGGGTTATGGCGACATAGGCCAGCCGCTTCCATAATGGCTGCCCCGCCTCGACGCGGCCCATGCGCGCCGCAACAAAGAGATCCGGGGCAAATACCTGCACCGTCTCCCACTGGCTGCCCTGCGCCTTGTGGATCGTGACGGCCGCCCCGTGCAGGAACGTGGCACCCATGTTGGCAGCAAAGGGAATAAACGGCTCTTCCTCGTCGGGTTTCTCGATTTTAACGATACTTGCGGCGCTCACTTGCGGGTCTTCGGCACCCATCACATGCAACCGCGAAAATCCCGGTTTGCGCCCGGGCCCGAGATAGATCACCTGTGCGCCCTTGATCAGCCCGCGTGCCTCCAGATCAAGCCGCTTCTTGCGGTGCTTCAGAGGCAGCTCGATCCCGTCGCAGATCAGCGGCTCGCCCTCCAGCAGCGCGGTATCGGGGGCGCCGTGGACCGCACGAAAGGCGGTGATCAGGCGGATTCGCGTGGCATTGCGCCAGACCAGCACGGGACTGCGCGCCATTAGATCGACCTCGACCCGCTGGGCGTATTGCACGCGCTCATCGATGCGCGATTTTTCCTCGACCATGCGCTCGAAATCGGAAAATTCCAGCGCCGGGTCGGCCAATGCGTGCGCCAGATCAAGGATCGGATTATCCGCGTCCTGCCGGTGGATGCGGTGCAGTTCCAGCTTGGCAGGGGCAGGCAGGGTCTCGAAGACCATCGCGCCCGACTGGTTTACCGGGGCCAGCTGCGCCGGATCGCCAAAGAGAAAGAGTGTTGGAAAAATTTCCTTGAGGTCGGCCATCTGCCGTTCGTCCAGCATGCTGGCCTCATCGACGAACCCGATGTCCAGCGGTTCTTCGCGCCGCTTCCAACCGGTGATGAAATCGCTGCCACGCAGGCCGGCTGCGGCCAGCGCACCGGGGATGGATTTGTTGGTCTGGTAGAAGGCAAATGCGCGATCCAAAGCGACTTCGGTCAGCGTCGCATCGCTCAGCTCTGCGATCTCGGGGCGTTCGCCATTGCCGGCCAGCCACTCTGCGATCCGCTCGTATTCGGGGTCATAGACCGGGGTATAGAGAATACGGTGGATCGTGGTTGCAGGCACACCGCGCATGCGCAGCACGCTGGCGGCCTTGTTGGTCGGGGCGAGAATCGCCAGTGTCCGCTTGTCGCGGCGTTTTCGGCTCTCGTAATCGCCTGAGACAATATCGACACCGGCCTCTTCCATCGCGCGGTAAAGCGAAGCCAGAAGCAGTGTCTTGCCCGACCCAGCCTTGCCGATGACGGCCATCACGCTCTCTGCGGATTCGCGAGGTGGCTGGAGGGTGCCGTTTTCCAGGTCGACGCCCGCATTGCGCAGAACCTCTGCGATGCGGTCATGGGCTTCGGCCTGATCTTCGGAATATGTGAGCGTGGTTTGGGTCATGAGCGGACAGTACAGGCGCGGTTTGCGAGGGACCAGAGGGGAGAGGGTTTGTGGCGGCAAGAAACACGCAGTGCCCCCGCGCGGCTTTGAGTCCACGCGGGACAAACCCACTGATGAAGCGCCCTTGGCGCCGCGTCAGATCGTCTGATCGTATTCGCCGACCGATGGCTCTGTCCGGATCACCGCGTCGATATCCGCAAAGATCGCCCGCATTTCGGCCTCGCTGTCACTGCTTTCGCAGACCACCACCAGATTGGGCGTGTTCGAGGATGCGCGCACGAGGCCCCAGCTGCCGTTGTCGAGGATGACGCGCGCGCCGTTCACGGTGACGACCTGCGCAATCTTGCGGCCCGCCAGCGTCTCGCCCGCTTCGTGTTTGGCCACCAGTTTGGCCACCAGCCGTTCCAGCACCTCGTATTTTTCGGTATCGGCACAATAGGGCGACATCGTGGGGGTCGCATAGGTGACGGGCAGGGCGCGGCGCAGGTCGGACATGGATTTTTCCGGGTTGCGATCCATCAGCTTGCAGATTTCCACCGCCACGCGCATCCCGCAGTCATAGCCACGCCCCACAGGCTCAGCCAGGAAGTAGTGGCCCGACTTCTCGAATCCCGCCAGCGCGCCCAATTCCTTGACGCGCCGTTTCATGTGGCTGTGGCCGGTTTTCCAGTAATCGGCCTTGGCGCCATGCGACAGCAGCACGGGGTCCGACGCAAACAGCCCGGTGGATTTCACATCCGCGACAAAGGTGCTGCCGGGATAAAGCCGCGCGAAATCGCGGGCCATGATCACGCCGACCTTGTCGGCAAAGATCTCTTCGCCCTCGTCGTCGACCACGCCGCAGCGGTCGCCGTCGCCGTCAAACCCCAGCGCGAAATCCGCGCCGGAAGCCTTCACGCTGGCGCTCATGTCGTGGAGCATTTCCATCGCTTCGGGGTTCGGGTTGTAGTGCGGGAAGGTGTAGTCCAGTTCGTTATGCGACGGCACGACCTCGACCCCGAGGCGCGCGAACAGTTCGGGTGCAAAGGCGGATGCGGTGCCGTTGCCCGTGGCGCAGACGACCTTGAGCTTGCGGGTCATCTTGAAGTCACCGACCAGATCGTCGAGATAAGCCTCGCGCACGCCGGGGACAAATTCATAGCTGCCGCCGGGATGGGCCTGCCCGCGGCCTTCCAGCACGATATCGCGCAGCTCGTTCATCTCATCGGGGCCGTGGGTCAGCGGGCGTTCGAACCCCATCTTGACCCCGGTCCAGCCGTTGGGATTATGCGACGCGGTGACCATCGCCACGGCGGGGGCATCAAGGTAAAACTGCGCGAAATAAGCCATCGGCGACAGGGCCGGGCCGATATCCTTGACGTGGATGCCGGCCTGCATCAGCCCCAGTATCAGCGCGTTCTTGATTGACAGCGAATAGTCACGGTAATCGTTGCCGACCGCAATCACCGGCTCGATCCCTCGGGCGCGCATCTGGGTGCCCAGCCCGAGGCCAAGCGCGGTGATACCCGGCAAGTTGATCGACTCTGGGTATTGCCACCGGGCGTCGTATTCACGGAATCCGGTCGGCGCGATCATTGGGTCGCGCAGGAATTCCCATGTGTTGGGGGTGACCGTAGGGGCAGGTTTATTCACCGAAACGTCCTTATTTCTGTAGTTCTATGGGGTCAGCCTTGGCCAAGCGGTCGAACGCCATCAGCGAGGCGATCAGCGCGCCCATCCGGTCCAGCGGGATCATGTTTGGGCCATCTGACGGGGCGGTATCCGGGGCTTCGTGAGTTTCGATGAACACGGCAGCGATGCCCAGCGATACGGCGGCACGCGCCATCACGGGCGCAAATTCGCGCTGTCCGCCGCTGCTGCCGCCCATGCCACCCGGTTGCTGCACCGAATGGGTTGCATCCATGACGACCGGATAGCCGGTCTGTGCCATCTGGGGCAACGCGCGCATGTCTGCCACCAAAGTGTTGTAGCCAAACGATGTGCCGCGCTCAGTCAGCATGATCTGGTGGTTGCCGGTGCTTTCGATCTTGGACACGACGTTGGGCATGTCCCACGGGGCGAGAAACTGCCCCTTCTTCACGTTGATCACCGCACCTGTTTCGCCTGCGGCGATCAGCAGGTCGGTCTGGCGGCAAAGGAAGGCCGGGATTTGCAGCACGTCGCAGACCTCGGCCACGGGCGCGCATTGGTCCGGCAGGTGCACATCTGTGAGCACGGGCACATCCAGCGCATCCTTGACCGCCTGCATGACCTTCAGGCCCTCGTCCACGCCCAAGCCGCGCTTGCCACTCAGCGAAGTGCGGTTAGCCTTGTCAAACGAGCCTTTGAAGATGAACTGCGCGCCTGCCTCGCGGCAGACCTCTTGCATTGCGCCTGCGATCATCTGGGCATGATCCACGGATTCCAATTGGCACGGACCGGCGATGACGGTCAGCGGCTGATCGTTGCCGACGCGGAGGCCGCGAAAGTCTACTCTGGTCATATCAGGATGATACCTGTTCTCTGAGGATGGACGCGGTGAGCGAGATCATCAGGTAGATACCCGCAAAGATCAAGAACGCGAGAATCGTGTTCTCGAATGCGCGCGGATAGGATGCATCCTGCGACGGCACGGGACGCACGCTGACCGTCAGGTAACGCACCTGCTTGTTGGCCTGAATCTCGGCTTGCCGCTTGTTCTCCAGCGCCGATTGCAACACCAGGTCGGCGGTGGCCAGATCGGCCTGAGCCATCTGGATTTCGGCCGTTTGCGACGCCAGAGAGGAGTGGCCGCCTGAGGCCTGGGTCAGCCGCGCCTTCTGTTTCTCCAGCTCGATCTGCAACACCTCTATTTCGCTGGTCAGGGCCTGTACCTTGGCGCGGTTGGGGCGCGAGTTGTTCATTTGTGTGTTCAACGCAAGCTGCTTTTCCTGCAACTGCAATTCGACATTGCCGATCAGTTGCCGGATGCTGCCGATCTCGCCCTCGGGGTCGAGCACGCTGCCCTCCTGCAACGTGACCATCCGCTCTTGCGCTGCTCGCCGTTCGGCCTTGGCCTGTTCCAGACTTTCGATGGCGGTGCGAACCCCGTCCTGCCGCTTGCGCTGGCTGAGTTCATCGACGCGGTTTTCGGCATAGGCGATCAGTTTCTCGGAAAAGGCGGCACTGACCTTGGGGTCGGCGGTGGATACCTCCATGCGCAGCACGCCTTCGGTCGGATCATAACCGATCTTCACGAACTTCTTGTAAACCTTGTAGGCTTCCTCGTTGCTGGCGTTCGGCTTGAGCCGCTGGATCGGGTCGATCCAGGGTTGGCTGAAATGATCGCGAAAGCCGACATCGGCATCAAGTCGCAACATCGCGTCTTTCGACAGCAGATAGGATTGCGTGGCAATCGCGTCCTGCCCGGTGGCAAACTGGCTGGGCAACAGGCCGCCGAGGCCACCGCCACCGCCGCCGCCTTCGGCTGACAGGATGAGGAATTCGGATTTGGTCGAATACATCGGGGTGGCGATGGCGTAATAGTAGTACCCCGCGACTACCGTCGGCAGCAGAACGAAAGCCACCAGCCGCGACAGCAGCAGCATCAGTTTGCGGCGGCGCCGTCTGCCGATATCGCGCTGGATGCGCATGATTTCTTCGCTGCGGCGCTCTGCCGGGGTCATCTCGACCGAGGGGAGTGTCTGCCCGCCTGTCGGTACGGTCTGCGGCAACTGTACCTTGGGATGGTCAACCTCGCGGGATCCGTCTTTTGCAGTTTTGTCTGACGTTACCAGTTCCAGAATATTGGCGCGTTGAAATGGGTCGATCCCGCTGGCGCGCAGCAGGCGCACCGCGTCGAAATCAGAGGTGGGGGCCAGCCCGTGTTTCTGCGCCACGCGCCGCGCCATGCGCAACTGCCGGCCGGTCAGCCCCTCCTGACGTATCTTGTCGATGGTCTGGCCGGTGCTGACTTCGGCCGGAGAGCTGACTTCGCCCGCGGCTGCCTGTGGCGATGCCGACGCGCGCGGTTCTTCTGCCGCTGGGGCCTGTGGCTGGGCCTCACGGGGGTGCGTCGCGGTCGGGGACCGCTTGATGCGGAATTTTCTAGCCTTGGGTTTCGTAGTCATAGAGTTGCTTCGCCTCTTCCAAGGTATCAAACATATACAACTGCCCGCCCATCAACACAGCCGCAGAAGTCGCAAATTTTTCCAGCGTCTTGGCCTGGTGCGACACGATGATGACCGTGGTCGTGCGCAGCCGTTCTTTCAGAATCTCACCCGCCTTGCGGTTGAATTCCACATCGGTGGAGTTGGGCATGCCCTCGTCGATCAGGTAGATATCGAAATCCAACGCCAGCATCAGGGAGAAAGTGAATCGCGCTTTCATGCCCGAGCTGTAGGTGCCCAGCGGCTGATCAAAATATTCGCCCAGATTGCACATCCAGCGGCAGAACGCCTCGACATAATCGGGGTCGAGACCGTAGAGCCGCGCGATATAGCGGCTGTTTTCCATCGCCGAAATCTTGCCGATCACGCCGCCCATGAACCCCAGCGGGAAGCTGATGCGGCAGCTGCGGCGAATTTCACCCTCGTCGGGCTTTTCCAGCCCTGCCATCATGTTGATCAGCGTCGTCTTGCCGGTGCCGTTGGGTGCCAGGATGCCCATGCTACGGCCAAGCTCCACCCGGAAGGAGACCTGATCTAGGATCACCTTGCGTTGCGTGCCTGTCCAGAAGGACTTGCTGACGTTTTCAAATTCGAGCATTCACTTGCTCCGACGCTGCTCTTACCCTCTTCTTACCGGGGCTTTGTTGACATGGCGATAACCATGTTCCGCCACAGTAAGGCGGATCACTCCCCGTTTATACAGAATAAGAAGGCAAAATTATGCTCCGCATGGAAAAAACATGTGAGCGGGCGCGGGTGTTTGTGCGCGGATGGCAAGCGGCGCGCAAATTGGGCGCGCCGCTGCGTGCAGATGTGTCAGGCGATGGCCTGCCAGGCGATCCCGGCCAGAACGGCCCCGGTAAAGGCGAAAGCCAGATAGGCGAAAAACACCCGTGGTTTGACCAGCGCCCAGACAGCGATGGCTGCCGGGATGCAGCTGACCCCGCCGGCAATGACGAAACTCATCGCGGCGCCGTCGCTCATTCCCTGTGCCAGCAAGGCGTCGATCAGCGGCACAGCGGCATAGCCGTTGAGGTAGGCAGGCGCACCCACAAGCGCGCCGAGGATGATTGGCCCGATGCCAGTGCCGCCCAACACCCCGGCCACCATGTCCGCAGGCACGTATTCCAGCATCAGTGCCTCGAGCATATAGGCCAGCGTCAACCATTTCAGCAGGAACACCGCGTTTTCCATACCGGTCGCGCGGAAGGTTTCGCGGCGGTCGGCTTGCGTCCAGAAGCGCCATACCGGCGCGCCTTCATAGGGTTTCTTGGTGCCGCAGCAGCCGCCGACTTGCGGCTTTTCCCGCAGCGGATCGGCAAAGAGGACGCTACGGGCTGCCAGCATCGTGGCAAAGCCGCCAAACATGCCGATTCCCACTGCCGCGACAGCTTTGGCTACCGCGAAATCCCAGCCCAGCGTACCGCTGGTGATGGCAAACATTGCCGGATCCATCAGCGGCGAGGCCAGCCAGAAGGCCATGACCGCCGCCAGTGGCGCGCCGAGCGCCAGCATCGCGGCGATGAAGGGGATCACCTCGCAACTACAGAATGGCGCCAGACCGCCGACCATTGCGGCCATCGCGATCATGCGCACCTGGTTGCCCTGGAACACCTTGGCGACCAGCCGTTCGGCCCCGGTCGCCTTGAGATAGGCCACAGCAAAGACCGCGAAGGCGATGAATGGCGCGGTGTGCAGCAAGGCGTTTGCGGTAAATGTCACCGTCGGCCAGACCTGCGTCGGGTCAAGCACGGCGACTGCAGCAAGGATCAGCAGCAGCACGATCCAGACTTTGCCAATACGCGACCAGACAGAAGGGCGCGGGGAGGAGGATGCAATATCAGCCATGATTGTGACCTCGGTTCGGTTCAGGAACATCCGCGCAGCATTCGCGCAGCAGGAAATCGGACAGGTGGCGCAGTTCGTCATAGGCAACGGCCGCACAGATGATGCTGCGCCCCTTTCGCTCTTGCGCCACAAGGCCGGCCTGCGAAAGGATTTTCATATGATGGGTGAGCGTTGATCCGGTCACGCCGGTTCGTGCGCCCAGTTCGCCGATGCTCAGCCCGTCAGGGCCAGCGCGTACCAGCGCGTTGAGCACCATCAGTCGCTGTTCGCTGCCCAATGCGGCAAAGGTAGAGGCCGCGCGGGTCAGTTCAGGGGGTTGGGGGGCTATCGTTTCCATATTTCTAGAAATATAGAATCGTTCTGCGCGCCGCAAGCGTTATTTTTAAATTATTCGAAATGAATGTCTGCGGCTGCCGATGCGCGGCTCCCATGGGGATTCGCCCGGCCCAGCGTCAGGGGGCGTGTGATCGTAACCCGCTTCAAAGGCTGCACAAGCTGACCTTTGCCGTCAACAGATATTCTTGACTGTTGTCTTGATGCCGAGTTGATAACATGGCCTCTAGGGGCATGCTGCCGAGGATCGGTGGCGGTGGGCGCCTGAACCGCCGCGAAGGCGGTCTGATCGCGTGCAGGATGAATGAAACCATGAGCGAACTGGCAGTTGAATTGCACGAAATCCTCGGGCCGAAGGGCTGGCTGACCGAGGCCGAGGTGACGGGCTACGCGCGCGATTGGCTGGACCGCTATGGCGCGCCGCCGCTGGGTGTGGCGCGCCCGGCATCGACCGCCGAAGTCGCCGCGGTGGTTTCGGCCTGTGATCTGGCGGGGGTTCCGGTCATTCCGCAGGGTGGCAATACTTCGCTGTGCGGTGCAGCCGTCGCAGAGCGGCCGGGCGCGGTGATACTGTCTTTGGCGCGGATGCGGTCCATTGGTGATCCGGACCCTGACAGCGGCACGATCGACGTCGATGCCGGTGTGGTGCTGGCGGCGCTGCACGAGGCGCTATTGCCCCACGATCTGATCTTTCCCATGCATCTGGGGGCCGAAGGCACCGCACAAATCGGCGGGCTGATCAGTACCAATGCCGGGGGCAGCCATGCAGCGCGCTACGGCATGATGCAGGACCTCGTTCTGGGGCTGGAGGTAGTGCTGCATGACGGCGCGATCTGGGATGGCATGCGGCATGCGCAAAAGGACAACGCGGGCTACCAGCTGCGCAAGCTGTTCTGCGGTGCCGAGGGGACGCTGGGCGTGGTAACACGCGCGGTGCTGAAGCTTTATCCGGCCCCCAAACAGCGCGAAACCGCGTTGCTGGCGATCCCTGATCTGGAAGCACTGGTTGCTTTGGGAACACTTATTCGCACCGAGGCAGGCGAGTTCATCAGCGCGTTGGAATTCTTCTGTGACTTCGGCCTCGATCTGGCGCTGCGTCATGTCGATGGGCTTGTGTGCCCGCTGGAAACGCGCGCGCCGTGGTACCTGCTGGTCGAGCTGACGGCAGGTTCGATGCGCGTCCCCTTGGCAGAAATGCTTTCGGATATTCTGGAACGCGGCTTTGACAAGGCTATGGTGGTCGATGGTACGATTGCCATGTCTGACAGCCAGCGCGCTGCGCTCTGGGCTCTGCGCGAAGAGCAACCCGAAGGTCAGCGCCTGGAAGGCCCGCAGCTCAAGCATGATATTTCGGTCCCTCCCGGCAGGCTCGCGGGTTTCCTCACTCAGAGCGAGGCCTTGTGTCAGGCAATCATGCCGGGCGTGCGGGTTAATCCGTTTGGCCATCTGGGGGATGGAAACACCCATTACAACTTGTCACTGCCAGAAGCAGGCGGAAGTTTTGACGCTGTGAACGCCGAACTGGCGCTGGCGCTTGGCGGCCTTGCCTCAGACCTCGGGGGCAGCTTTGCGGCAGAGCATGGGCTGGGGCGGTCCAAGGTTGCGCTGGCGAATGCGTTGCGCAGCCCGACCGAGCGCGAATTGATGGCGCGGATCAAGGCCGCGTTCGACCCCGATGGTGTGCTGAATCCGGGTGTGGTGGTGACAGAAAAGCCGTGATCCGCTGCGTTCGAATGACAAGCAATACTTGTCGGTTCGTGAGTTTTCTTGATTTACGCTCGCGGCATCGCGCGGCACCATACGCAAGGACAGCAGTGGCCTGCGGGTGATTCCCTTGGCCGCCGCCCGTTTGTCCTGTGATGACCCCGACCCGGCTAGCACTTGGGCAGGACTCTCCGAAATTTGTGAGGAAGAACAGCGATGATGCGTAACGGTGGACAGCTTCTTGTCGAAAGTCTGATCGCACTCGGTGCAACGAAGGCGTTTGGCGTTCCCGGCGAAAGCTATCTTGCCGTGCTGGATGCCCTGCACGACACGGCGGGCAAAATGGATTACGTCATGTGCCGGAACGAGGGCGGCGCCGGGTTCATGGCGGCAGCCTATGGCAAGCTGACGGGCATGCCGGGCATCTGCATGGTTACGCGCGGTCCCGGTGTCACCAACGCGTCGATCGGCATTCACACCGCGATGCAGGACAGCGCCCCGATGATCGTTTTCGTGGGCCAGGTCGGCACGGACATGCGGGGGCGCGAAGCGTTTCAGGAAATCGACTACAAGGCCGTATTTGGCACGATGGCGAAATGGGTTGTCGAGATCGACGATGCGAACCGCTTGCCCGAGATCCTGTCGCGCGCCTGGACGAGGGCGGTGACGGGCCGCCCGGGGCCGGTCGTGGTCGCGCTGCCCGAAGATATGCTGACCTCGATGACGGACGCCGCCCCGCTGCGTGGTCCGCTCGACATTCCCGAGGCAGCACCCGCCCCGGCGACGATGGCCCGGATGCGCGAAATGCTGACGGGGGCGAAAAGGCCGCTGATGCTGATTGCGGGCTGCAACTGGCGGGACGGCAGCAGCGCCAAACTACAGGCGTTTGCCGAGGCCTCTGATATCCCGGTTGCTGCCATTTTCCGCTATCAAGACCAGTTCGACAACCATTCGCCCGTTTTCATCGGTGAAATGGGTGTCGGCATGACGCCGCAGATTCGCAAGATGGTTCAGAACGCGGACGTGATACTGGCGGTGAACAACCGCTTCGGCGAGATGTCTACCGATGGGTATACCCTCCTTGACTGCCCCGAGCCGAAGCAGACGGTGATCCATGTGCACGGGTCCGATCTGGAGCTTGGCAAGGTGTACCGCCCTGCGCTGGGCATCCATGCTGGCCCGAACGCATTTGCCGATGCACTTGCCGAAATCGAGCCGGTCAAGGGCGACTGGGCAGCATGGCGTGCCGAGGGTCGCGAGGCCTATGAGGCGGGCTTTACCCTGCCGGACCTGCCGTCGCCCGTCGACATGGGCAAGGTTTGCGCCATAATGCGCGACAAGCTGCCCGAGGACTTCATCCTGACCAATGGCGCCGGAAATTTCACCGTCTGGTCGGGCAAGTTCTTCAAGTATGGCCCAAAGGCGCGGCTGCTGGCGCCGCAATCGGGCGCGATGGGCTATGGCCTGCCCGCCGCCGTCGCCGCCAAGGTTGCCGCCCCTGACCGCACGGTGGTCTGCTTTGCCGGGGACGGTGATTTCCAGATGAACTGTCAGGAACTCGCGACCGCACTTCAGGCCGGGGCGCAGCCCATCGTGCTGGTGCTCAACAATGGCATCTACGGCACGATCCGCGCGCATCAGGAACGCAACTATCCAACCCGCGTATCCGGCACGACCATGACGGCGAACCCTGATTTCGCGGCCCTCGCCAGGGCCTACGGGTTCCACGCGGAACGGGTCGAAAACACGGCGGATTTCGAGGCGGCGTTCGACCGGGCGCTGGCGTCCAAAACCGGCGCTGTTCTTGACCTTGTTATATCGCCCGAGGCGCTGACGCCGCGGATGACGCTTACACAGATGCGCGAAACCGCGCTTGCGAAGAAGGATCAGGCATGAAGACCGGGGACGACATCCGACTGGGTGCGGATATCGGTGGCACGTTCACCGATATCGTGCTCGACGTGCGCGGCACGCTTTTCTCGACCAAGGTGCTGACCACCTACATGGCACCCGAACAGGCGATTCTGGACGGGATCGCGCTCGTGATCGAGCAGGCGGGGATCAGTGCGAACCAAATCGACATGATCATTCATGGCACGACGCTGGCGACCAATGCGCTGATCGAGCGGCGCGGTGCGCGTACCGCGTTGATCACGACCGAAGGATTCCGCGATGTGATCGAGATGCGGACCGAAAACCGGTTCGATCAATACGACATGAACATTGTTCTGCCCCAGCCGCTGATCCCGCGCGAGGACCGGTTCACCGTCGCAGGCCGGATGAGCGCGCAGGGCGAGGAACTTCTGGCGCTGGACGAGGCAGCGCTTGAAGCGCTGGCGAAACAGATTGCCGCGCAGGATTTTGGCGCCATCGCCATCGGGTTCATCCATTCCTACATGAACGATGCGCATGAAAAGCGCGCGCGAGAGATCATGGAAAAGCACCTTGATCTGCCGGTGTCGATCTCTGCCGAGGTGTCGCCGCAAATGCGCGAATACGAGCGCTTCAATACCGTCTGCGCCAATGCCTATGTGCGTCCGCAAATGGCCGATTACCTCGGTCGTTTGCAAACGCGACTCAAGGACATGGGTACAAAATGCCCGGTCTACATGATCCATTCTGGCGGGGGCCTTGTGTCGGTCGAGACGGCGGCGGAATTCCCGGTGCGTCTGGTCGAATCCGGTCCGGCGGGCGGCGCGATCTTTGCCGCAGACATTGCCAAGAGCTTCGGGCTGGATCGGGTCGTTTCCTACGACATGGGGGGCACCACGGCGAAAATCTGCCTGATCGAGGGTTATCAGCCGCAGACCGCCCGCAGTTTCGAGGTCGCGCGTAGCTCGGGCTTCGCCAAGGGCTCGGGAATGCCGATTTCCATCCCCGTGATCGAGATGATCGAGATTGGCGCGGGCGGCGGTTCCATCGCGTCGGTTGATGCCATGAGCCGGATCCAGGCGGGGCCGGAATCGGCGGGGTCGGAACCGGGGCCGGCCTGTTACGCCAAGGGCGGCACGCGCCCGGCCATCACCGATGCCGATCTGCTGCTGGGGAAACTTGATCCGGATAATTTCGCCGGCGGCAAGATCCGGCTTGATGCCGGGGCCGCGGCAACGGCGATGGAGCTTCATGTCGGCGCGAAACTTGGCCTCGATGCGCAGGCCGCTGCCTTTGGCGTCTGCGATGTGGTCGACGAAAACATGGCCAATGCCGCCCGCGTTCATGCGGTCGAGAACGGCAAGAACATCAGCGACAACACGATGATCGCCTTTGGCGGTGCCGCGCCGCTGCACGCCGCGCGCCTGTGCGAAAAGCTGGGCGTTGCACGCTGCCTGATCCCGCAAAGTGCCGGTGTCGGATCAGCCATCGGGTTTTTGCGCGCGCCCTTCGGGTACGAGGCTGTCGCGTCGCAAATCCAGAAGCTGGCCGGGTTCGATGCCGCTGGACTGAACGCACTGCTGAGTGATCTCAGGGCGACGGCCGAGGGCTTCGTGCGCGCCGGCACCGACGGCGAAATCCTGTGCGACATCACGGCCTTCATGCGTTACGCGGGGCAGGGCTGGGAAATCCCGGTTCCTTTGCCTGTTCGCGACTTTACCGCCGCTGACGAGGCAATGATCGAAGACGCGTTCAAAGCCCGCTACGCCGCATTCTTTGGCCGGGCGGTCGAAGGGCCGGAGATCGAATTCGTCACATTCTCGGTCAAGGCGTATGACCAGCGCCCCGACGGCGAACGCCACACTCTCAACGAGTCCGGCGAAGCGATTGCACCCACGGCATTCCGGCCGGTATTTGATCCGGCAGAGGGGCAGGAGCGAGACACGGCCATCGTGGCGCGGACCGCGCTGCGCCCTGGTAACCGGGTGGCGGGGCCTGCGGTGATCGTCGAGGACGAGACATCGACAGTCGTGACCTCGCCATTTGATGTGGTCGTCCAGTCGGACGGCTCGTTGCTCCTTGTGCGCAAAGGTTTGAGCCAATGAACCAGATTGAAGAAATTCGCATGCAGGTGATGTGGAATCGCCTGATTTCGGTGGTCGAAGAGCAGGCGATGACACTGCTGCGCACTGCCTTTTCGACCTCGGTGCGCGAGGCGGGCGACCTGTCGGCAGGGGTCTATAACGCCAAGGGTGAGATGCTCGCCCAGGCGGTGACCGGGACGCCGGGCCATGTGAACACCATGGCCGAGGCGCTACAGCACTTCATCAACGAAATCCCGCGCGAAGAGATGTATCCGGGCGACACCTATGTGACCAACGATCCGTGGAAGGGCACCGGCCACCTGCATGACATCACGATGGTGTCGCCATCGTTCAACGGTGATGAGTTGATCGGCTTTTTCGCCTGCACGGCGCATGTCGTCGACGTGGGCGGGCGTGGCTTTGGCGCGGATGGCAAATCGGTTTACGAGGAAGGCATCCAGATCCCGGTGATGAAATTCGCCGAGCGCGGCGAGGTGAACAAACATCTATTGAAGATCCTGCGCGCCAACGTGCGCGAAGCCAATCAGGTGATAGGTGACTTCTATTCGCTCGCGGCATGCAACGATGTGGGCCACAAACGCCTGATCGAGATGCTGAACGAGGTCGGTTTGCCCAACCTTGATAAGCTGGGTCAATTCATCCTGTCGCGTACCCACAAGGCGATGATGGAGCGCATCGCCGATCTGCCCAAGGGCTCGTGGTCAAACGACATGATGACTGACGGCTATGACGAACAGATCCGGCTGGCGGCTAAAGTTGCCATCGCCAAGGATAGCGTCACCGTCGATCTGACCGGCACCGACCCGATGAGCCGCTGGGGCATCAACGTGCCGCTGATCTATACCAAGGCCTACGCCTGTTACGCGCTGAAATGCGTCGTCGCACCGGATATTCCCAACAACGCCGCTTCGCTTGCGGTGTTTCATGTGACCTCGCCCACCAATATCCTCAACGCTGCTCGGCCGGCGCCGGTTTCGGTGCGGCATGTGCTGGGCCATATGGTACCGGACCTCATACTGGGGGCGCTGGCCAAGGCGCTGCCGGGGCAGGTTCTGGCCGAAGGTGCCGCGGCGCTATGGAACGTGCATATCTCGGTGCGCCCCGAGACGGGCAAGGATGGACGCCGCGCGGAAGTGCTGATGTTCAACTCTGGCGGTATGGGCGCGCGGCCCACGCTGGACGGTCTGTCGGCCACGGCGTTTCCCTCCGGCGTGCACACGATGCCGATCGAGGCCACCGAACATACCGGCCCGATCGTGGTCTGGCGCAAGGAGCTGCGCCCGGATTCGGGTGGTGACGGGCAGTATCGCGGCGGCCTCGGTCAGGTGATCGAGATCGCGCCAGCCGCAGGCCATGAGTTCGAATTTTCGGCCATGTTCGACCGGGTCACAGCCGCCCCGCGCGGCCGTGACGGCGGAGGCGAAGGCGCGCTGGGCTCGGTTACGCTGGACGATGGCACGGTGATGAAACCCAAGGGCTGGCAGTTTGTGCCTGGCGGACGACGGCTGGTCCTCAAGGCGCCCGGTGGTGGTGGTTTCGGAGATCCTGCCAAACGCTCCGAGGCCGCGCGTGACGAAGATCGGGTCAGGGGTTATGTGACGACGACAGGTAAGTGAGCGTGATTGAAGCGCCATGAATGACAAACTAAATCGGAGAAAAACCTTGGGCAAACCATTCAAGAAAATCCTCATCACAGGGGCCGCAGGGCGTCTGGGTTCCGAACTGCGGCGCGGTCTGGCACCGCTGGCCGACACGCTGCTGCTGGCCGATATGGTCGAGATCAAGGACCTGCAGCCGAATGAAGAGGCGTGCATTTTCGATCTGGGCGACGAGGCCGCGACCATCGCCGCGACCAAGGGCTGTGATGCCATCGTCCATATGGGTGGCGCGCCGCACGAGCGGCCCTGGCAGGAAGTACTCGACAGCAACATCCGCGGTTCTTACCACATCTATGAAGGCGCGCGGAAACATGGGGTAAAGCGGGTTGTCTACGCCTCGTCGGTACACGCCATCGGCTATCACAAGATGGGGGACCACATCCCGTGCGACGCCCGCCCGCGTCCCGATAGCCTCTATGGAGTGTCCAAGTGCTTTGTCGAATCCCTTGCCAGCCTCTACTGGGACAAATTCGGGATTGAGAGCGCATGCGTCCGCATCTTCTCGTCCTTTCCGGAACCTGCGGACCGCCGAATGCTGTGGTCGTGGCTGTCATTCGACGATTGCTGCCGCCTTGTCACTGCGTGCCTCACGGCACCGCATCTGGGCCACACGATCACTGTCGGCATGTCCGACAACAAGGTGAAGCCGGTGGATATGACCAATGCCGGGCATTTGGGATTCGCGCCGCAAGACAGCAGCGAACCTTACCGCGCCGAATTGGAGGCAAAGACCGAAGTAGCCGACCCGATGGCGGCCTCGACGCAATGCATCGGTGGCTGGTTCGTTGACCTTGGCCATCCGGACGATGAGGATCAGAAGTGAGCGAAAGCCATGATGTCATGATTGTCGGTGGGGCTGTCATCGGTTCTGCCGTTGCCTGCAGTCTTACCGCCAATTCCGACTTCACTACGCTTGATCACAACACGGTTGTCGGGAGCTATCCACAGGCGAGCGACCCTGTCTTTGCCAACGGCTCTCCCGGCCACGGGCTGCAACAGGGGGCAGCCGCGGGCCGGGGGGTGTCAGAACGGATCATCTATGGTGGTTTCCGCACGCAGGACCTTTCGGACGTCGGCTATGAGCGTATAGTCGGCAAAAGACCTTTCCCGGAAAAGGCCGTGATCTGATGTCTGGGCGTCCACGCGGTCGGCCTCGGAAGGCCAGTATCGCCGAGGGCAAACACGATCCCGGGTTGCTTGCGGCCCGGAGACCGAACATGCAAGACGCCTCGCTCAGGATGATACCGCTCAACGCGCTGCGCGTGTTCTGGGTGGTGGCCCGCAAGGGCAGCTTTCGGGCGGCGGCGGATGAATTGCTGGTGTCACCGCAGGCCGTAAGCCAGCAGATCAAATTGCTGGAAGAGATCCTTGGCGTGCCTTTGTTCGAGCGAAAGGGGCGGGTGATCGAGCCCACCGAGCGGGCAATCGTCCTGTCGCATTTCGTGCAGGCCGGCTTTGACGAATTTGCCGAAGGTGTGCGGCGGATTTCCTCGTCCGCCTATCGCAACCGCATCAACATCAATGTCAGCCCCTATTTTGCCACCCGTTACCTGATGGAACGGCTGGACCGGTTCCGTGATCTTCTTCCCGGGGCCGATCTGCGGCTGACCACGATGATCGAACTGCCGGATTTCACTGCCGATGAAGTGGATGTTTCGATCCAATGGGGGTTTGGCAACTGGAAGGATCACGAGGTCAGACTGCTGGTGCATGATCCCAAGATCATCTGCTGTTCTCCCGCTCTTGCCCAGAAGATCAAGACGCCCGCAGACCTGAGCAAGCAGACATTGCTGCACCCGGTGCTGGCCAGAAGCCTCTGGAGCCGCGTCCTGTCCCATCTTGGCCAGACGGCCTGTGATCCTGCGGGCGAGATCGAGTTTCAGGACGCTGCCACGATGCGCCGGGGGGCGATCAATGGTCTGGGGGTTGGTCTGGTGTCCGAAATCGATTCACAAGAGGATCTTGAATCAGGGCGTCTGGTGGCCCCTCTGGGTGTCGATGCGTTGAAAGACATGGACGAGGCGGACATTCCGGGCTTTTATCTGGTGCTGCCGAAATCTCATCGGCGGATCAAGGCGGTGGCCACCTTTTGTGACTGGATCACGCAAGAGAATTGGAATGTCCGTCCGGACCCGCCGAGCGCCAGCCTGCCCTGACGATTTGAAAGCCATTTCCGCTTCAGAGCGCGTCTGTCGGAAAGTTCAAGCCAGCGCCCGTGCCACTGCTCGGCGCAGATCGGGCAGAAGGTCGGTCTCGAACCACGGATTGCGCTTCAGCCACGCGGTGTTGCGCCATGACGGATGCGGCAGGGGAAAGGTGGCAGGCGCAAGATCGCGCCAACCGGCGACGACTTGCGTCAACGGCTTTGACGTGCCGAGGTGGCGTTTGATGGCGTAGCCGCCAACAACAAGCCGTAGCTTGACCTCGCCGATTTCAGCCAAGGCACGGTCATGCCATGTCTCCCAGCATATCGGCGGTGGGGGCAGGTCAGAGCCTTTGGCGTCATAGCCCGGCCAGCAGAAGGCGGTGGGCAGGATGCTGACGAGCCCCTGATCGTAGAATGTGGCCGAATTGATGCCCATCCAGTCACGCAGCCGATCTCCCGATCTGTCATTGAATGGTATGCCGGTTTCATGCACGCGCCGCCCCGGCGCCTGGCCCGCGATCAAGATACGAGTTCCGGGCTGAAACCACGGGACAGGTCGAGGGCGGTTGCGGGTCGCCGTCGCGGCAAAGCGGTCACGGCAAAGTGTGCAGCCGTTGATTTCTTTGACGAGGGATGTGGGGCGGGTGAGCATTATGGTCAGGATGTAGTTTGTTCGCAGCGCGATGGTAGCTTTGTTGAAGCAGTTGTCGCAATCAAGCAAGGACAGGGTGCTGGAAAGCAACGTCACAATGTCGCGCTGACAAACGTACATCTACAGGAGCGAACCGCACGATTTTGCAGCCGGGCCAGTTCCATTGGGGCACGATACCCTGATACGGTCAGGCTGGCTCGGGAGTGCTAAAGGAGATGACGCAGAATGGATGAAACACCGCTGGATACCGCGCATGCGGCGATGCAGGTGGCACCCGAGGCCGTCGCACCGCGCATGGCCTTTTACCAGACCCTCGCCGATACCGAGCTTTACCTGCTGTTGGAGTCCGAAGCCGAGGGCGGCGAAATCACCCCGCAGATCTATACCGTCGAGGACAATCAATATGCCTTGGCTTTCGATGACGCGGCTCGGCTTGCGGAATTCGCCGAAGGGGCCGCACCTTACGCGGCGCTGCCGGGCCGGGTGCTGGCGCAGATGCTGGGCGCGCAGGCGATCGGCGTTGGCGTCAATCTGGGCGTCGCGCCGTCGTCGATCCTGATCCCGCCCGAAGCGTTGAGCTGGCTGGTCGACACGCTGGCGCAGCCCGACCCGGCCCAGACAGAGGTGCGGGCCGAAGCGCTGGCGGCGCCGGGTGACCTGCCCGAGGCGCTGTTGAAGGCGCTTGATGCCAAGCTGGCGCGCGCCGGCGGGTTGGCGCGTTCGGCCTATATGGCGAGCCTGAGCTTTGCCGGTGGCGGGGCAGGGCATCTGCTGGCCTTCGTGGATGCGGTGCCCGGCGCGCAGGATGCGCTGGCCCGGTCCATTTCCGAGGCGCTCGTTTTCTCGGGTGTCGAGGCGGGGGCGCTCGATGTGGCGTTCGTGGCATCGGATGATCCGGTCGCCGCAAGGCTGGCGCGGGTCGGACTGCGCTTTGATCTGCCCGCGCCACAGGCGCCCGAGCGGTCTACGCCTGCTGCGCCGGGGACGGACCCCGACAGGCCGCCGATCCTGAAGTAACCCGCTCTTTCGCCCTTGCCGGCGGCCTCGCGGCGGTTGCTCAGTAGCCGGATCCGCGATCGACCAGATGCACGAAGGGCTCGCCTGCTTCACCCCGACGGATGTTTTCGGCGATCACCCGAGAGGCCGTGCCGGGGCGCGTCTCGGAGGCGCAATGCGGGGTCACGGTCACTTTGGGATGGGCCCAGTAGGGATGATCCTTTGGCAGCGGTTCCGTGCGGAACACATCAAGCGTGGCATGCCCGATCTGGCCACTGTCCAGTGCAGCCAGCAATGCGTCATCGTCGATCAGCGGCCCGCGTCCGGGGTTCAGGATTATCGCGCCACGCGGCAGTAGAGCGAGGGTTTCGGCGTTCAGCAGATTTTCGGTTTCCGACGTCAGCGGCAGCAGCAGCACGACGATCTCGGCTGTGCTGAGCGCCCGGCGCAAGCCGTCCGCGCCATGCAGGCATGTGACGCCTTCGATGGATTTTTCGGACCGGCTCCAACCGGTCACCGGAAAGCCAAGCCGGGTGAGTGGCTGCGCACAGGCTGTTCCCAGTTCACCAAGGCCCAGCATCGTTACAGGCCGATCATAGGCCAACGGCGGAGTGTTGGTGCGCCAGACACCGTCCTGCCCATGAATATACGTATCAATGCTCAGATGATGGCGTAGCGTATGCCCTGTCACCCATTCGACCATGCCTTGCGACAGCCCATCATCGACCATCCGTGCCAGTGGCTGCGTAAGGGTTTTGTTACCCACCACATCCTCGACCCCGGCCCAGAGGTTCAGCACCGCCTTGGCGCGTGTGTAGGGGGTGAAGTCCTGCAAAGAGCTGTTGGGCGCGTAGACGATATAATCTACCTCTTCGGGGGCGATGTCAGTGCCCAGATTTGCCGAAATGCCAACGTCGGCCAGCGCGGCGCGCAAGGGGGCTTCGTAAGTAACCCAGCGCTCTGGCTTGGCGGCAAAAAGAATATTGATGGGCATACAGATAATTTACCTTGGTCTGTGGACATGTGCGCTCTGGACCATGCCAAAGCCGAGCAGCAGTATCAACATGGCCGAGCCGCCATAGCTGACCAGTGGTAGCGGCACGCCGACGACAGGGGCCAGCCCCATCACCATCGACATGTTGACCGCGAAGAAAAGAAAGAAGGTCGCGGCGATCCCGAAGGTCAGCAAAGACGAGAACCGGTCGCGATTGGCCAGCGCCGATGAGATGCAGAAGACGACGATCAAGGCATAAAGACCCAGCAGAGAGATCGCCCCGACAAACCCGAATTCCTCGGCCAGCGTGGTAAAGATGAAATCGGTATGTTTCTCGGGCAGGAAGTTCAGCCGGGATTGCGTGCCCTGCATGAAGCCACGCCCGGTCCAACCGCCGGAGCCGAGCGCGATCTTCGACTGGGTGATGTGGTAGCCCGCGCCGAGCGGGTCGCTGGATGGGTCGAGGAATGTATCGATCCGGCGAAACTGGTAATCGGCCAGCAATTGCCAGTCGGTGCCGCGGCTCTTGAACACCGCTGTCACAAGGCCAATCCCCGCCGTGGCCACGGCCGCAAAATAGGCCCAGTGCACACCGGCAAGAAACATCATGATCCCACCGGCGGCGATCAACAGGATCGCGGTTCCGAGGTCGGGTTGCTTGAGCACGAGATAGACCGGCACCATGATCAGGATGACAGGAACGATCACCCAAACCGGGCGCGATGTACGCCCCAGCGGCAACCAGTCGTAATAGGCCGCCAGCAGCATCACCAGCGTGATCTTCATCAGTTCCGATGGCTGCAGGCGCATTACGCCCAAATCTATCCAGCGCTGTGCGCCCATGCCCACGCTGCCGAACAATTCCACCGCCACCAGCAACGCCAGAGAGCCGGCATAGGCCACCACAGAGATGTTGCGCCAGAACCAGATCGGCACCATCGCCACGGCCATCATCAGGACGAACCCGAAAGCAAAACGCTTCATCTGGGCGGCCGACCAGGGCGTGTAAGAGCCGCCTGCGACAGAATAGAGCATCAGGAACCCGATGCAGGCCACCGCCGTAAGCAGCAATGCAAGCGGCCAGTTGACATAGAGGATCTTGCGCGGGCCGGTCGGAACGGTCTTGACCGTGTATTCAAGGTAGCTCATGCCCGATCCCCCTCTGTTTCGGCCCGGCTCAACTGATCTTCGCGCAGCTTTTTCTGCTGGGCCCGGATGCGCGGGCGGTCCTTGCTCGGGTAGGCTTCGAGCGGGGGATCTTCACCGAAGAGCGCCTGCAACGTGATGTCGCGGGCAATGGGCGCCGCAGTCGTTGACCCGCCACTGCCATGTTCAACCACGACCGAAACGGCGATCTTGGGCGAGTCGAACGGAGCGAAATTGACAAACAGAGCATGATCGCGCCGCTCCCAGGGCAGGTCGCGGTTATTGACCACGCCCGAGGCGCGCTCGGCTGCGGTGATGTTGCGGACCTGGCTGGTGCCGGTCTTGCCGGCCATGCGAAAGGCGTCGTGGATGATCCGGCTTCTATAGGCTGTGCCTCGCCGGTTGTTGGACACCTCGAACATCGCGCGGCGTATCTGGCGAAGATTGTTCTCGTTCAGGCCAAGAGACTCGCCGCGTCCGGTGGGCGTCTCTACCCCGTCGATGGATTTGATTAGCCGCGGCTGCACGGCCCGACCGGTTGCGATCCGCGCTGTCATGATTGCCAGCTGCAAGGGCGACGCCAGCGTAAAGCCTTGCCCAATGGCAGAGTTCACGCTGTCGCCGATTACCCATTCCTGCCCGCGCGTGTTGCGCTTCCAGTCCTTGGTTGGCATCAGACCCTTGGCGACGCTGGTCATCGGCAGGTCGTGCTGTACCCCGAGCCCGAGGCGGTTGGCCATTGAGGTGATCTTCTCGATCCCGGTGCGCAGCGCCATTTCGTAGAAATAGACGTCGCAGCTTTCGCGCAGCGATTGCTGCAGATCGACATTGCCGTGTCCGGCGCGACGCCAGCAGTGGAATCTGCGGCCGCTCACTTCCAGATGGCCGGGGCAATACACGGTGTCATCCGGCTGTGCCTGCCCATCCTCCATGGCGGCCAGTGCCGTCACCATCTTGAACGTCGAGCCCGGCGGATAGACGCCCTGAACCGCCTTGTTCGGCAGCGGGCGATATTTGTTGTCCAGCAGGGCCCGATAATCAGCGACCGAAATCCCCTGCACGAAAAGGTTCGGGTCGAATCCCGGCGTCGAGACACTGGCCAGGATATCGCCCGTCTCGCAAGCAATCACGACCGCCGCCGCGCTTTCGCCCGAGAGCCGTGCATTGATATAAGATTGCAGCGCACTGTCGGTGGTGATCTGGATATCCTTACCCGGCTCGCCCTCGCGACGGCTGAGCTCGCGCATGACGCGGCCTGCGGCGTTCTGCTCGACCCGTTTGGTGCCGGCCTTGCCGCGGAGCATGTCCTCGCGCTGTTTTTCCAGCCCCACCTTGCCGATCTGAAACCGCGGAATCAGCAGCAACTGGTCGGGCGCGTCGATCTTTTCGAGGTCATAGTCGCTGACCGGGCCGACATACCCAACCAGATGCGCATATTCGTCGCGCATCGGATAGCGGCGTGAAAGGCCCACTTCGGGACGCACGCCGGGCAGGGCAGGGGCGTTGACGGCAACGCGGCTCAGGGCCTCCCAACTGACCCGGTCGGCGATGGTAACCGGGTGCAGGGACGAGCGGCGCATTTCCTCGCGCGCGCGCTCCAGTTCGTCAGGGTCCAACTCGACCAGTTGCGACAGGCGGGCGATCACCTCTTCCACGTCGCCGGCTTCTTCGCGCTCCATCATGATCCGGTAGGAGGGGACATTGGCGGCCACGACCAGGCCATTGCGGTCGAAAATCTCGCCACGGGCCGGTGGGATCAGGCGGATCTTGATCCGGTTCTCATCGGCCAGAAGGCGGAACTGATCGGCCTCCTCGACCTGCAGATGGCGCATGCGCCAACCAAGCAGCCCCAGAAAACCGGCCTGCCCCGCCCCGAGGATCAGGCCACGTCGGCTGATACGCTTGTGGCTGAGAATGGTTTCGCGTCCCGGGCGCCTCATGCGTGTTGCCTCATTCTGACCGACTCGCCCGGTTTGATCTTGCGCAGGCCCAACAGCACGAACGAGGTCAGCACCACCAGGGGATAGATCGCTATGGTCGCGATTACTTGCATCAGGCTCAGACCAAGCGGCGCCTGATCCACCAGCAGCACAGCCAGCGTCAGACGTTCGGCCAGCGTGAGGATCACAAGGACGATGCTGACGGTCAGCCATTCGGGGCCGAACCCCTGATCGCGCAGTCCCGGTGCGCGCGCTTTCAGCGCCTCGGTGCCCATCAGTGCCAGCGCGGCCCAAAGCCCGGGCGGGCGCTGGAACAGCAAATCCGCCAGCAATACCATCGCGGCGATCAACAGCGCGGGCGCAAATTCCGGCCGCCGCAGGACCCAGGCACAGCTGAGCGCAAGGATCAGGTCCGGCCCCGCCCAGCCACGCGGCAGCGTATCCAGTGGCAGCAGGCGCCAGAAGATCACAATCAGGCAGAGCACGACAAAGAGCGCGCGCATCGACCAGAGCCTGACCTGGGTCAGTTCAGCCATCGCTGCGCTCCACTTCCGTGGGTTCAGCGGGCAGCGTGCTGCCCGGCAGGGACGCGGGGGCGATCATCTCGCCGGGCGTTTCGATCTGTTCGCTGCCATGATCGCGCAGAACCCGCAGAAATTCGAGCCGCTCATAGTCGGCCGCCAGCCGCAGACGCCTGCGTCCGCCGGGGTCCTCGGCGATGCTGCCCACCAGCAGCCCGGCCGGAAAGACGCCACCATCGCCCGAGGTGATCACCCTGTCGCCGGGGCGCACCTGGCCTGCATCCTCGAGAAAGTCGATCAGCGGCGCGGCGGTGTTGTCGCCCATCACCAGCGCGGATTGCCCGGACGGCTGTACGATCACTGGTATCCGGCTGGAGGTATCGGTCAGCAGCAGAACGCGCGACGTGTTTTGGCCGACACCGGATATGCGTCCGACCAACCCCAACCCGTCCATCGCCGCCCAGCCATCGACGATGCCATCGCGCGCGCCGACGTTCAGGACCACCGACTGCCGAAAGGGAGATCCGCTGTCTGCGCTGACCAT
>Ga0209344_10000278_pt1 | contig 100337 bp, 81 predicted proteins | sample Cruoilmetagenom6_FD_187293 | JGI IMG/M metagenome (GOLD analysis project Ga0209344, IMG submission 187293) | Oil polluted marine microbial communities from Coal Oil Point, Santa Barbara, California, USA - Santa Barbara Oil Seep Sample 6 (SPAdes)... | ecosystem: Environmental > Aquatic > Marine...
CATTTGTTTGAGGTCGCCAACCCGGAAATTCGTATCGAGTTAGTCTCCGCGGGTTCACAAGTTTTGGTCATGCAAATAAATGAAGGTGCCCCCGCCGACATCTTTATCTCAGCCGATCTCAGGCAGATGAATCGAGTTCAAGGGTTTGCTGAGCCATCGGTACTTGTTGAGAATAATCTGATTGCGATCACTGGGTTCAGATCGGCTGCCAGCACAGTTGATGAAGCAATTGCTCAGGCATCCAGGATTGTGGTTGCTCAGGATGCTGTACCCGCCGGGCAATACACTTGCCAGGCACTCAATACAATGGGGCTCTGGGAGGAGATAGAATCTAAGGTGTTTTCCTACGAACACTCTGTCAATGGCGTGCTGGCCAAGATTGTCATGGGTCAAGCTGACCTTGGATTTGTATATAACACAGATGCGTTGAACGAAACAGATACGGTCAGAATAATCAAGTTTCCTGAATCAGTCCCTGTGTCTACCCAGACCTGGATTGCTCAGAAAGCAGAATCATTTGGGGTAGCCTCCCCAGTATCTTCGGTCTATCAGTACATCAAGGCATCTCCAGATTCAAACCGGATATTCTCGCGTCATGGGTTTCAACTAGTGGTCGCATCACCATGAAAATAACAGGCGAACGCTGGACAAACCTAGTTCTCTTTACCCTCGCAGGGATTGGCTTGTCGTTTTTCTTGCTGCCAGTTGTGTCGCTACTCTTTCGGATGCCATGGGAAAGTGTTGGAGAAGTAGTTTCGAATCCAGAAATTTGGAATGCGTTGTGGATCTCAATTATTGTATCATTGAGTGCTGTCGTGATTTCGTTTGTTCTTGGCTTTCCTGTCGCATGGGTAATCACTCGATATCCATCCCGTTGGACGCGCATTGCCCGTGTAGTTGTACTTATCCCGATGGTGCTTCCACCTATTGTCGGCGGGGTTGCCCTGCTCTCCGTCTTTGGTGCCAGTTCTCCTATTGGCCATGCGCTACTTTCACTGGGTATTCGGCTTCCATTTACGACACTCGGTGCGGTGCTAGCGGTCACCTTTGTAAGCGGTCCGTTCATGATCATAATGCTTGAATCGGGAATGCATGGTCTTGACGACAGGCTCGAACATGCCGCCGAAGTTCTGGGAGCGTCGCGATGGATGACGATCCGCACAATCATTCTCCCGGGTCTCCGTCCCGCGATTATCGGTGGTATGGCATTGACATGGGCTCGGGCTCTGGGCGAGTTTGGTGCGACGATCGCCTTTGCAGGTAACCGTCCAGGGCATACGCAGACTCTGCCCCTTGCCATCTATCAGGCTCTCCAGAGCGATATGGACCGGGCACTGTTGATCTCAGCAGAGTTGATACTTATTACAGTCTGCTTGATGATCTTTGTCCGTTCTCGAGGCATTGGGCACCAATAGCGATAAGATACTGTTATGACAAGCCAACCACAAAACAATCAGGTCAAGATGACCCATATAAACGATCAAGGTCACGCATCAATGGTTGATGTCTCAGATAAACCAATCACTCAACGGGGAGCGGTTGCAGAGGGTCGGGTTCAGATGAGCCAGGATCTTGCCGACCGGATCCGTGCGAACGATATTTCGAAGGGGAATCTGATCGATGTAGCAAGGCTTGCTGGGATCATGGGGGCTAAGAAAGCAGGAGAACTCATCCCATTGTGTCATCCGCTCGGTCTTGATTCGGTTTCGGTAGAGATTGAACTCAAAGAAACCACTATGCACATCCGAGCGAGCGCAAAATGCTGCGGCCGGACCGGTATCGAAATGGAGGCCCTGGCAGCCGTTAGCATCGCAGCCTTAACCATCATCGATATGGGCAAAGCGGTCGATAAATCAATGGTTATCGAGGGCATCCGGTTGGTAGAAAAATGGGGCGGTCGATCCGGACATTTTAAGGCGGGTGATCATGAGTGAGCCATTGTTTCGCTGTGCAGTATTAACGGTCTCTGACCGTGCTTCGCGTGGTCAGTATGTGGACAAGTCAGGACCTGCATTAGTAGCGCTTGTTACCGACAAACTTGGCGGCATGGTTGTCGAGACTGGATGCATGGCAGATGAAGAAGATCAGATTGTTAAGCAGTTCGAAGACTGGATTGGTCAATCACCGGTCATAGATTTGATTCTCTCTACTGGTGGGACGGGGTTATCGCCCAGAGATCGGACTCCGGAAGCAGCAATGCGGGTGATTGACCGTCCGCATGCTGGATTAATGGAGATGGCTAGGCACCGGACATCAGAGATTACAGAACTGTCGTACTTGTCTCGTGGGGTTGCGGGGGCAGCGGGGGGCTCACTGATCATCACACTGCCCGGATCGCCCAAGGGGGCTGTCGAGCAAGTCGAAGCGATCGGGAGCGTGCTTATCCACGCACTCAAAACACTGCGTGGAGACAGAAATTTGCACTAGAGGTCTTTCGGACGATTAATATTACGCGTCGCTCCGGGATCAACTTGGACCCGGCAGATTGATTCCTTTTCAAGCACTATCCCAAGCTTAAGTTTCAGATCATGAATTGCCGAACTGAAATATTCTTCGCAACCAGCGCGATAGATCCCGACCGTTGGGTGTAGGTGCTGGGTTTGGGCGAGAAAGGCAAGGGCTATTTGAGATTCTACAGAAGCGTTTAGAATCGTGTAGATGGTGCCTTGATCGATTGAGACCATATCGCCGGCACAAACGAAGATGTCAGACTTGGCATATTGGAGTGCAGCGCAAATGCCCCCGACTGGGCCGAGACCGGGGTAGGGGTCTTTGATGACCATGTCGGCTAGGCTTGAGATACTGGGGGCACACTGCCCAACAACTGCAACGCGTGGGCCAAATACGCTACGAAGTGCATTAATTGGAACAGTGACCATCGGTGAGCCGTCAACGGGCTCAACTAGTTTGTCTCTACCAAATCGCGAGGATTGCCCTCCAACCAGAACAACGGGTTGGATCTGATCTAGAATCTGCTGATCAATGTGATGCATAATCAATCATTGTCTCCAATCGCTTGCGGAGTATGTATGGACGACAAAAAACCATTCTCTCGGAGGCAGCTTCTGAGATCCAAACTCGGGCTAGGACTCGCTCAGTCCATCGGGTATGCGATGGGGCAGGCGCATGGTGTGAGCAAGCACATCGAAAAATCAATCCGAGAGCCGGTGCCTCCATCCCCGCCTGTACCAGAGTTTGCCGTATTTTTACGGCCACCGGGGGCAATTGATGAGATCTCGTTTTCTGCACAGTGTACCAAATGCAATGCTTGTATTGATGCGTGCCCGCCAAAGACATTGGTGAAACTGACCGCCGGGGGCGGGGCGTTCGGAAAGGCGTACGGTACTCCAGTGCTGGACCCGAATCTTGGTGGTTGCACGATGTGCGAGGACCGCCCGTGCACCACAGCGTGTGTTGATGCGGGGGTCGATATTCTCGATGGACTACAGCCAATGAAGATGGGGCTGGCGTTAGTACATCGGAGCGGGTGTCGTTCACAGATCGGGCAGGAATGTACGATGTGCTTAGATGCGTGCCCTATTGACAACACGCTCACTCAGGATTGGCGGAAGATCCCAGTCGTTGACAGCGATCTTTGCACTGGCTGCGGATTGTGTGTGCATAGCTGTCCTGTGGATCCGATCGCGATCTCCATAATTCCTACCAAAGAGCGGCCGCCGAAATCCACTCAACCGAGCCAAGACCAGAATGGCCAGGGGCCTTTGCCAGATTGACCGGGGGCGAGTTCGACGAAGCCGTCGGAGAGGGCGGAAGACGGAACGTCACCTGAGCCTTTGGTTTTGATGAGTTCAACGCTGTCATCAGACACAATCTTGGCCAAACGGCTCCAGTAGAGGCCGAGTGATTTGTCGTCGCTGTTGATGATCCGCATCATTCTTGGGATGCTGATTTGCCCTTGTATACCTGCACGAATCGAGAGTGCAGGGATGAGAAGGCGGTGGGCAGTGACCATAACGGAGACTGGGTTTCCTGGGAGGCCGAGGATGGGTTTACCGTCGATGGCGGCGCCGAGTGCGGGCTTTCCTGGGCGTTGGGGGAGTTTATGGAAGATGGTGTCTGCGCCAATTTCTTTGATGATTGCGGGGACATGGTCGTGGTCGCCCATCGATACGCCTCCGGTGAAGGCGAGGGCGTCGCAGGTTTGGAGGAGTTCTTCTGCGGTGGCCATAACATCGTCGAAGGTATCACGTGCGTGGATGTGGGATTCGAGTTTGATCCAGCGGTGTTGATCGCAGATGGCGATGATTGACGAGGCGTTGGAATCTCTGAGTTGCCACTGGGTGGGGGCTTGCTCTGGAGGAACGACTTCGTTTCCGGTGGTGATGATGCCGAGTTTGACTTGCTTTTGGACGGTTGGGTTTGCGATGCCAAAACCGGTGAGCATACCCATGACTGGGGCGGTGATGATTCGACCGGAACAGTTCACTGGCGTTCCTTCTGGCATATTCTCGCCGAGGCGGCGGATGTTTGATCCGGGTTTGATGGATTCGATGAGTTGGTCAGAGAGTTCGATTGAACCGGGGAGTTTTATCACATCTTCGCGTTTGATGATGACATGGACACCTTCGGGGACGGGTGCTCCAGTGACGATTTGTAGGGCTTTGCCTTTCGGCATCGGTTGGGGCTGTTGACCGATGTGGATCTCGCCGGCGACTTCTATTGTGCCGGGGACGCAATCTTCGATGCGGAGTGCGTAGCCGTCCATGGCGCTGACATCGCAGCTGGGGCTTGGACGGTCGCTGTGGGCATCGTTCGAGAGGACTCGGCCCATGGCTTGGTTCCATGGGATTGATTCTGTACCAACGGGGGAGATGTTGGCGCAGAGCGCATCAAGGGCCGTGGTTGGGGAATCGAAGGCGAATCCGGTGTTTGTGCCGCTACAACAGGACATGGGTTAGTCCTGTTTTTGGGTCACATCGCGGACCCATGAGAGGTTGCGCATCATGGAGGGGAAACCGATGGTTGGGGTTCCCAGCATGGCGACATGCTCGAGTTGTGCTGCTGTGCAACCGGCTTTAAGTGCTTTGCGGGTGTGGGAATGGGCGGCACCTTCGAGTCCGGCGGCCATTGAGGTGGCAAGTTTGATCATCGAGACGGTTTTTTCATCGAGCGGGCCGGCGGCTTTGCAGGCTTCTCCGAGGGCTTCGTAGGAACCGACTAGGTCGGGGTAGTTCTCTTTCATGTCGGTGTAGGGTTTGGGGATGGACATGGAGTTCTTTCTGCGTTAGCCGCCGATGGCGGACATTGGGCGGTTGGGCTGTTGGTAGTCTTCGTCGTGGATTTTATGGCCCGCCTGCTTGCGGACTGTAATGGCGATGAGGGCTTTTGCGATTGTATGGTCATCGGCGTTGTTTCGAAGCAAAGAGCGGATGTCCCACTCTGAGGTTGAGAACAAACATGGCATAACGCGACCCTCGGCGGTCACACGCAGACGCGAGCACGCGTTGCAGAACGGACGGGTGACGGTGGCGATGACGCCGATTTTGCCTTCGGATCCATCGGCGAAGCGGTATCCGGTCGATGGCGCATGCGGGCGGGGGCGACCGATGGGGACCAGCTCATGGCGGGTGTTTATCGATTCGATCATCTCGTCGGCGGTAACGACCTTGTCCATCTCCCATCTATGGCCCGAATCGAGGGGCATGTATTCAATGAGACGCACATCGACGCCCATCGTGCGGGCGAGATCGGCGAGTTCCGGGAGTTCGTCTTCATTGAATCCCCGGATGACGACGGCGTTAATTTTGACGGGGTTGAGTCCGACTTCTTTGGCCCATGCGACGGTTTGTAGAACACGGGCGACCGAGGTGCTTGATCGGGTGATGTGGACGAAGCGGTCCTCGCGGACTGAATCGAGCGAGACGGTGATTCGGTCAAGTCCGGCGTCTTTGAGTTCTTGGAGGTCGGCTTTGGTGGAGAGGGAGCCGTTGGTGGTCAGGGCGATGTCTTCGAGGCCCAGTGCTTTCAGGTCACGGATCAGCGCGGAAAGTGTCGGGTGGACCATTGGCTCGCCGCCGGTAAGGCGGATTCGTTTGACGCCCATCTTGGAGGCGACGCGGACAAGACGAACGATTTCTGAATCGGTGAGGAGCTCAACCTTGCGTTTGAAGCGGATGTCTTCGTCCATGCAGTAGCGGCAGCGGAAGTTGCAGCGGTCGGTGACGCAAATACGGAGGTCGCGGATCACTCTGTTGTAGGAATCTTTGAGTTCATTATTGAATGAGTCGCCAACAGTGTTGAGAAGCTCGGGTGTGAGCGATCGCACAGGGGAGCCATTGTCGGCTTTGGTGGTCAGGACTGGGAGGGGAATGGACATCAAGTAATCCTAGATGGTTTATCTCGCGATATTCTCGCAGGCGTTGCAGGTAGTTTCTTCCTCGGAATCTATTATATTGAGATGGAGGGCGTTGTCTGGGGCTGGTTTGTCGGCTAGTGGGAAGGGGCGGAACCGAAGTCCGAGGACGGTATTTGGGCAGATATCGATGCAGTCACCACAGCGGATGCAGGAAGGGTGGGTGATAGATTCACAGCCGGGGAGCGTGTAACCCGACATAATCTGAATTCCCATGGGGCATCGGATCTGGCACTGCTTGCATCGGATCTGGCCTGAGGTCTTTGGGTTGATCCGGACTCGCCATATCGCCTTTCGGCCTGCGATTGAGTAGCACGCACCAAGTGGGCACAGTGTCCGGCACCAGACTCTAGGAAGAAACCATTCGAGGATCATCAGGACCGCCACTACGCCGAGTCCCATGAACGAGCCCATGACCAGTGCACGAACAAGCAGGTTGATCGGGGAGAGGGCTTGGAATATTGGAATGCCTGTAAAAAGACCGAATCCGATGAGAATGCCTAATAGTGCGTAGCGGGTCCAGTGCGGGACGGCCTTGGTGACCTCGACTCGTTTGGATTTGTGCATAACGATCTTGCGGAATGTTCTTCGGAGCGACTGGTTGAGATCGAGGACAAAGCCAAGCGGGCAAACAAAGCCGCAGAAGATGGGACCGAGCAGAATAGCAACAAGCAGGAGGATACTAGCTCCAATGACGGTCGTGCTGGTGAGCGAGTGTGTCACGATTAGCAACTCAATTGCGGCAAGAGGGTCGGTCAGAGGGACAAGATTGAGGACCGTGGTTCCTGAGGTCGTTCCTGTGAACCAGGGGAGCCAGCTGAACTGTGAGAGGATCAGGAGTGTGAGGAATGTCGCAGCAGTTAGGCGGCGGAGTGTAGCCCATTTGCGATGCCACAGGCGTTTGTGTGTGTTGAGTACTGGAAGGATCATGTGGTCACCCTCCGGTGTCCATTGCCGAGTTCCTTGAAGGTCTTTACGACTATTGATTTGGTTTCGGTAGGACAACCATGCTCGCAAAGCCCACACCCGGTGCAGACCTCTGCGTTGACAGTTGGACGGAGCATTTCGTCGTAGACGATTGCTTCGTTTGGGTAAGGGCATGCGTGCCAGCATGCTCTGCACATCGTGCCGTGGTATGCCCAGCATAAAGAGTCGTCTATTACAGCGAGCCCTATACGGACATCGCGAGGATCCTCTACCGGCGCCAATGCTGTGGTGGGGCATGCGTCGATGCATTTGAGAGTGTCGTGGCCTTGGCAGAGCCAACAGGGGTTGGTTTCGGCTGTGAAGGTTGGGGAACCGGCCTGAAGACCGGCGGTTAGATCCAGAAGGCGGAGGGTGTCGTAGGGGCAAGCTTGCACACACTGGCCGCAGCGGATGCATGCGGCAAGAAAATCACTGTCCCCGTCATTTATCAACGCACCAGGTGGACGGAGTACAGATTCTCGATCGCTGGAACACCCTCCAGCGTTGTACCCCACCCCGATTACGCAACCGGTTGCAATTCCAGCTCCGGTTGCGATGACCTGACGACGAGTCAATCCTTGCTCTTGTGCGGGCACAGGTTGGATCTCATCATCACGCATCGGGGCACCCAACATATTTCCTACCCACTCGGACAGTCCAGCGGATTAGTCATCGAGCACTTCGAATCGGGATTCATCCCATGGTGAAGACATGTGGCTTCGGATCTGCACATGGCAGGTCCGGCATTTGGACTTCAGAGCCATCCGGGGCAAGCCATCGTGCTTTACGATCGGGGCGTCTCTGATCCCGTCGTCGTGGCACAACAAGCAGTTGTTTTTGCCCCACGCTTGATCATGATCATCGTTATTGGGCATCATCGGCGGGAATGCCCATGATGCGAACTCAGTATCTTCGATTTTTTTGTTGTAGTCCGTGTTGCCCGGGATCAGCACATGGCATGTTCGGCACTTGGATTCATAGGTGATGTCTGGGAGTCCCTTGTGACGGATCTGTGGTGCATCTTGGACGCCTGTCTCGTGGCAATCGAGGCAGTTGTTTACAAACCACGCATCTTGGTGCCACTCACGATCCGGGATCGTTGGTGGAAACGCGGCGAGCGCGAACCCGGTCTCGGGATCAATTTCGATATCTGATTCTCCAACAACAACTGACGGGGCTTCTACTTCCAGTCCTGCGTTAGGATCGATGGACAGAGCTACAGCAGATTCTTCTACGAATTTGGGTTCGTCAAGAACCGCCCAGCCAGCAAGTGTGACCGCCGAACCGAAAGAGAGCGGGATGAATACATGTCTCATTTGCAACTTCATAAAGTGCTCCTTCCGTTTAGATCTTCTCGAGTTTAACTGCACAGATTTTGAACTCGGGCTGCTTGGAGCCCGGATCGAACGCGTCATTGCAAACAAAGTTGATTAGGGAGTCCTTGTCTTCCCAGTGCCAAGGGACAAAGACCATTCCTGGACGCGGCATGTCAACGACGCGTGCGCGAATCTTGGCCTCGCCACGCCGTGAGGTGATCTTGATCATGTCGCCCGAACGGACATTCATCTCCCGTGCGTCCTTAGGATTAATCTCCACAAAGCAGTGGGGGTACGCACGGCGGAGTTCCTCGGCCTTCATGGTCATAGTGCCGGAGTGCCAGTGTTCTAGTACACGGCCCGTCGAAAGAATGACCGGGTATTCTTCGTCACAAGGTTCGGCCGGTCCCTCTGCGGGGCGGAGCCAGACGACTGCCCGTTGATCAGGAGCGGCAAAGAATTTTACCTCGCCCTGCGCCAACGTGTGGTCTGCGTACTTTCCTGAATCCAAGTTTGGATCATCGCCCTTGACGAACCGGCGAGCAGTTCCGGGGTGGTCTTCAGTCGGGCATGGCCAGCGGACGCCGCGTTCTTTGTGGAGGCGTTCACGGGTGATACCCATGAAGTCATACGGGGTGCCCTTGGATGCCAAGCGGATTTCGTCCCACATGTCGTCGGTGTTTTTGAACTTGCCCTTGATGTAACCCTTCTTGACGACGCCCTTGTCCTCGAGGCGTCCGGCGAAATCGAGCATAATATCGAAATCAGAGCGGGCTTGTCCGGGAGCTTTCTTGACCTGTGGATGAAGCTGGTAGCGGCGTTCGGACATGCCAAAGACGCCCGTCTTCTCTGACCACATGGCTGCTGGAAGCACAAGGTCCGCAAGCTCGGTTGTGCGGGTTGGATAGGAGTCCAGTACGACAACAAACGGCTTGTCTTTGCGTGGTTTGCCCATAGCGTCTCGGACCGGATGCAGGTTAGGCATGGACTGACCGGGGTTGGTAGTCAACATGACGATTGCCTTGATTTTGTCTTCACCAAGCGCCTGGAACATTTTGACAGTGTGGAGACCGGGTTTGGAAGGGATGGTGCCGGGCTTGGAGCCCCAAAGTTTTTCCATCTCCTTGCGGTCTGCTTCATTTTTGACTGACCGGCCATAGGGGAGGATGTGACAGAGGGTACCCGTATCACGGACGCCGCCGCAAGCGTTGGGCTGACCGGTCATCGAGAATGGTGTTGCCCCAGGTTTGCCGATATTGCCAGTGATGAGGTGTAGGTTGTGCATCAGGTTGTTGGCCCAGACGCCCTTCGTGCGTTGGTTGAGCCCCATGGTCCAAATGGACATGGTTGGCCCGTAAGCGAAGAGTCTTGCGGCTTCTTCGATCTTCTCAGCGGGGACACCGGACTGCATCTCGGCGCGTTCTGGGGTAAAGCCTTCCAGGAATTTCTTGTATCCTGAGAGCCCGACTTTCACAGCTTTGCCATCTTCCATCACCTTAAACTGACAGTTCTTGCTGATGAACTCTTCATCGTGGTTGCCATCTCGGATGATGCAGTACGCCATCGAATGCAGTACAGCGAGGTCATATCCCGGGATCGGATCGAGGTGTACGCGAGCCACCGATACGACCGGCGACTTGCGTGGGTCAAGGACGATGATGTTGAGCTTGCGGTTGGCTTGTTTGGCCGCGAGAATCTGATCGAAGATGACGGGGTGACACTCGGCGGTGTTTGAGCCGACAAGGAAGATCGTATTGGCGTGCCAGATATCGTCATAGCAGCCCATTGGTTCGTCTTTACCAAAGGTGGTGACATAGCCGCCAACTGCGGACGCCATGCAGAGGCGTGGGTTGCCCTCGACATTGTTGGTGCCGATGCCGCCCTTGAAAATTCGATTGCAGAGGTAGCTTTCCTCGGTCATTGCTTGGCCTGAGCCGTAATAGGCGACGGAATCCGGACCGTGCTTCTTGATCGCTTTGGCGAACTTGTCAGCCATCAGGTCCATGGCTTCTTCCCATTCAATGGGCACAAACTTGCCGTCCTTGCGGAGCATTGGGGTCTTTAGTCGGTCTTTGGAGTGGACAATCTTTGGGAGGAAGAGCGACTTGGCGCAGACGAGGCCTTTGGTAGTAGGATGCTCTGGGTCACCGCGCATCGCGACGATCTGATCACCCTTGTGACCGATCATGACGCCGCAACCAGTGCCGCAGAAACGACAGACGGACTTGGTCCATTGGACCGAAGATCCTTCGGATGTTTCATTGAGTTCTTCTGCTACTGCGGTCGATCCACCGGCGGCGACTGCTGCGACGCTTGCCATTGCAGATGCTTTGATGAAGTCTCGTCTGTCATTATCCATTTCTAAGCTCCCTTCGGGGCGGATCGGAGACGCCTCATGCGTCATGATCACCCGCGGATTCAGTCGTGAACTGGTTCGTCTTCTGTATTGACATACACCGGCCACACACCCAGCACGCCGGGGGTGGTTCGTATCGTCTTGGTTATGGTCGAATGGGCTTCATTGAGTGACTCGGCTTCAACAAGCACACCGAGCTTGTCTCGGTCTTCAATATCGAAAGTGCTGACCCCTGCGATCTCTTCAAGTGCTGATTGGCATGAGGAAGACAAGTCGGATTCGATTCGAGCAAATGCTCCAACAATGGCCATATAGAATCTCCTTGAGAGGGATATTCGACAATCCGGACATCCTAGTCCTGATATTCTTGGGTCACAATAGAAAACCCCTTAATTAAGGAGAAATGTCTCTGTTATTATGCCTTCGCAATAACAGAGGATTCCGTTAGGCCTGACTAAATAATGGGAGAATGGTCGTAACTACTTGGCAGACTTCCAGATCGGGACATCTTGCTTGAGCCGGTTAATGAACTCGTCCATGGCCAGTAGTCCTTCTTTACGGTGTCTGGATTCAATCACCAGACGAAACGAGCATTGGTAGTTGGGAACAAAGCCGACGGAGTGTTCGATATCCATCGTTATCAGCCCGTGTCTTTCAAGCAGTTCAAGCCCGATGACTTCGAGTTGCTGCTCAGCCATAGGGCGATAAACTTCGTAGTCCAGCCCTTGAATTTTGGTCCCATCTTCGATTGGGCGAACGACTCCGTCAAAGACAATCCGCGCTCCTGAGCCTTGTGTGTATGAGCTGTCGGTCAGATCAGTCAATGGGCCTTGGGTTAACCGGGTGTGCACATTCATGATTAGCCTCCGGAGACCATGGTGATGAGTGCGATTTCGTCATCTGTACAGATGGTTGTATCACTGGCAATAAAACTCTGGTTGACAGCGAGTCTCCCTGCTTGGAGATACACATCAAGTGGGGGAAACTGCTGAGATATCAGATCTTTGAGCTGGTCAGCTGAGCATAATCCAGCAGAATCGATGACTACCCGATTCAAGTTGACCGCTGCTGCAGCCGGTCCGAAGAGCAGTATTGTGTATTGAGGCATGCCTGATGATTCGCAGCATTCAGTAGAAAAACCAGTTTCCTTGAAAGTTAGAGATTGCGATTCGCTCGCGGGCTGTAGTTCAGGAAGGTTCCGGTTGTTTGCCAGAGTTCTTCAAGACGATCGATCCGTTTGTGGGCATCCTTTCCCAGCTGCGTGACCACCTGAGCGACCAATAGTTCGGCCGTCATCACGGCAGGAATGGAACTGTCAAACGGCCCGACAGCGGGGATTTTGAGTTCGCACCAGGTCTTGGTGAGCGATGCGAGTGGAGAAAGTGGACCATCGGTTATCGCAACAATTTTTACGCCAAGTTCAGATAAAGCCCGCGCAGCGGATATGGAATTGCGACGGTACCGGGCGAAATCGAAGACTACAGCAGTGTCTCCCTTGGAGGCACTGCTCAGATCCCGTCCTGTGGAGTGTTCCTCTACCAGAATCACATTGGGTCTGATCATGGACAGACCGCTATGCAAGGTGATCGCCCCAGCCATAGAGGTTTCGCCTGAGAGGATCCACACATTCTTTGCCTGAGCGATCGGGGTAGACAGGGAATTTAATCGGCGTTCATCAAGAGCCGCAAAGGTTTCATGAATCGAGTTGTCAACTGCAGATCGTATCGGGGCGAGAGATCCGTCTTGATGTCGAATCCGATGGCTGGGACTCGTAAGCTGGTGCGATAACTCTTCACGAATCCAACTTTGCAGATCCGTGTAGCCCTCGAACCCAAGCTTGGTCGCAAATCTGACGATAGAAGGTCTGCTGGTGCCGGCTCGATCGGCAAGGTCCGATACGGTTCCGAACGCAAGCAGCGTCGGCTCCTGAAGAACCAACTCAGCGATGCGTCGCTCGGTAGGGGTCAGTCGTTGACCGATCTGGGCAATTAAATCTTGTATGGACATGACTGGCACTCCGCTGGCCAAGGTGTTACAATCAGGCGGGTGTAGTGTACACAGTGTTACAGGCCGACCTAGGCGTTTGTCGTCATTTTATGGAGTTCAGTTGATGTCTCAGCTTACCAAATATGTTCCAACCGCCAAAGAACAGGCATTTCTTGATGCCGTGACAGATGTCTCACACAAGCGTGAGATCATCAATGGTTTGGCTCCGTTTCTCAAAGGAACAGCTCCCGAAGACCTCCAGGGTCTCTACAGCTCAGATGAGCTCGTTCAGCTCGGCGGGCTCAAAAAAACCGAGCGTGATGTCGAGCAGCGGATGCCTGTGAAGGTGACCCGGCACTTTGCCGAGCTTGCAAAGAACAGTCCAGCGATCCAGAAGCTCGTCAAAGCGAGCCCTGACGAAACGCTTGATCTTGCCGGCTCAGAAGATCCAGGCAATCAGATGGACTACTCCCCGGTCGAGGGGCTCTTGCACAAATATGAAATGGGGCTGATGTATGTGGTCTCCACATGTTCTGCGCATTGCCGGTTCTGCTACCGCGAAGAACTCATCGCACGCAAAGAAATCGAACGGGCCGACGGAACAGTCGCCAAGAAGGGGATGGCCAAGATTCCCGAGATCGTGGGCTACATCAATTCGTTTAACGAAGCCGTCCAAGCCAACGGCGGGCGTCATCCAGATTGCGGGCGTGAAAAACTACGCGAGATCCTGCTCTCGGGTGGTGATCCGATGGTGCTCAACAACGCAAAGCTTGCCGCTTGGTTCTCGGCATTGGCAGAGGCCGGCATCGAGTCTATCCGTGTAGGTACAAAGGAAATGGCGTTCTATCCCCAGCGGTTCGACGAAACATTCTTCGCGATGCTTGATGGATTCCATAATGCATACCCAGAGGTTGGTATGCACTTCATGGTACACTTTGAACATCCAGATGAGTTCCTCGCAAAGGACGATTCGGGAGAGTACATTCGCGATGACAAGGGTTTTTACACATGGGTCCCCGAAACAGGCAGAGCTATGCGGCAACTCCTCGATCGCGGCTGGATCACTGTCGAGAACCAGACCCCGATTATCAAAGACATCAATAACGATGCCAACGCCCTCCGCATTATGCAGCGTGAGATGAAGCGTGTCGGTGCTGATAATCACTACTTCTTCTGCGGGCGGGACATTGTTGCGTATAAAGCGTTCAATATCCCCATCGAAGAATCCTGGCGGATCCTCAACGAATCTCAGAAGGGCCTCTCTGGGGTTGAGAACCACGCCCGGCTCTCAATTACGCACTACAAAGGCAAGACCGAGGTTGCTGCTGTCACAAACGAGCCCATCCCCGGTCTCGCTGGCAGTGAAAACGGTGTTGTGATTTTCAAACTCCTGCGGAATCCTGCAGATGCCTCAGAACGCGGTAAGGTCTGTATTGTTGGCCGCAACCCAGAGGCGGCTTGGTTCGATGACTACGAGGACCGCGTATTGTTCGACGAAGCCGGGTTGTTCGATTACTCACGAGTCGTTAAAGAAGAAACATAATGATCAACAAACAAGTCAAGAGTGCTGCTGATGCCGTCGCTGATGTGTTTGACGGTGCGGTGGTGATGATCGGCGGGTTCGGGGAGGCCGGAAGCCCGATCGAACTGATCCACGCCCTTATTGATCAGGGAGCGAAAGACCTGACTGTTGTGAGCAATAACACCGGCAGCGGTGAGGTCGGGCTCGCGGCATTGCTCAAGGCCGAGCGGGTGTCCAAGATCATCTGCTCGTTCCCGCGCACAGCCAACTCGACGGTATTCCCGGATCTGTACCGGAGCGGAAAGACCAAGCTTGAGCTTGTGCCTCAAGGGACACTCGCTGAGCGCATCCGCGCAGGCGGCGCAGGGATTCCAGGGTTCTATACCCCAGCGGCGGTGGGGACCCCGCTCAGCGAGGGTAAAGAGAGCCGCAAGTTTGATGGACAAGAGTTCCTGCTCGAGCGTGGGCTTAAAGCAGATTTTGCGCTTATCAAAGGCCGAATTGCTGACACCTTCGGAAATGTGATGTACAACAAGACCGCCCGCAACTTTGGACCCCCGATGGCTATGGCCGCAAAGGTCGCCGTTGTGCAGGTCGATGAGGTCGTGGATCCCGGACAGCTTGATCCTGAGAATATTGTTACTCCAGGTATCTTTGTCAACCGCGTGGTCGGTGTCCCGAATCCGGTCTATGAATCAGAACTCGTCGCCGCCGGAGTTTCATACCCATGAGTGAGCAAGCCGCAATAGTTGGACGCAGCAGAGATGAGATGGCAAAACGCTTGGCACAGGACATCCCCAGTGGTTCGTATGTGAACCTTGGTATTGGAATCCCCGAGCTTGTTACCAAGTTTGTGCCCGATGGCAGGACGCTCATTTATCATACAGAGAACGGCTTGCTTGGTATGGGACCTTCCCCTGAGCCGGGCGAGGGTGACCCAGAACTCATCAATGCAGGCAAACGCCATGTCACAGCCATCCCCGGGTCGGCGTTCTTCCACCACGCAGACAGCTTCGCGATGATCCGAGGCGGCCACATCGATCTGTGTGTACTCGGTGCGATGCAGGTATCTAAGGAAGGCGACCTTGCCAACTGGTCAACCGGTGCCCCCGACGCCATCCCAGCAGTTGGCGGTGCAATGGATCTTGTCGCGGGAGTCAAGTCGGTCTATGTCATCACCCAGCACTGCACAAAGCATGGCGATCCGAAGCTCGTCGATTCCTGTACTTTCCCGCTCACCGGGAAGCAGGTCATCAATCGAATTTACACCGATCTTGCGGTCATTGAAGTCACACCCGAAGGATTCAGGGTTGTTGAGCTGAGTCCGGGAGTTGATTTTGAGTATGTTCAGCAGCGCACCGGAGCGCCGCTATTGCCAATGCATCCATAGCAGACGGGATCAAGATATGACCACCCCATCACAAACTACGCGAAGTGCAGATCTCTACGAACGGGCAGTCAATGTGCTGCCCGGCGGGGTGAGCAGAAATACCGTCTTGCGCGATCCATATCCGGCTTATGCTGATCACGGGGCTGGTTGCCACATAACCGACATCGAGGGCGTATCACGCATCGATTTCTCAAACAACATGGCTTCGTTGATTCATGGGCACGCCTGTCCCGAGATCGTCCAGAGTGTTTCCGAACAACTTACGAGGGGATCGGCGTTCACAATGGCGACCGAGATGGAGGTCAGGTACGCAGAACTTTTGTGTAGCCGGAATCCTGGCTTTGAGAAACTAAGGTTTGTCAACTCCGGCACCGAGGCGTTGATGGTTGCACTAAAGGCATCTCGTGCATTCACTGGTCGGCCAAAGATCGCCAAGGTTGAGGGGGCTTACCACGGGGGGTATGACTACGCAGAAGTGAGTCAATCGCCGAATCCCGGAACATGGGGGGATATTGATCGTCCAAAAAGTGTGCCACTCGCTCACGGCACACCGGATTCGGCACTCGACGATGTGGTGATTATCCCGTTCAATGATCCAGAGCGTGCTATCGCGATCCTTGACAAGCACTCCGCCGATTTGGCGTGTGTGCTTCTTGATTTAATGCCACACCGTGTAGGGCTCAGGCCCGCCGACGCCGAGTTTGTAACCGCGATCCGTGACTGGACAGTACGCAATGGGTCACTGCTTGTACTCGACGAGGTCATCACCTTCCGCACTGAATACAGCGGCCTGCAAACCCGCTACGGCATCACCGCGGATCTCACCGCACTCGGGAAAATGATCGGTGGCGGATTCCCGATCGGGGCTGTCACCGGGCGATCCGATGTAATGGATGTCCTCAACCCGCGTTCTAAAAAGCTCCTATTCCCGCACTCAGGCACCTTCTCGGCCAACCCGATTAGCACCACCGCGGGCTTTGTCGCGATGGAGAAGTTTGACATGCCGGCGGTCGAACGACTCAATAACCTCGCCAAGCGTGCGATCAAAGGGCTTACCGAAGCCATCTCAGAGACAGGAGTGACTGCTTGTGTAACAGGCGGCGGCTCAATGTTCCGTGTGCATATGAAGGCTCAAGAACCTCATAACTTTCGTGAAGCATACCTTACCCCTGAGCAAGATGGTCACATCAAACTTTTGCTTGATCACATGTTCGACGAGGGGTTTGTGCTAATTAATACATGCACCGCCACGCTCTCGACACCGATGACTGAAATCGAGATCGACGCATTGGTAAAGGCATTTAAAGGCGGATTTGCTCGGATTGTTTCTGAGGGCTGAGTTCAACTAAGCTCGTTCGAAAACTGTTGCAAGCCCCTGCCCAACACCTACACACAGGGAAGCAAGCCCACGCTGAGCATCAGTTCGAATCATTTCATGAATGAGCGTCGTTACAATCCGTGCTCCGCTGCATCCGAGCGGGTGACCTATCGCGATCGCGCCGCCTTTGACATTGAGCTTCTCGTCAGGGATATCAAGGTCTCTTACGCACGCGATGGACTGGGCAGCGAAGGCCTCGTTGAGTTCAATGAGGTCGATATCATCTAGGCCAAGTTTCGCCCGATCGAGTGCCTTTCGAATCGCAAAGACTGGGCCAATTCCCATAAATGCGGGATCAACACCTGCCGAGGCACTCGGGCCGACAAAGGCGAGGGGTTCCAGGCCCAGTTCTTTGGCACGCTGTTCTTCAACAATCAACAGTGCCGCTGATCCATCGTTCACGCCCGAAGAGTTGCCAGCAGTCACCGTTCCCAGATCGTCTTTGGCAAACGCCGGCCGGAGTTTGGCGAGTTTGTCGAGTGTGGTGCCAGGGCGTGGGTGCTCATCGGTATCAAACACGATCGGATCACCCTTGCGTTGGGGGATCTCTATTGGCACAAGCTCGTTCTTGAACAATCCATGCTTATTAGCGGCGGCCCATTTTTGTTGGCTCCCCAACGCGAACTGATCTTGGGCTTCGCGGCTGATTTTGTATTTCCGAGCGACATTCTCAGCAGTATCGCCCATCGGGTGCGGATGGTGGAGTTCAGAGAGTCGAGGATTGATAAACCGCCAGCCGATGGAAGTGTCGTATATCTGCTGATTTCGAGCAAAGGCCGTTTCGGGTTTGCTGAGCACATATGGGGCTCTGCTCATCGACTCCACCCCCCCTGCAATGAACACATCTCCATGATCAGATTCAATCATGCGCGCAGCAATGTTAATCGCATCAAGCCCCGAAGCACAGAGTCGGTTGACGGTCGAGCCTGGAACACTCGCTGGGAGCCCTGCAAGCAGAGAGGCCATTCTCGCTACATTTCGATTGTCTTCGCCGGCCTGATTGGCAGCGCCGAAATATACATCGTCAATAAGCTTGGCGTCAATCCCGGTGCGATCAACCACTGCTCGGATCGCATGTGCAGCGAGATCGTCCGGACGGATTGTCGACAATGAGCCTCCATAGCGACCAACAGGAGTTCGTAATGCACAAATAATCGCTGCTCTTCGTTCCATACTCGATTGTATGCGCACGAGGCTTTCAAAGAGAGAAAGGCAGAGCGTGCCCTACATGGCAACTGTTTTGCAGATTGAGATCCATAGACCAAGCGGTCAATCGGGTATTCATAGTGATAATATCAGAGTATCTACATAGCCCATCATGAGAATCTAGCCCATACACCAGTCATCAATCATGCATAAATATTTTCAGTGGTCCAACAATTGGACGCGATTTTCTGAAGGTTTGATCTCAAGTCAGTTCGTTAATGATAAGTGGTGGCATGGGCATTTCCGTTCATCATTCTCACTCACATAATCAAAATGGGACAAGGTTATCCTCTAGACTCAAGCCATCGAAAAAACCCTCTAATGACGAAATTAGGGCGTTCTATCACGCTTAATCGTGTGATTTACTGTAGACTAGATGACAAATACGGGTACAGTGTAAGGCAGATCTGAATCGATTATCACTCAATGGGCGACATAGGGCGTTTTGTAGCAAAGGAATCACAATGGCAAATATCACTATCATGACAGGCGAACAGGCCGGCGCAAGCTTCGAAATCGCAAATCGTCCATTGTCGCTCGGCCGCGATCCTTCGCGTGATATCCAGATCATGGACATGAAGGTCAGCCGTAAGCATGCAGTGATTCGATTTACAGATCCGAATCATGTTGTGGCCCCCATGAAGTCTATGAACGCTTTATTGGTCAATGGCGAAGAAGTCGAAACTGAAACACAGCTAAATGAGGGCGACGAGATCATGCTCGGAGACACGGTACTCCGCTACAGCCTTGAAAACTCTCCAGACTACACCAACGCATTAAATCGCGCTAAAATCACAAGCCGAAAGGCCCGTGACGCGAACACAATGATGTGATTGGCACCTCGACTATTGTCCCAAAAACACAACCGTCAGCACAATGCTTTGTGCTGACGGTTTTAGTTTTAGTCATAAGTTGAGGGGGTTTACTCTTCGGTTTCGTAGAACTCGCGGATGACCGGCTGCAGGTCGCCCCAGCGAGGCTTGTCTTTCTCGATGCCGTAGTTGTCGTCGTAGTTGTACTTGAGACGCAGCTTTGGTGTAGGTTTGCGGATTGACCATTTTGCATAGTCTTTGGCGTACGACTTGTCTTCCGGGTACAAACTCTTGAACTTGTTCCAGAGATGGTTCATCTCGCTGCGATGCCAGGTCATGCGTTGGTTGTTTGCAAGTGACCACTCGATATCGTCAGTGAAAGCTTTTGCATCGTCTACGAGCCGCATGGCTTTTTCTTTAGTCTTACCGTCAACTTCGTCTGAGGCATACATAACTTCAGCATGCTCTTCGGCACGGTATGAGAGGGCGTTGGCCTCATTGAGTGTGAGGATCAGTTTCTTGTAGGCAACTCCCCGCATCGCAGTATGGGTACGGCGTTCGGTGCGATCCACAGGCTTGTGTACGCATGCGGTCATAGCTGTAGCAGCAAAGACCGTAGCGATTAAAAGGAGTGTGGTCTTGGTATTTGAGGTTGCCATGGCTGATCTCCTGATGTCGGGTCTTAGATTACTCATGGGGGAGTATAGGTCATATGTGAATTAGAACGATGATTCAATGCCACTGGTTCGGAGCATGGTCCGGAATGAATCGCTGAACACAAAGTTCTCTTTAGGGTACTGCGTGCCGGCGGAATTGCGATCAAGATGCGAGAATATGAGGTCGATCTCCCCGATTCGTTCGGGTTGAGCGGGCAATTGGTCCCGATAACTGGTCTTGGGTTCGTACAAGTCGATTGTACCTTTAGTTGAAGCGCCATTTTCAGTAAGGCGTTCAATAACTGCGGTGTAGCGGAGGGTGCAGCCCGGGGTGGGGTCCTTAGTGAGCAATGCCTTGGTGACTTTGGCGAGCACTACTTTTTCATTGAAGTCACTCGCGTGGCCAACAAGGATCCCTGCGGATTGAGCCATGCCCTCAACAATCAGGGACATTGGCATCATCGGGAGTGGTTTGTGGTGCGGTGTAGCAGCGAAATGGTCATGGATATGATCCTCGGCCATCGAGATATGCTTGATTGCAACAAGGCGATCTTCCGGGACAAGTTCAATGATTCGATCAATCCACATCCATCGCATGGAGTTCCCTCGATTCGGTGGTTTATTGATTCAATGATCAGGCGGCTTGGAGCTTATGTTCACAGAAGTTGATCAGGGCTTCGACGGTAAAGATCTGTCTGACATTTTCAACCGATGGGTCGGCTTCAAGGGCTGCCATATCAAAGTGGGGTCCGCGTTCTTTCAGCATTTCCAACCCCTTCGGGCTGACTTTGCCATCTTGGACATAGTCGGGATCTTGAGTAATGCCTTCTGGGAAGAGTTCTCCCTGAGCGATTTTGAAGCCGAACTCTTGCTCGAGTTTGAAGGTGATATCGAGGATGTCGATCGATTCAGCACCCAGATCGCCAATGAGCGTCGCAGTAGGTGTCACTTCGTCATCGTCGACGGCCAATGCATCAACGAGGATTTCGCGGATAGTGTCGAGTATCTCATCTCTAGTCATGGCGTATTTGTCCTAAAGTAGGGTCTGATGGTACGGTGTGTATGGTAGTCTTGTGGGTTGGGAGTTGCTAGGGGTCAGGGGAGGCAGAATCGTCATGGTTGATCCGCAGGAGGGGTCGGGCTCTCATCTGGAGCAGGTGGGATAGATGCGATGATTGTGTCGATGACCAGCTGTTGATCACTCGAGAGCTCAATTAAGCGGCTTACGATCTGCTGAGCGATGGCGGGGTGAGCGGATTGATCGTCGAAGATCGCCAGGGCACCCACCCAAGTATCAGGATCCACGGTAAGGGCTGCTGCAAGATCAAACTCTGCAAGTAGAATATGTGCTGTTGCCTTAATATGAGTTGCTCGAAATGTGCTCGCTGGGTCAATCCCGGTCGAGGGCAAAAGTGAAAGAATCTCGATTGCACGATCGGGTCGCTGGTTGATGAGTTCAAGCTCGGCAAGCAAAATCACGCCTGGGGCAGTTCTGGGTGACAAAACTTGTGGGCCAGCTATAAGTGGACTGAGCAAACGGATAGAAAGTTCGTCGCTGATCGAGTGATCGGTTCGTGCAAGCCGAATCGCATCAGAAAGTTGGTTGTTATCGAGTCGTGCACATGCATTGACTAATGAGTCGATCCGTGCCTGGTCGTCGGTCCACTTGAGTGCCGCAAGTCGATGAATCCCCTCAGGATTCAGGCGGTGATTCTCAATCCCAGCAGCTGCCGATGGTGAAAAATCAGGATTTGAGGAAGCGAGGTCGATCAGCGGATCAACGCCTCGTGGGGTAAAGATCAGTGCGTTTGCAGCAGTAAGTCTATTGGGATTCTCAGGATCACGAGCGAGCGAGATGATCCGATCAATATCTGAGTTCGTACCAGTCACAGCAATGAGCTTGAGATCAGCATCCGTTAGATCAACATCAGGAATTGATCGATAGATCGACTGAAGAACCGAGGCATCTTTTTCATCGGCCCAAAGATTTAGGTCGGCAAGTCCCCAAGCCGCGTTTGCAGCGGCATCACGAACAGATCCAGACGACTGATACCATCGAAGCACATCGTCGCGTGCTTGTGGGCTCGGCCAGCGTTCAATCCCTCTGAGCAATGATTCAGCAACAGTCGGATCAGATTCAGCGCCGAGAGCTTCGGTCAGCAGAGTCATCGCATCGGGGAGTGCCAGCCGAGTAATTAGATGTGCGGATCCATTACGGACGCTGGGCAGTGGGTCGCTGAGCAGTGAAACGGCAGCGTTGGCTGCTTCATCGCTGAGTGTCGTCCCGGCGGATAGATCACGCGACGCGAGATCGAATCCGAGCAACCGCACGCGTTCTCTGGAATCACTCAAAAGTTCAACAATAAGTTGAGATCTCGCTGAAGGCTCCAGTTCGACATGGAGCCTGCGGTAGAGATGGACGATTTCTTCTACATCTTGTTCAGGAAGTGTAACGACAGGCTCTTCTTGATGCTCAGGTTTGGATTCTGCGACAGGTGTTACTTCTGATTGAATGACGGGATCTGGGGCCGGTTCGTTTGGGGGCAATTCATCTTTATCAACTTCTACAGCAGGGGGGTTTTTCCCAAAATGAAACCAATCATTCTCATTCTGATTCGAGCAAGCACCCAGCATACAGCAGGCGCAGCACAGCGTGGTGAGCGTAGAAAGGCGTCGATATGTGGATTGAATGGTGGTATCCATTGTGTCCCAGTGTTATTGGTCGGCAATTTTACGCTATTGAGGCCAGTTTGTCGATCAAAACAGGGTTGGGAGAGTGCAGAGTATTGAGTTTGTAGTGCTCAGCGGTTAGGATTTGGGATATTGACAAGCGCCAATGGCTGGGGATATACCCCAGATGGCTGGAAGGACAATGGCTGGAACGGATGAACGACTGGGTTGATGCTGAACATCATGTGGATCTTGCCCATGAGCATTACGATGCTGGGCGATGGGACGAGGCTGAAAATGAACTTCGCCAAGCGTTGTCGTTGAACCCGTATCAAGCCGAGTGGCAGTTTAACCTTGGTCTAACACTTGAAGCAGCAGGTCGATACGAAGCTGCAGCAGACGCATTTGTCCAGTGTTCCAAACTCCACATCGAGCACGCATCTCCCGATGCCAACTCAACACTCTTGGTGGGGGTGAACCTGATCAGAGCTGCTAAGCCAGAAATGGCATTGGTTTGGTTGGATGAAGCCGAGAAGATTGAGCCTATGAATGTCGCCATCGTGGTGCACCGGATCGAAGCTCTCACTGATCTCAAAAGATACGACGAGGCCGAAGAAGCATTCTACTTGGGGCAGCAGGTTGATCCTGAGTACCCAGAGTTGTACGCCGTGATGGGCGAAACCCTGCAGCGTGCCGAGCATCATGAGCGAGCTGTGTGGTGCCTGCGTGAAGCCGCACGACTGGACCCGGGGCTGCCTAGGGTGCGGGCTCATCTCGCCAGCGCCTACGCACGGCTCGGAAGGCTTGAACGATCTCGCCAGCTCTATCTACAGGAACTAAGAGTTGATCCGGGTGATCCCGAGACGTTACTGGATCTTGGCGATCTTCTAGTAGATATGCATCGCTACACCGAAGCAGGCGAAAAATTCCGGCGTGTCCTCGAGTTGTTCCCTGACAATGCTGACGCACACTTCTCGCTCGCAGAACTCGCGGAGATCGAGGGCCGTCTTGCAGATGCATTGGTCCATTTCGATGTTGTATTGAGAATCGACAATGATTATTCAACCGCTCGAGCGCGTTTAGCCAAAACATTGCTTCAGCGTGGGCGCGACGAAGATATGCCGAGGATCCGAGACTTACTCAATAAAGAGCTCGGCAAGCTCGAACGCGCAGAAAGCGATGAGAATGGTACTGTCGAAATTAAAGTGCTAAGGGACTCGGTTGATACATGTGCGGAGAGGTCGTCGATCATTTCCAGATCGTCGCATGCAGTGCATGATGAGGACGAGCTTGAAGAACTGGGCCGGACATTGGTGGAAGCGGGGATGCTCAAGCAGGCAACCCGTGTATACATCATGCTCCTCGGTGTTGCTCCCACCTCGCACAAGGCATTCCATGGGCTAAGTGTCTCGGCACTCCAGAATGGTGACTTCGAATCCGGAATCGATGCCGCCAAAAAATCACTCGAGTTCAGGCCAATCTTTGTTCCTGCAATGCACAACCTTGTTCTGGCCTACTACCGGCAGGGGCAGTACATCAGGGCGCGATACTGGTTGACGCAAGCACTACGCCACGAGCCCGATGATGTTCAGTTGAGACGATTACGCATGCGGCTCAGGGTGCGAACAGCGTTCGGCGTGTTGACCTGGATCAACAGCCGTGTTGAACGGATTACCCGTCCGGTTCGGACTCTGGTAACACGGCCGGTCCGTTAAAGGGCCCAGGCTGAATAGAGCGAGGTTTTTTTTAAAGCTTGTCGCCAAGGAGTCTTGAGGCTTCTTCGACATCCTTATCGCCTCGTCCAGAAAGATTGATGATGAGGTTAGTGTCTTTGGGCATTGTGGACGCGACAACTACCGCATGAGCCACAGCATGAGAAGATTCAAGCGCGGGAATGATGCCTTCGTCTCGGCAGCACCATAGGAACGCTTCGAGGGCTTCCTCATCGGTGACGGAGGTGTACTGGACGCGTTCTTGGTCTTTCCAGAAGCTGTGCTCTGGGCCGACGCCGGGGTAGTCGAGTCCCGCGCTGCAGGAATGGACATCCTGGGTCTGCCCAAACTCGTCTTGCAATACATAGCTCATCGAGCCGTGGAGGACGCCAGGCTTTCCTTGGCAGAGCGGGGCGGCGTGGTCGCCTTTGTCATCTGAGCGACCGCCGGCTTCAACGCCGATCATTTTGACATCTTCTTCACCGACAAATGGGTAGAAGATCCCTGCTGCGTTTGAGCCGCCGCCGATGCAGGCGACGATGGTGTCGGGCATGCCTCCGAAGTTGCGGAGGGATTGGGCTTTGGTTTCTCGGCCGATGATGGACTGGAAATCGCGGACGATCATGGGAAATGGGTGGGGGCCTACGACGGAGCCGAGGATGTAGTGGGTATCGTCTACCGAGCCCATCCAGTCACGCATGGCTTCGTTCGTGGCATCCTTGAGTGTTTTAGATCCTGAATCAACCGATATGACATTGGCACCGAGCATTTTCATACGAACGACATTGAGATGCTGACGGCGGACATCCTCAGAGCCCATGTAGACATCACATTCAAGTCCGAGGTGGGCACAGGCTGTGGCGGTCGCTACGCCATGTTGTCCCGCTCCGGTCTCGGCAATGACGCGACTCTTCTTCATCTTCTTAGTTAGCAGTGCTTGTCCGAGGGTGCTGTTGATTTTGTGAGCACCAGTGTGTGCAAGGTCTTCGCGTTTGAGCCAGATGGTCGCGCCAAGGTTTGCATCTTTTTCCATTTGCCGTGCACGGCGAGAGAGCCCCGGGGCGCGGTAGAGCGGGGTGGGGCGGCCAACATAGAGGCGGTTGAGATCATCGAGGCGGTCCCAGAAGGCGCGGTCGTCTTGGACCTTCACGTAGACATCCATCAGCTGGGCGAGGGCGGCGTGGAGGGTTTCTGGGACATAGACGCCTCCGAAATCGCCGTAGCGGCCATTCTCGTCGGGGTAGGCCCAGATGGGGCGTTGCTGGTCAGGTTCTTTGGTATCGATGGCACTCATGTGTGGATCATACGCCATTGGTTTTGCGGGCTTGGCGATCGGCTTGTTTGGCGGCTCGGATGCCTTTGGGGACATTGACAGTGAGGAGAACGACGAATCCGAGGGCAAAGAAGGAGGTGAGGAGTGCGAGGGCGGGGGCATCGCCGATCCATGCTTTGACCTGACCAAACGAGAGCACCCCGACGGCTCCGGCGAGCTTGTAGGTCATGCCCCAGAGGCCGAAGAACTCTCCGACCCGGCGCTGGGGGGCGAAGAGCCCGACCATTGCTCGGCTCGACGGGCCGATGCCCCCGAGGCCGATCCCGATGCCATTACCGATGACCCAGAAAATCCATTGGTTGCCTCCGCCGGCGAGGCCGGTGACCTTGGCGGCGAAGAGGGCTCCGGTGGAGAGCATCCAGACGATGAGAAAGATGGAGATGGTGGGTTTGACGCCGATGCGGTCTTGGTATTTAGAGACGACGATGGCGGTGATCCCTGCAGTGACGGCGATTTGGAGGGTGAAGATGAAGAGGCCCATTTCTTTGATGCCGAAATCGCTCGCGAGGATGGCGGCGAAGGCGATCATGGTCTGGACGCCTAGGCCATAGATGAAAAAGGCGATGAGGAAGCGGGTGAGTTGATTGAAGTGGGCGGCTTCTTTGAGTGTGGAAATGAGTCGTTCGATGGCGAGTTTAAGGCCTTTGGTTTGTGATTCTGGTTGGTCGTGCTTCGGTTCATGGAGGATGACTCCTGCGGGGATCATCCAGACGAAGAACCAGAGTCCTGCGAGGATGAAGAACCATTTCCAGTGGATGGTGTCAGACCAGCCGAAGAGTTTGACGCCGGTGATTACGCAGAGGAGGAGGAGGAGGGAGCCGAGGTAGCCCATTGCCCATCCGATCGCGGAGACTCGCCCGATGGTTCTTGGCGTGGAGAGTGCGGGGAGGAAGCTGGCGAGGAGGTTTTCGCCGATCTGGTAGCAGATGTTGGCGGGGATGAAGAGGGCGAGGCCGAGCCACCATTGGCCTGGGGCGATGAAGACCATGGAGATCGTGAGCAGCGAACAAATCGTCCCGGTGATCATGAGGATCTGTTTGCGTTTGGCGCGGGCGTCGGCGTAGGTGCCTACGAAGGGAGAAAGTAGCACGACGGTCAGCAGGGCGGATGAGACCCCGATGGACCAGAGGGAATCTCCTCGCTGCTCATCGCCTACAGCGACCGTTTTGAAATAGATCGGGAAGAGGAGGGTGATGATCAGGAGGGTGAAAGATTGATTTGCCAGGTCGTAGAGGCTCCAAGCGAAGACTTCCTTAGGCTTGTTGAGATTTTTGAAGAGCTTGGGCATTGGGGACACTGTACTCGATTTGGGTGGTTAGGAGTCGAGCCCGAACAGGGCTTTGAAGAAAGCGAGCTGCCGGTCTTTGGCGTCAGCAGCAAACTTCCCAAACCCGGCATGCTCTTGGATGGCGCCGGTGTTGTCGTAGGTGATGAGCTGGGCTTGGTCGGGGTCGGTGTTGTTTTGCTGGTAGTGGGCTTTGAGTGTTTGGATGAAGTCGGCTTGGACTTGATATGGGATGATCTGGTCGGCTTGGTTGTGCATAGCCAGGAGAGGGATGGGCTTGAAGGTGTCGAGGTGGGTTGGGGTGTCGATGGCTTCGACTTCGGATCGGTCGTGGTGGACACGCCAGAGGCCTGATTCGGAGGGATTGGTTGGGAAGTAGAGCTCGAGGAGGTCGCCGGTGGTGCATTCGAGAGAGGCACCTAAAAAATTATGATCATTGCAAAGGGTTCGGCTGGTGACCATGCCACCTGCGGACATGCCTCCGATAGCGAGTTGAGTCATGTCGAAGATTTGAAGGTCGGCAATGGACTGGAGGATGGCGGGGATTTCATTGATGCACTGGGTGAGGTTATGGACGGTTTGGGTGGGGGAGTGGCCGTCTTCAGTGAGTCGTTCGCCGTGCCCTGGGAGGTCGATGGCGATGGCTCCGATTCCGGCGCGGACCCAACGGTTATATCGTCCTGGGTCGAGTTCTTTGTAGACTGTTCGACCGTGGATCCAGAGGACCCACGGGCAGGGGGTTTGGGCTGGCTTATCAAAGTCGGGATGGACGACGAGGGCTGGGACATTGTCACCGAGTCGCATGTGCTTTGATTTGGCTTGGAGTGATTTGGGGAGTTGTTTGAAGCGGTCGTCAACGGTTGGGTATCCGCTCGCCTGTATGTCGGTCATAGTTGAATGCTCGCGCCAGGATCAATGGAATCTGGGAGGTCTTGGCCCTTGAGGTCATCACTGCAGAGAGCGGTGAGGGGGGAGAGTTCGATGGTAGCGTTGACTGAGCAATCGTTGTTGGTTGGGATGGTGACGCCATTTTCAGAGAGCCAGTTGGCGGCTCGCTGGGATTGGAGTTGCTTTGAAGTCTCAATGGAGTCAGAACCTGTGGCGTTTTTGACGGGGGCGAACTCTTCTACGCGGTCGGTCTCGACGACGATTGAGCGGTCGGCCAGGGCGATGGCATCGAAAACGAACTGTTCGAGCTTGATGGCATTTGGTTCTTGAGGATCGATATGCCGGCCTGTGGCGGGATCGAAATGGGTGACTTTTTTGACGGCTCTGTGGAAGGGGAGTGCGTAGTTCGGGTCGGTGGCGATCTTGTTGATGAAGGCGATGGAGATCGCGTGGATCGCGATGGACCCTGCATTGAACATGAGTTCATCGTTGTCGTTGGTCATCTCGGCGAGTTCTTGGGGGAGGTCGGAGTATTCGACAACCGAGAGGGTGTCACTGACGCGGCAGAAAACACCTACTTTTTCGTGGGCGTGTGCTTTGGCGACCATCTTTGAACTGAACTCGCCGGAGGACTCGGGGGAGTGGGCGTGGAGGCCGATGAAAATCGGATCGATGATTATGGCATTGGGATTATCGACCTGGAAGTAACTGAGGTGCTCGACTCCTCGGGCGATCATGTCTTCGAGTGCGCCAGAGACATGGAGTGCTTTGTAGGCGCCACCGTGGCCGTCAGGATTGGTAGCGAGGTGTGCGGGGTCACTTAGGAGAATGTCGCCGGTTGATGCATCGAAGCTGGGCATGACACCCTGCTCGAAGAACTTGATGTTGTCTGGGTTGAGCCCGAAGTGGGAGTGGTCAGCAAAGAAAGCTACGGTCTGCTCGTGATTGAGCGGACTGGTCATGATGTACCAGGGGATGGTCGCGTTGTATTTGCGCTCGTTGGCGTAGATGGTCTGGGCGAACATCTCGAAGAGGGATTTGTTTGAGACACAAGATGTTGGATAGCAGCCCTTTGGCCCTTCGTAGCCCAATCTTGAGCCTTGTCCGCCTGCGACTGTGAAGCAGGCAACCTTGCCCGCAGCAATAAGTTCCTCACCTTTTTGCTGGTAAGTTGCTCGATCCCAGCTCTGATCATTGAGAGCAAAGTAGGGTGCGGGTGCGATGGTGTCGGCTGGTGGGGTGGCTGTGTAGTTAGGGCCGTAGGTGCGGATGTACTGGGCGATGTCGTCGAGATCAAACTGTTGGAGTTCGTTAAAGAGGAGATCTGCTCCGTCACCTTGAACACCTGCGATGTATTTAGCGAGGGCAGATTGCCCGATGGAATCAAGTTGTGCGGCGATGGTGGTGGCGGTCGGCATCGTGGGGCTCCTCCTGTGTATCACAGGCTCGTTTGGAATGAAAGTATCCAAACTGACTCAGTATCCTACTGCTCCCAAAGGCGCGAGGCACTAGACTGGAGCATGATTGATCCGATCTCTGCCAAACCTGATATGCCGTTGATCGCGCCATCTATTCTGGCTGCGGACTTTGCCAACCTTGCGGATGATGCTTCGGCGTCGCTGGAGGCGGGGGGGGATCTGTTGCACGTGGATATCATGGACGGGCACTTTGTCCCAAATCTCTCGATGGGACCCGCGGTGGTGGAGTCCTTACGAAGAGCGCTGCATGAGTCGTATTTGGATGTGCATCTAATGGTGTCGGATCCCGGGGCGTATTTCAAGCCGTTCGCAGATGCTGGTGCAAACCTACTGAGCTTTCATATCGAGGTATGCGAATCGGAGCAGCATGCACGGGACTTGTGTGGCATAATTCAGGATCTGGGTGTGCATACGGGGATTGTGATCAACCCGCCAACGGATGTAGAGCGGGTGTTGCCAGTGGTGGACGCATTTGATTTGGTACTGGTAATGAGCGTGAATCCTGGGTTTGGAGGTCAGGCGTTTATTCCTGAGGTGCTCGAAAAAGGGCGTCAGATCGCTCCATTGTTGAATGACAATCAAAGACTGGAAATTGATGGGGGGATTGGACTTGAGACTGCTGGGCTTGCTCGGGAAGCCGGGTTTGATCTACTTATCGCGGGATCTGCGATCTATGGAAAGCCAAGGGATCAGTGGGTCGAGATCATCCGTACATTGCGTGGTTGACAAAGCGTCAAACCTACTTGTTTGCAAGTGCTTACAAATGATGGTTGTCGTGCTCGCTCATGAGAATGACTCGATGCGGTCGATGATGTGCTACAGTGGTCCCACCGGTTGAGTTGTAAAATCAACCGAAGGCCTAGGACGGATCCATGCCAAAACCATCTCATTACACAATCATTCTGCTCAAAGCATGTTCTACGGGATGGGATGATCAAGATCGTCTTTGCGGTGTGACAGATTTGCCTCCCACAGAAGAATCGTTGACCGAGCTATCCAGTGCGATCCAAAATAAATCTGACATCAATGAACTGGTTTCCGAGATGTCCACTATTTTGTGTGGCCCATCAGACACCGCTATGCAATGTGCACGGATACTGGCCGGCTCGAATGAGATCAAAATTAAAGCAAGCGAGAATCTTCGAGAGCTGGATCTTGGTTTGTGGGAAGGCGTCCTCCGCACCGATCTTGAGGACCGCTTCCCAAGTGTGTATGCCCAGTGGATTGCTCAGCCCGGTACAGTTGCTCCCCCTGATGGTGAGTCGCTGGAAGCTGTCCAAGAGCGTGTTCTCGCTCAACTCTTCAAGAATCTTCGGAAGTTCAAGTCAGAACACCCAATTGTGGGACTGGTGCTCAGGCCTTACGCGTGGGCGGTACTCAAGTGCTGGCTCGACCAGATGCCTATGTCTGATGTTTGGGAATATCACAGTAGTTCGCCTGGTCCAGAGTCGTTCTCATTGAATAAAGAAGTTGTCGATTCACATTGTGCACGGAAGACAAAAATTGCCTAAAATAGCCATTGGTGAGCCCCGAGGCACGATTGATGAAATCGTCCCCCCCGGTAGACAAAGGATACAAGTATGAGCCAGATCGCGACACAAAGCGTGCAGAAAACAAAGTCAAAGAGCCGGCGGGGAATCCCCGAGGGACTCTGGCTGCGTTGTCCATCGTGCTCGACGATGATTTATCGTCGGCAGATGGAAGCCAACATGCATGTGTGCCCAGAATGCAGCCATCACTACCGTATTTCAGCTCTGCAGCGAATCGAACAACTCACCGATGCAGATACCTATGTGCCAATGTTCACCGATCTCAGGGCCGCTGATCCGTTGAACTTCGTGGATCTCAAAAAATATCCTGATCGCATTCAAGCAGAACAGAAAAAGACCGGGCAAAAAGAAGGCTGCCAAGCCGGGACATGCTTTATCAAGGGTCGACCCGCGATGCTCGCATGCCTGGACCTTACATTTTTGATGGGGTCGATGGGATCGGTTGTAGGCGAGATGCTCACGCGTGCTATTGAGCATGCGACCGCCGAGGGATTACCTCTGATTATCGTGTCATGCTCGGGTGGTGCTCGAATGCAAGAGGCCGGTTTGAGTCTGATGCAGATGGCCAAAACCTCCGCGGCCCTCGCTCGCCATGATGATGCGGGCGGGTTATTCATCTCCGTCCTGACCGATCCAACCACCGGTGGCGTGACCGCGTCGTTTGCGATGCTTGGAGATTTTCATATCGCCGAGCCCAAGGCCTTGATCGGGTTTGCGGGCCCTCGGGTCATCCGTCAGACAATCCGACAGGATTTACCGGAGGGATTCCAGCGGGCCGAGTTCTTGCAAGAACGCGGGATGGTGGACCGTGTTGTCCATCGTCATGAGCTCCGGAGCGAACTGGCACGGTTGATTGACTACGCTGGGATGTGATCCAACTGCACTCAGATCTGATGTCATTGCTTAAATGGACCCAACGGTACCCGCGGGCCCGAGCATTGTCGTGTGGGTTCTTGAGCGCATTGTTTCTGATTTTGGCATTCCCTTTCTTTGATGGGAATGGGATGTGGTGGCTTGGAGTGTTCATCCCCATTCCGTTGATGGTTCTTGCGGAAGCCCCTTTGATTCGTCTGAGTAGGGCCGCGGCGTATGCAGGGATTGGAACTCTTCCTGCGTGGCTCTGGACACACCAATGGATGTGGGGGGTTACCAAGATCGGCACGCCGTTCTTGATGGTATATCTTGTTGTTTTTGTTTCAATCTTTGTATGGGCCGGGTCTCGGATTTGTCAACGATTTGGTAGACCATGGATCGTGCTCCCCGTGGTGTGGGTAGGGATCGAGTTCTTGCGTGGAACCGTGGCATTCACCGGGTACCCTTGGTACCTCTCCTCGCACCCGCTGATCGACTCTCCCGGTCAAGTACTCGCTGGTCCAGCGGCTTTCGGTGGGATTTCTCTAGTCGGATTGTTGGCAACAGTCTTTGGGTGGCAGATCTGGGGATTGGTCCGTGGAAATGGGTATATTCGTCATAGTCTGGGTGCCATGGGAGTACTTGGAGTGTGGGTAATCCTCGGGATTGCAGGGATAGCTCCTGAATCGAGTGGCCAGCGAGTGGTGACTGTTGGGATTGTCCAGCCCAATGTGCCACAGGATAACAGGATGGATTGGACCGATCGTCAGCGGTATCTTGATTGGATGATGCTGCGAGAACTCACCATTGCCAGTGCGCGTGACTCCGAACTGACACCGGATTTAATTGTATGGCCAGAAGGGTTCGTTCCAGGTTGGACTTTCGATCCGATCTCGCTCCAGCATGAACGCGAGTATGGATTTACATGGGATCTTCGGCCAAGGTATGCTGATGACGCCCCGGGAGACTGGGGATTTCCTGATCAAATACCAGCGACCACAATTGTCGACGAACTCCTTGTAATGCAAAAGTCTCTCGGTATCCCACTGGTTGTGGGGTCGGTGGCCTTTGAAAATCTGAAGATTGAGCGGAATGACGATCAATGGGTGACTTACACCAACGATGGCATGTACAACAGCGTGTTCTCAGTCGCCGGCGGAGAAGTGAGTTCACGGTGGTACAACAAGATGCACCTGACACCATTCGGTGAGGTGATGCCCGTGATTTCAAACTGGGAATGGCTCGAGCAGCAACTCCTCGGTCTAGGGGCAACTGGGATGGAATTTGTATTATCTGCCGGTAAAACCCCGGTGGTTCTTGATGTCCCGGTCGAGGGTGAGGGGATCCGTGTTGGAACGCCGATTTGCTTCGAAGCTACGGTACCAGGTGTGTGTCAAGATCTGGTCTTCAAAGATGGAAAGCGTGTAGCAGATATTTTGGTAAATATCACCAATGATGGTTGGTTCGGGAGCTGGGATCCTTCCCGACGAACCCACATGCTGGCAGCCCGCTGGCGGTGCGTCGAACTCGGAACCCCAATGATCCGTTGTGCAAATACAGGTGTGTCTTGTGTAATTGATCGACAGGGAAAAGTCGTAAATGACATATTGAATATGGTGGATCGGAATGATCCCCAGAGCGGATATTTAAATGCGCAAGTCGCTGTAGGGACTGGGGATTCGATATTGCTCTTTGTATGGCTCAGAAGTGCGTTTGGCTGGGGTATGCTTGGGGCGACTTGCTTAGGGCTGATTATGAGTTTTATTCAAAAACGAAGCGAACCGACACTGGGGGCCGATGAGTAGAAGTAAATCAATCCTTTTTCACGGACTAGGACTCTACATGAGACACAAAGACCAATCATATATCCTTGCACCACTACTAGTTATGGGCGCGGCGTCCATCGTGGGATGTTCAGGTTCTGGACAATCAACAGAACGATCAAATTCACCAATCGCCGGTTCAGCAGAGACAACTCAACGGGGAGAGGAGCATGGTCGATCTCGGAGGGAACTCAAATCTATAGCCGTAGAGATCCTGCTTGAGTTGTCAAGTGATGTCAATCCTGAGATCCGAGCGAATGCACTTGAAGCCCTTCAGGGTCATACATCATCACTTGAATCGGTCGCTGCCTTAGGGCTCTCTGATCCCAATACAGGCGTTCAATCGGTTGCCGCGATGGTTGTTGGAAAGCAGAGAATCAAAGATCTCTCTCCAATGCTCAATGGCCTCGTTCAAGATTCGTCACCCTTCGTTCGGGCATCTGCAATCTTTGCATTGTCAAAGATTCATAACTCGATCCGTGATGTAGATTTGACCCCTTTGGCAACCATGCTTCTTGAATCAGAAGATATACGAGTAAGCTCTCACGCGGCCTATGTGCTAGGGGAACTCGGGAATTCTTCCGCAATCCCTCTCTTGCAACAAGCGGGAGGTCGAGCATGGGGTCAAACAGCCACGATACGCAGGCAGCTCTTTCGACTGCAAATTGCCGAAGCGATGATCAAACTTGGGGACACGGACAGTCTGGATGGGGTACGGAGTGCTCTGTACCCTTCGAGACCCGAGGAACTCGAAGCCACGGCTTTGGCGGTTCAGATCATCGGTGAAGTCCGAGATCGTGGGGCCATTGATCAGTTGATTTATTTAGTTGACGAGAATTCTGATCGTCCGATGCCCGCTGAAGTCCGATTAGCAGTGGCAGGGGCGTTGGCTAAACTAGGGCTCCCTGAGGGGGGATTTATTGCAGACGAGTATGCCCAGTCACAGAATTCTGTAATCCGCACACAAGCAGCTATGGTTTATGGGCGTACGGGGCGTTCGGAGCACCTGTCGAAGCTCGAGCTGATGCTGAATGATGATTCTGCACAGGTTAGGGCCGGGAGTGCAGGGGCTATATTGGAGATTATTGGGGATGGCCGATGAAATCGGAACCCATGCCCTCTGAGGGCGTATAGCGTCGAGCGCACCCGGTAGTGTGTGATTGACGGGCCTGTGGGTGGCAATGGCCCCACACGGGCTGAAAAGGGGCTACACTAGCATTCCCATACAAGCCCCCGCGACCGTTGCGGGTGTTTGAAACGACACGATTTTCTAGGAGTCGAGCGTGCATATTCTCACCAAGGTCTTTGTCCTATTCGCCGCAGTTCTGAGCATCATGATGGCGGCTCTGGCAATCTCGTTTTCAGTGAACGCCGATCGAATCCTCGCGGATTACGATAGTGCTCTAGAGAAAGCCCAAGCGGCTGACACCAGTTTGATCGCTTACAAAGCGGTGAATGCTCAAGAGAAGGCAACACTGGAAGAAGATAAAAATCGTCTTCAAGACGAGCTCGCATCACGCGATTCAGAGACTCGCCGCCTCGAGGCAGCGAACTCAGAACTTCGTATCGGCCTGCGTCAAGCAGAATCCGAGCGTGTATCAATCACCTCGAAGATCGCTCAGCTCGGTGTGACCACAGAGACCCAGGCAAATATTATTGCTGACTACAAGGACGAACTGAGCCGCTTGCGTTTGGCTGAGCGGAACTACCTTGACGAAAAAATTGACCTCGAAAAACAACTCGGCGATCTTGAGAGCCAGGTTATTGTCTATGAGCAGGTGAAGCGAGCACTCCAAGAGCAGCTCGAAGAAGTCCGTCGCCTTGTGGATAACCCGGGATCAACAGCAACATTTGCTACTAGCAATACGGCTACAGAAATTTCTGGCCCACCTATCAGCGGCCGTATTGATGAAGTCCGTACCGATCCGAACACAGGCGATCTTCTCGTCAAGATCAATCTTGGTACCAATGACCGGATCGCCAACAACTCACGCATGTATGTCCACCGCAGCAACTCAACCTATCTCGGCGAGTTGATAGTCTTTCGGGTTGACATGAATCATGCTGTTGCTCGTGTGGCTTATACCGCACCAGGCCAGAAGATCCGTGAAGGCGACCAAGTATTGAGCAAGCTCGGCAGCTGAGCCTGTCTTAGGATTTTGACGCATCTTGGCCTATAGATGCGTCTATGAAAGAAAGCATTGGAGACAGCGATGAGCCAGTTTGGAATGCAGATGCCCGGTGGTGGGCAATCGAATAAAAGTACGCCGGATGTTTATACCGCATTGATCTTTCTTGGTGTCGTAGCGATGGCTGTGGCGGTTGGGATGCTTTGGATCAATGGTACCAAACTTTCGCCAGAAGCAGGTAATCCCTTGACCGTCCAGGAACAAGGAAATATCCGGATCACGAACTGACCGGAGAAGATTCGCCCACGCCTATTAATTCCCTGTTATCCGACCTTACGGATACAATAAGATGGCATTCCTTCGTATTGAAATCGATGTTTGCTTGACTCTTGGGGATTGTAGAATACGATGGGTGCTCAACGAAATGCACTCAGTTTGGAGTGTGTGTAAGTTGGGGCGGTAGCTCAATTGGTTAGAGCCCCGGACTGTCGATCCGGAGGTTGCGGGTTCGATTCCCGTCCGCCTCGTTTGTAAAAACAGCCCAGCATTGCTGGGCTGTTTTTATGTGTGTAGTTTTTTGACGCCGACTTTTCTAACTGATTATATATGCTGATTTTTCCACACTATGCATGGTCCTGTGTGCGAAATCGCAACAGTTTGATCGATGTTTGATACAGTATGTGCATGTTGTCTACCGCGTCTGTCATCACTATGGGGTCTGCTGAGGGAAGTTCTATCGGTGTGGCGTTAACGGCGGTGCTCCTGCTGGGGATCGGGGCTCAGTGGGTTGCGTGGCGTCTGAGGGTGCCTTCGATTTTGTTGTTGCTGGTGTTCGGATTACTGGCTGGCCCAGTGATGCGGCAGACGGCGGCGGGTAATGTACTGGCGATTAATCCCGATGAGATCTTTGGCTCCGACCTCCTCTTTGCCCTTGTGGGGGTTTCTGTTGGGATGATCTTGTACGAAGGCGGATTGACGCTCAAAGTGCGTGAGATCCGATCCTCGTGGCGTTCGGTGGCAATGCTGGTGACTGTCGGGTCCTTCGTGACCTGGATGGTGGCTCTGGTGAGCGCCAAGTGGATTCTGGGGCTGAGTACACCAATCGCAACACTGCTTGGGGCTGTGCTGATTGTCACCGGCCCAACAGTGATCGGACCGATGCTCTCACATATCAGACCCTCTGGAGTGAGCGGACTGATTCTCAAATGGGAAGGGATCGTGATTGATCCCATCGGGGTTGCAGTTGCGGTGCTTGTGTTTGAGGCGATTGTGGTCCCGAGCACAAATAGTCTAGATGGGATGATCCAGGCGATTCTGACAACACTCGGAGCAGGGATTCTGCTGGGAGTGGCCTCGGCACTGCTGCTCAAAGAAGTCCTCAACAGATTCTTGGTCCCTGACTATCTGCAGAACCCGGTGTCGCTGATGCTGGTGATCGCGACCTTTACGGTATCGAATCAAATCTACGATGAGTCCGGGTTGCTTGCGACGACGGTCATGGGGATCGTACTTGTCAATCAGCGGAAGGTGGATATCCATCACATCCTGGAGTTCAAGGAGAACCTGCGGGTCTTGCTGATCTCTGTGCTATTTATTGTTCTTGCAGCAAGACTGCGTATCGAGGACTTACAGCAGCTGGATTGGCTTGAGGTTTTCGGGTTCTTGGTGGTATTGATCGTAATCGCTCGCCCTTTGGGTGTGTTCTTGTCCACGCTTGGCGCTGGCCTGAGCTGGCAGGAGCGGGTGTTTTTATGCCTCATGGCGCCACGGGGGATCGTGGCGGCCGCGGCGGCTTCGATCTTTGCGCTCGGGCTTGAGAAGGCAGGAGTCGAAGGGTTTGAGACGATCGTGCCTTTGACTTTCTCGGTGATCATCGGGACCGTGGCGTTCTATGGATTGACGGCACCGTGGGCTGCGCGTCTCCTGGGGGTTGCGGATCCGAATCCGCAGGGTGTGTTGTTTGTCGGCGCGAGCGGGTGGGCACGCGGTCTTGCAGGGGTGCTTACTAAGAGAGGAATCCCGGTACAACTGATCGATACGAACCGGACCAATATCCGGATTGCAGTCATGAACGGGCTGCCTGCTACGCAGGGGAATGTGTTGTCGATGGGTGATCTGACGGAAATCGATCTCCGCGGCATTGGCCGTGTGTTTGCAACGACGCCAAATGATGAGGTTAATACGCTGGTACTCCAGAGCTTCAAAGGGTACTTCGAATCATCGAGCATGTTCCGGTTGTCACGAAAGGCTGCAAAGTCGACAGATAATGGGCATTCTGACAGTTCGGGGCGGGTGCTGTTTGATAACGGGCTCGGATATAGCGAACTTGAAGACAGGCTCCAGGATGGGTGGGTTATCAAAGCGACGAATATTTCCAATGAGTTCAGCTTTGAAGACTATCAAACTCTGTATGGATCGGCTGCAGTTGCATTGTGCACGCTCCGTGACGACGCGATGGTCGTGAGCACGGTTGACGCTCCCGCTTCGCCGATTGCTGGGGACACGATTATCTCCCTCGTGAATCCCGACGAGCTCTTTATGCTGCGATCGATGGCTGAGATGGGCTCTTAGTTAGTATTTATGAGTTATGCGGTGACCACAGTGTCGGTGTGTCCGAACCCGAGACTGTTTTTGACCAAATTCGCAAAAGTTGTGATCCCAATGCTGGGCTTGTGCTGCCCGTTGTGGTGGAGAATGAGCATTGTATGGTCGTCCTCAGCGTGATCGAACCCTTGCGTTGTGAGCTCGCTGAGGATGCCTTTGGAGATATCAGCTGAAGTCTCGGCATCGACAGTCGTGAGAGCGTTTGTGAGCCCGTTAACTCCGAGTAGGGAACCGTCAGTTGATTGTGCCTCAATAAATGCGTCGGTGTAAGCACAAATGAGGTCCCCATGTTCGATTTTGATGGCGAGTTGTTCGTACTCTGTGGATTTGATCACACCAAGAGGGAGGTTTTTAATTCCGATACGGAGATCATTGGTGGGGTCTGTGAGAACTCCAGGGGTACTCTGGTCGATCTGGATCCACTCTGAAGATCCAGATCGACGGAGAAGAGGCGGGGGATGGCCCGCGTTGACGAAAATAAGGTGCCCGCTGGGAGCGAAGTAGGTCATGAGGAGCGCGGTGGCGAACTTGGAGCCGCCGGAGATGTCTTCGAAGGCGTTGTTAAGGCGGCGTGCGAGTTTAGATTGATCAACAGTGTTGAGCGATTTATGCATTTCTTTGCGGAGTTTACTTGAGAGATGGCTGACATCATTGCCGTGGCCTGAGACATCGGCGAGGAGGATTCTTGAGATCCATCCGCTTGAGCATGAAGAGATAAGGTAGAGGTCGCCGCCAGATTCGGAGCCCTCGACCGGGCGTGAACAGACACTTATATCAAGTCCGGGGACGGAGGCGGCGTGGTCGGCGCTGCTTGAACCGCCCCAGACTTCGAGGCATTTGAGATTGTGGGGTTCGCTGGAGGCTTGCGTTTGGGGTGAAGTCATGGTTGAATGAATCACTTTGTTGGTGGGTTTATTCCATGGCCGTTGGGTGCGAGTGCCCAATGCATTTTTTGAATAAGGGTGCTCCAATAACTGACGCCTGGATCGACAACAAAGGAGACCGGCTGCGTGTGCTTGGTGATCAGGATCTGGTCGCCCTCATGGAGTTGTGGGCCTGGCTGACCGTCCACGAGGATGCAGGTCCCTTGCGAAGCTTCGGCGTTAACCCTGCGGGCGGTGAGACGGATTGCTGAGTCGTTTGGAACAACGATCGGGCGGAAGCTGAGGGAGTGGGCAGCGATGGGGGTGATGATGTTCGCGTTGACACCAGGTGCGACGATCGGGCCGCCAGCGGAGACGTTGTATGCAGTTGAACCCAGAGGCGTGGAGACCATAACCCCGTCGCCCGCAACTGTTGGACCTGGGTTGTCGTCAATGCTGATGTCGATCTCGATAATGCGATATGGGGGGCCTGCAGTGATAACAAACTCATTGAGTGCGATCATTGAAGGCTGATTTGAGCCATCGGCGCGTACTAACTGAGCACTGAGCGGATGGGCGAGTCGTAATGGGAGTTCTTTGCTTTGGTCGAGGAGGTGGTGGGCGTCGCGTTGAAAAGTGTCGATCTCGTATCCAGCCATGAACCCGACCTTCCCGATGTTAACACCGAGGAGGGGGCAGCCCATCGCCAAGCAATGGTCCGCGGCTTTTAGGATTGTGCCGTCACCACCCAAGGCGACGACAAGATCAATATCGCTGGGGCTTGGGAGGTGCTCGGGATTGATCGCGTCAACGACGTCAATAAGCGTTCCGTGTGATTTGATGACATTGCTAAACCCTTCGAGGGCGGCGATGGCCTGAGGTTTGGTTTGATTGACCAAGATGAGAACGCGACGGGGCATGGGTTGGTAATCAGCTTGTGGGTTCTGTGGATTGAACAGTTTTGATTTCAGAGGTGGTTGATTGAGAGGTGGAAGTGCGTGCGGGGGCGAAGGGCTCGTTGCTTGCAGGATCTGCTGCGTGGCGGATCATGCGGGCGATACCGATCGCGTCGAGTCCGACTTCGGCGAGTTGGTCATTGCGGGAGTCTTGGTGGATCCATTGATCCGGGATGCCGTGGCGTACGACTCTTGATGCGTCGAGTTTGAACTCCTGGGCGCATTCGAGGACGGAGGTTCCGAATCCGCCGATTACGGTGTGATCTTCAAGGGTGAGGATTGGGATGTTTCGGGTGAGAAGATCACGGACAAGTTGGGAATCGATCGGTTTGGCAAAGCGGGCATCGTAGTGGGCGATGTTGTATTCGGAGCCGAGGGATTCGATCGCGGCGTGTGCACTGATAGCGGGAGTCCCGAAGCTCAGGACGGCGACATCCGGGCGGTTGGAGTCGAGGTCGATGTGCTCAATGGTGAGCAGGCGTGCCTTGCCGAGTTCGTAGGCTGGGGCGTCGCCGAAAATGTCGTATACAGAATCTCTTGGATAGCGGACACTGCTTAGGGAAGAATCCCAGGTCCGCATGAACTCAAGACACCGGTTCAAGCTGGATTCGTCGATGACGGCCATCAGTACAGCGTCTGGGAGTGTGCGGAGGATGGCGACATCGCAGAAGCCGTGGTGAACTGCTCCATCGCCACCAACGAGTCCAGCGCGGTCGAGACAGAGTCGGACGCCGAGTCCTTGGAGAGCAACCTCTTGGAAGGCTTGGTCAAATGCTCGTTGGAGGAAGGTTGAGTAGACGGCAAAGAACGGTCGGAGATCGGTTTTGGCCATGCCCGCGAGCATGTCGAGGCCGTGGGATTCGCAGATGCCCGCGTCGAAAGTGCGATCTGGGTATTTTTCGAGTGGCTGGGTGATGCCAGTCCCATCAGCCATAGCGGCGGTCGCAGCGACTACATTCTCGTCACGATCCATGACATCAGTGATGGCGTCAGAGAATGCGGAGGTGAAGGAACGGCCTGAAGAAGGCATGCGGACTTTGCAGCCGAGGGTTTCGTCGCGTTCGACGGTGAAGGCCTTGGGCGAGTGGAAACGGGTGGCGTCTTGTTCGGCGATGTCGAGGCCTTTGCCTTTGATCGTTTTGACGTGGAGGATCATGGGGCGGTCGAGGTCGCGGGCTTCTGCTAGGAACTCGATGAGGGTCGGTAGGTCATGGCCGTCGATTGGGCCGACGGTGAGGAGCCCGAATTTTTCAAACCATGAATCTTCGTTGATGGCGGCTTTGGTCATCTCACCCATGCGGTGGTAGGCCTCGCGGAGGAGCGATCCGCCTGGGACAGCCTTGAGGATTTCGCGGGCGCCCTTTTTGAAGTCCGAGTAGGTATGAGAGACGCGGACCCGGTCGAAGTACTGGGCCATGGCGCCTTGTGGCTTGGAGATGCTCATGCCGTTGTCGTTGAGGACGATGAGCATTTGTCTTTTGAGCATCCCGGCGTGATTGAGGCCTTCCATCGCGACGCCGTTGACGATCGAGGCGTCACCGATGAGCGCAACAGTGCGGCGGCCCTCTGGGTTTGTATCTGGGTGGTAGGACTCGTTGTTGATCTGATCGCCGCGTGCCATTCCGACTGCAGTGGAGATTCCCGTCCCTGCGTGCCCTACGCGGAATTGGTCATAGTGGGACTCGGTGGGTTCCGGGAATCCGGACATGCCCTTGCGGGTGCGGAGGTTGGCCATCAGATCGAGACGGCCGGTGAGGAGCTTGTGGGGGTAGCACTGGTGACCGACATCAAAGAGCAGACGGTCGTGGCCAAAATCGAAGACGCGGTGCATCGCTATGGTGAGTTCAACGACACCGAGGTTGGGTGCGAGATGCCCTCCTGTGCGGGAGACCTGGTCGATGATGGCGGTACGGATCTCGGTGGCCAAATCTTCGAGCTGAGGGATGGTCATCTCTCGGAGCTGGGCGGGAGTTGTTTTTGATCCGAGTAGGGGCATGCAGTGGGTCTCTTCCTCAATCAGGGCACTTCACAAAGTATAGATGGGATCGGGGCTCGATGTATTGCTTACGGCATCAAACAAGTTTGTGTTCGTAGGGGGTTTAGTGGGATCGATTGGTCATCAGATCGAGCAACTGTCGAAATCCGGTGCTAGCTGGGCCGATCTGGTCGAGTTTGGAGAGGGCGTCACGATGGAGTGTTCCGATAATCTCCTTTGATCGTTCGATGCCCAGCACCGCTGGATAGGTGAGTTTATTGGCTTCGTCGTCTTTGCGTAGTGCTTTACCGACGAGTTCGGGGTCGCCTTGGACATCGAGGAGATCGTCGATGATCTGGAACTTGAGTCCTAGGTCACAGGCAAAGCCGGAGATGAGGTCGAGTGTTGATTGAGCTGCACCACCGGTGGTCGCACCCATGACGCAGGCGGCGTGGATGAGTGCGCCGGTCTTATTGGTGTGGATGAGTTCGATTTTCTGTTGATCGTTTAGGGAATCGTCGAATCCGCCAAGTGTGTCGTAGACCTGTCCCGCGATCATGGCGCGGGTGCCTTGGCAGAGCTGGGTGATGAGCTTGGCGTGGGCTTCAATGGTGGGGTGCGGTTTGATTGTGGAGAGGGCTTCGAAAGCGAGGGCGAGCATCGCGTCGCCCGCGAGGATCGCGGCAGCTTCCCCAGCGTGCTTGTGGAGCGTCGGGCGGCCTCGGCGGAGATCGTCATCGTCGAGGGCTGGGAGATCGTCGTGGACGAGGCTGAACGCGTGGATGAGTTCTACTGCGACGGCTACAGGGATTGATTCTGAACCATCACCACCTGCTGCTTGGGCACTGGCCCATGCGAGGAGTGGGCGGATGCGTTTGCCGGGCGCGAGCAGGGCGTATCGGACGGGTTCGTCGAGCTTTGAGGGAAGGTTGAGTGTGTCCAAGAATGCACCTATAGCGTGGTCGATCTGGGTGCGAATCTGGTCGGTGTCGAACTGGATTGAATCGGTGCTGTTCATGAGAAATCAATGATAGCACTGCAAGGGGCGATCTCGGTCTACAGTTGAGGCATGATTGATCGTGTTGTACAGTTCTTTGAAGCCGGCGGATGGGTGATGTACCCGCTTTTGTTGCTGAGCGTTGTTGGGCTTGGGATTGTGCTTGAGCGATCACTGTTCTGGATGCGGAACTCGACACGGCGGGAACTCGGAGCATTCCGTAAATACGCGGATCTCATCGAAGGCGACAAACGCGAGACACTGGCAGCTGTCTCATCCAAAGACGGATCACCCATTGGGAAACTGGCCTACTGGGCGGCTTCGCGAAAAGCTGTTTCTGAGGATGCGGTGCTGGCGACGATCGAGTTGATCCGCCCGAGCTTAGAAATCCGCAATGGGGTGCTGAGTGTGATTGTCGGTGCGGCTCCGCTGCTGGGAATTCTGGGGACCGTGGTCGGGATTATCGAGAGCTTTGATTTGCTTGGTCAGGCGTCGAGTGTTTCAGATCCGACGATCGTTGCCGGCGGGATTGCTGAAGCTCTCTACACGACCGCGACGGGATTGACCATTGCTTTATTGGCATTGTTTCCAGCTTCGTTTTTTAAGGCGCGGGCAAACTCATCATTGAGCCGCCTAGAAACGCTTGGAGCGATGTTGGCGACTGACTCGGAGTGAACAGGTTCCGTCGCCGGCACGAGTACCACTTTGGGGGTTAGCCGCCTTGTTCGATAAGCAGGTCGTAGATTTCTTTGGCGTCGTTGGCTTTGTAGATCACATCTCTGAACGTGGGATTGTTCATGATCCTAGAAACCGAAGCGAGGGCGTCGATGTGTTCTCTCGTGCTGGCTGTTGGGCTCGCGAGGAGGACAATGAGTTCAACGGGCTGTGAGTCCATCGATTCGAAGTCCATCGGGGTCGATGGGCGTCCGATGGCGAGGGTGGGGGAGTTGATGCAATCGCATTTGCCGTGGGGGATGGCAAGCCCGTGACCGATGCCGGTGGTGCGGGTTTGTTCGCGGGACCAGACGGCGTCCTTGAGAGCGTCCGGCTGCTTGATCTTGTTATTGGTAGCGAGGAGATCAACCAACTCATTGATCGCGTTTTGCTTATCAACAGCCGCGAGCGGGGCTTGAACACATTCGACACTGAGTATTTCCGAGAGCTTCATTCATTCCTTCCGTGGATCAATCAGTTGATCCCCATTGGTGTTCGTAGATACTACTGGCTCCAAGGCGTTGGCTCAAGAGGATGGTGATTCAATTCGTTTTTTTGAATATACAGGCATACGAGCCGTCGGTGTAGATTGAGGAGGGATCGCCCGGTCGGCCAGATGGGAGGATCTGGTGATCTTCCACAAACTCGAAAATCGGGTCGGCTATGATCCAGTCGCGTACGTCTTGATTTTCTTCCGGTTCAATGCTGCAGGTCGAGTAGACCAGTGTTCCGCCAGGATTGAGGTGAGGAATAACAGTGGTCAGGATATCGAGCTGAATGGTGGCTAAACGACCGACTTGGGAGGTCATAGGGCGGTAGCGGGCTTCCATTCGACGCGCGAGAACCCCTGAATTGGAGCATGGGACATCGGTAAGAATGAGGTCGGCGCCGTTATGGAGGGTCTCTTCGAGCTCATCAACATGACGGACAAGGACATTTCGGCTCCCATCAAAGACATCCATGAGGGTGTCAAGGCGGCGAGAGTCGATCTCCATCGCGATGATAGTGGCATTTGGGAATCGTTCGCTGAGCTGTCGAGTCTTGGTTCCTTGTCCAGCGCAGTAGTCGATAATAGTTTTGTAGTTGCCCTCAGGGATCGAGTTGACCACTGCACTGCTCGCTGAATCCTGGACACGGAGGGTGGGATTGGTGTCAAGGAGACGGGTGAGATGGGTACGGGATCCTGTATAAACCCGGTGGGACATCGAGTTGTGCGGCTCGAGGTCTTCTTGGTCTACGATTTCTGTCCAGTCTTGGCAGTAGATCAGGGTTGGCGGGTGCATAAGGGTGTGTGCGCAGAGCTGATCTGCTATGTCTGGGTAGAGATTAGTCCAGCGTTTGATAGTGGCTTTGGGGAGCGAATAGGCAGATGAGATTCTTGAAAGATCATCGATAGGGAGTTCTGAATCGTTGAGCATCAGGGCTCCGCCGGATGCAACTGGGATTGCTGTAGGCTCGTTGTTGTATTGGTCGAGAAGCTCGCCTCTGGACCTTGCTACCTTGCGGAGGACAGCATTAATCATGCCACCTGCTTTGGGGCGGATATAACGCTTGGCCCATTCGACAGACTCGTTAATTACCGCATGGGGTGGAAGTCGGTCAAGCAGGAGTAGTTGGGCTGAAGCGCCCACAAGGACCCCTTGCATGCGGGGTTCAATGGTTTCGAAGCCTCGGCCTGCTAATTGGGTGATGATGTGGCGAAGGGTGATCCAGCGGGTGACTGATTCACGGATGATCGCGTGGCACAGGGCCCGATCTCGGGGCTCGAGATGCTGGATCTGAGGCTCGACCGGGAGGAGCTCTGGGAAGGACATCGCGTGGGTACTCAGAACGCGGTAGGCGGCGTCTCTGGCGTCTGCGGGCGGAGGGGCCGAGTTTGAATGGGGAACTGATTGCGAATTGGACGGATAAGGTGCGTTGGACATTGGAGGAGAGTAGGCGTGGGCCATTGGTATTGATACAGTCTGTGCATGGGTTCCACGAAGACATCCAAAAAACAGAGCCAGGCGGTAAGGAGCAGGGCAAGAGGGGTATTCTCTGGACTCAAAATTCGCAAGAAGCTTATAGTCCTCCATACCTCGTTCTCGTTGGCGTTGGGGGTGTTGCTTCTTGTAGCCCTTGCTCCTGCGATGGGGAAGATGGTCGATGGAGCTGAGCAAGACCAAGCCAAGTTAATTTTCGAATCCGTCACTGCCCACTCTGGGGGCTCGGGCTTTGATCAAGGTATAGTTGTAGTGCGCTACAGAGAGCTCTCTGAACTCGGGATCAGCCAGCGTGAAGCAATCCAGCTGAGCCAAACGCCCGAACTCAAAATTTTACTTCAAAGAGATTCTTTCGGTGGGGGTATCGTCGGCTTAGATCCTGGTTCTCAGCGTTATCTGGAAATCCGGACTCGCTCGCCGCAGGCTCGTACAACTGTGCAATGGATTTATGGATTGGTAATCGTGACCCTCTTTGCGGGGTACGCAATGGTGGCAGTAGCACTCGAACTACTGGTGCTCCCGCAGCATGTGTATCTGCCAATTCAGGCATTGCTCCATGCAGATGACGCGTCTCGTTCTAAGGATGAAGCCAATGAGTTGGTCCCTGAACATCTGATTACTACAGATGAACTCGGGGAAATTATGATCTCACGAAATGAGACCATTGGGCAGCTCAGAACCAACGAGCGAGAACTGGCCGCGGCACTCGGAAGGCTGGAAATCGTTGCACTTGATTTACACAAGAAAAACCGATTACTAGAGACCGCTCGAAAGAACTTGGAAGGCGCAGACCGATTAGCATCGCTTGGGATGATGTCTGCAGGGATCGCACATGAGTTGAACACCCCCTTATCTGTGGTCAAGGGGCTGGTGAGCCAACTCAAAGATCAAGGGGAGTTGGGGGAGTCTGAGATCAACTTACTGTCAAGAGTTGTTGGTCGAATCGAGATTCTTTCTGAAGGATTACTCGACTTCGCTCGAGTGCGAACGCCCCGTCTTGAGCCGTCTCAGATCCACAAAATCATCGAGGATGCGTGGATGCTCATCAAACTGGATCGCCAAAGTGTGCTTCCAGGTCAAAGAATCGAGTTTGTTAATGAAGTAAATCAGGATCACATCATCGCGTGTGATTCGGGACGGATGGTTCAGGTATTTGTAAATCTCATCCGCAATGCGGTTCATGCTCTCAGATCTGTTGATCATCAGGATGGTGGGTGTATTACCGTGTCATCAGTTACTGAGACACGCGAGGACGGTGACTGGATCGTGATTTCAGTTATTGATAACGGGCCTGGGATCGATTCGGGAATGATTGATTCGATGTTTGACCCATTTGTATCGACAAGAATGGACTCACAAGGTACAGGTCTAGGGCTGGCAGTATCTGATGGGATTGTGCGGGAACATGGGGGAATCGTTGTCCCTTCGAATGTGAATATGGGGACTATCCAAGACCGCAAAAGCAGTGGCGGGGCCAAGTTTGAGGTCCATCTCCCGGTAAACATCTCAGTTTAATTCCATTATGTCTTGTTCAACCGGACTATAGCGGATAGCATCATCTGAAATAGGTGCACCCCCATGAGCGAAATAACCCCATTAACGATCTATGCACTGGATGATGATCCCGACTATCGGGAATATCTACAGGGCATATTACTGGCAGACGGGCATTCTGCGAGGCTGACTGGAAGCCCGAAAGAGTTGTTCGACGCCTGCGATCAACATTCACCGGATGTGATCTTGTTGGATGTCAAAATGGGCGAACATTCCGGTACAGAGGTTCTGGAACAAATCCGTGAACAATGGCCGCGGCAATGCGTGATTATGATTACCGGGTTTCCAACGCTCGATTCAATGCGTGAGACTTTCCGCAAAGATGTCTTTGATTACATCCCCAAACCATTTGCGATTGATGATTTGCGAAAATCACTTGGTCAAGCGGTCAAAGAACTTGGCTTGGGACAAAAACCCTTGGACAGACTCCGGGCAACACTCGGTCGCCAGATCCGCCTAGCCAGAACCGAACGCGGATGGACTCTGCGGAATCTGTCCGAAATTTCGGGTGTCTCGGTGAGCCAGCTCAGTTCAATTGAGCGGGGCACACATCTTCCAAGTGTGGAATCTCTGACCATTATTGCAGAGGCATTGGGTGTTACCCCAAGCACGTGGTTTGCAGCTGCAGGTTTTTAATGGCGGCCCTCACATTTGATTGATGACGGCCTCATTAAGCCTACTGTTCGGGGTGACCAGTTCTCCTTCCAATCAAACGATCTTATTTACCGCCTTTGAACCAAGCGGTGACGATCATGCATCCATTGTGATCGCCGAACTCAAAAAGAGATATCCGGATTTACGGATATGTGCGTGGGGCGGACGCAAAATGGAAGCTGCTGGTGCCGAGATTATTGAACGGACCGGCGATGCGGCCGTGATGGGCATGCCAGGTCTTGAAAAAATCCGAGAACACCGGAATATCAATGCTCGGATCGCTCGTTGGGCACAGGACAATAAGATTGCGGTGCATGTCCCCGTTGATTCTCCGGCAGCTAATTTCCCGGTGTGTGCGATCATGAAATCGCACGGGGTTCAGGTTGTTCATATGGTGGCCCCTCAGCTCTGGGCCTGGGCTCCGTGGAGGATCCGGAAGCTTCGTCGATTGACCAACCATGTCATGTGTGTGCTTCCATTCGAGGAAGAATGGTTCCGGTTGCGGGGGGTCGATGCGACATTTATCGGGCACCCATTGTTTGAGAAACCGATCGATGAAGCCGGGCTTGATGAGCAGATTCAAGATTGGGAACAAGGCGACCAGCGAATCGCACTAATGCCCGGATCTAGGCCATCAGAAATTCAGAAAAACTTCCCATTGCTTCTGGGAGCCTATTGCAAACTCAAGGGCGAGCACAGCAATATGTGTGGCATGGTTGCAGTGACTAGGCCGGAAATTGAACCTGTTCTCAAGCAGCTGGCCAAAGACCACGGGCTCACATGGCCTGATTCACTCGGGCTGACGGTTGCTAATACGGATGCTGCGGTGAGATGGTGCACGCTTGCGTTGGTTGTTTCAGGGACTGTGACACTACAAATTGCCCGTCAGCATCGTCCGATGGTCATCGTTTATAAAATTGGACGTATCGGCTGGTCATTGTTCGCCAGGTGGCTGATCCAGACACCTTTTATTACTCTTCCCAATATTCTGGCCGGCCGTGAAGTTGTCCCGGAACTGGTCCCACACTTTGTGGGTGCCGAGCCGATCGCGGAGCGGGCAACTGAACTTCTTGAAGATCGATCAAAGTACGATCTGCAGATCCAAGAACTACAGAGCGTCACCAAGAAATTTGATTCAAAGAATGCTGCCCATGGAGCCGCCGACATCATTGCACGATACGCAGGGCTCGAATCTCGCTCAGATCGAGATGGGGAAAATGCCAACAGCAACACATCCGTTGCCGGCCCGATCGGTGATTGATCGGCAGCCAATGGTCGGCGACCGAATCGGCAGGGCCTGATCTAAACAAACTCTGGCAGCTTGATTCAGGTCGTGCTTTGCAATATCTTCGCTTTCTGTAAAGACGACAACGAGAACACAGCCGTGCCAGATTTGAGGATCGGCACTGAGCTTGCACACATCTGCTTGGAGTCCTGTGACGAGTTCATGGGTATAGCTTGGATTTGGGGAGGGGATGCCGTCGCGGTAGGCATGCTGTGAGCAGGATTTGACTTCTATCCACCAGGCATCCTCAGGAGGAGAGCTTGAAGAGAGATCCAGAGCCGATTGGGGTATATCTGCGAACAGGGTGCTTTGAGCCATTGCGAGTTGTTGCATTTCGTGGACGGGATCATGGAGTTTGAGGTCTGGATTAAGTGTAAGGGCGAAGTCGCATCGCTGGCGATGGTTTTTGTTGGTGTATGCGTCGCCATCGGATGGGTAGAAGGCTTCACGGTGGACTCCAAATCCTGATTTCTTAAGACCTCGCTCAACTAGTTGATGGAGCTGGAGTTCAGCGAGTGAATCCAGGCCTCCAACAGCTTGTTCGATGTCGAGTAAATCCGCATGATTTGCAAGGGAAGTTAGGGTGGCATCAAGGATTTGCTCTAGAGCAGGAGTCATAAATCAAGGATATCAGGGTCCCAAGCAACTTGCAATTTCAATGCCGATGTGGGATGATGAGTATCCGGGGCGTTTTGACCGTCTCGAAGACAAACGAAATGGAGCAGTTCATGGAACAGCTGATGGATATTTTGGGAAGTATCAACGGGGTTATTTGGCACCCGATTGTTTTGTACGTAGTTCTCGGCGTCGGCGTGCTCTTTACGCTGTGGTCGGGAATTGGGCAGTACCGTGCATTGACGCATGGCGTGTCAGTTGTTCGGGGTAAATACGACGACAAGGACGATCCAGGCGCTATCAACCACTTCCAGGCACTCTCGGCGGCTCTATCTGCAACGGTCGGGCTTGGGAATATCGCGGGTGTTGGTGTCGCGGTTGCACTTGGTGGGCCTGGAGCTATTTTCTGGATGTGGATGGTCGGGATCTTTGGCATGGCGCTCAAGATGACCGAAGTCACGCTTTCAATGCTTTATCGCAATACAGAAAACCCTGACAATCCACACGGTGGCCCAATGTTTGTCGCTGACAAAGCGTTTAAAGAACGTGGGCTCGGATTTGTAGGAAAGTTTGTTGGCGGTGCCTTCGTGGTCACGCTTCTGATTTCAACTATTACTGGCGGCAACATGTTCCAATCGTGGGCTGTGTCTGATGTGACGAAGAAAGATTTCGGTGTTCCTGTTCAGGTGACCGGAGTTGTCTTGGCCGTGATTGTCGGAATGGTAATCATCGGTGGCATCAAACGGATCGGTGCTGTTGCAGGTCGTATCGTGCCGTTTATGTGTGCTTTGTATCTGCTAGGTGCCTTCTGGGTACTAGCGATGAATATAACTGAAATCCCAGCAATGCTCGTACTCATTGTAAAGAGCGCGTTCAATCCCGCAGAAGCACAGGGTGCATTCGTGGGCGGAACTGTTGCCTTTGCACTGTTGTGGGGCATGAAACGGGCATTGTTCTCATCTGAAGCGGGTCAGGGATCGAGCCCGATTGCTCACTCAGCCGCTAAAACAGACGAACCAGTGCGAGAAGGGATTGTTGCTGGTCTTGAGCCGTTTATTGACACGATTGTTGTCTGTACCCTAACCTCGCTGGTGATTCTTTCGACCGGTGCTTGGAACCGTGGACCTGAGGCAAACTTTAAGCCTTCTGGTATCAATGTTGTTCAAACTCAGGGTGAAGACCATGGGAATCCAACATGGACACTGGACAATACTTATTTACCAGACCGGACAGCTGATGCTCGACGGGTTGAAGGGCCTTGGAGCGAACGATCGGAGTTCCATGTCTTTATGCTTCTTGAGGTGGACGCAGTTGACAAGAACTCTGGCACAAAGATTCAGCGTTTAAATGGCAAAGTCGAATTCGAGCCCGATGTAGGTGAGGATGGTTCTTTCGTAATCGATTGGGACACTCTCGGGAATGCTACCGAGCCTCGGCTTATTGATGAGGGTGTTTATGTTGAATACCCTGGCGCTTCGCTGACTTCTCACGCATTCAATATCGTGACGCCTGGTATGGGCAAATATCTTGTGGTGTTTGCGGCTTGGCTGTTTGCGATTTCAACCATGATTTCTTGGTCCTATTACGGAGAGCAAGGGATTGTATATCTCTTCGGAGATAAGGCAGTTATTCCGTATAAGCTGTTCTATTGCTTGATGATCCTTGTTGCCTCGGCTGGGTTCATTACCACCGATGCAGAACTCGATAACATTACCGCGCTGGGTACAGGCGTTATGCTCTGGGCCAATATCCCTATTATGCTGATCTTCGGCCCGATCGCGATGAAGGCGTACCACACATATGTCGGCAAACTCAAACGCGGCGAGCTCGAATCACACAAGGCTCCGCCGATTACCGATGTGGTCGAAGGACACGATGTTGAGTAGTAGGATCTAAACCATCTGCATCGCCACAGCGATTGTGATGGCCCAGATTGAAAGACCAATCAAGACCCGGAGTGGCATCCGGGTCTTTTTAATTGATAATCCAATAGGAATGTCTACGAAAGCATGTGTGTGCTTGTCAGCGTATGAGGCGTCCGGATATCGCCGGACATGATCAATAATCTGGCGGGTGCAATTCGGGGCAAGGCCTAGTTTATTGCCGATGAGAATAAGCTCAGTCGTGTCCCTGCTGATGAGACCTGAGGATCTACACTGGTGTCTATTTTGGGCCATTATGGCAATCAGTCTTCGAGGATCTGTTGTGGAGAGATTCACTGAGGAGTATTTATCTAGAGCGTCCGAGAACCGGTAAGGTTGGTTGACGGCAGACAACAGCGGGGCGTCTATGTTGACGTGGTGCAACGCGCCCGGGGCTGTGAAACCGGATTGTCCTTCATATTTGAGCACGATAAACTTGGTGCATATTGTGTGCCATGCATGTCAATGTTGTTGTGGCTGGGGAAATGCATGGCTTATGCTCTTGGCTTGAGATTCCGATGATTAATAGACAATGGAGAATTACTTGAGCAAGGAAGAATCATCAGAACAGTTGCCGAATATCAAGACCGGCATGGATACTCTTGGGATATTCGGCGCACTCCTGAAGCTGTCCAAGAGCGGGAAGCTCGCTGGGTATGAGCACAACACTGGCAGTTCATCGGCAGCAGTAGATGCTCATGGGACACCGTTTGATTCAGATCTGGTGATAGAGCATTTGGGCGACAGTGTTAATTTCTCACTGAAAATGCGCCACAAAATGCCCGCGATCTTTATGGTGTTACTGTTAGTCACAGTATGGCCAGGGCTTCCACTAACAGATTCGTTTATGTACAGCTTGGGATGGTACGAGCGATTGATGGGCGATTCAATTGATACCTGGATGTGGTATCTTCCGATGACGGTGCTCCCGATCCCGTTTGTGTGGAAATCGGCGATCAAAAAGTCGCGGGCGTCGGCCCATGAACATGCAGTCGAAACTATCGAGAAGATCCAAACTGAGCTTCAGTCTTAGGACTTCCGAACCCATTCTTCCTCAAGATCATCAAGCTCGGCTTTGCATTCGTCGCGATCCGAAGTGACCTTGTTGGCGTTGTCGACATCTTTCCAGATGTCCGAGTCGTTGAGCTGGGCATCGAGGGTTTTGAGCTTGATTTCAAGATCGGTCATTCGTTCTTCGATCTGACTGAGTGGCATCCATGAGAACTTGGATTTTTTAATGGGTTGTTGTTGTGGAGCGGGCTTTGGAGTAGTAGGGGTAGGGCGAGTCGGAGCAGTCACGGGTCTTGGTGCAGGCTTGGACTTTCGTGCCGACCGTTCTTGGCTTTGGGTACGCCATTCTGTGTAGGTGCCCGCGAAGATTTCGGTGTTGCCGTGTCCATCAAGGATTATGAGATGGTCGCAGACCGCGTCGATGAGGGCTCGATCGTGTGAGATTAGAATGGCAGTGCCTTCGTAGGCGCCGCTGTTGGTTTTTCCGGTCTTTGGGTCGTGGACAGTTCGGGCAAAGGTGGCTTCGATGCGTTCTGCAGAGGAGATGTCTAGGTGGTTTGTGGGCTCGTCGAGAACGAGAAGGTTTTTAGCACTAGCGAGAAGGCCCGCGAGGACGGCTCTTGCTTTTTCGCCGCCGGACATGGATTTGAGATCGCGTTGTTGGTCTTCGCCTGAGAAGAGGAATGCTCCGGCGATCGTGCGGGCTTCAAGTTCGGTGAGAGTGATGCGTTCGTCGGTGTTTTTCTTGACGGTATCTTGGATATGACGGCAGATAGTCTTGGACATGTCCACATTATCGTGGGTCTGTGAAAAATGTCCTATGTCGAGATTGGATCCGAGCTTGATAGTGCCCTGATCAACTTCTTGCTCGTCGAGGATACAGCGGACGAGGGTAGACTTTCCGGCACCGTTTGGGCCGATGATCCCCCAGCGTTGACCACGCTCCACACGGAGGTCAAGGCCTTTGAAGAGGACCTTGTCTGAGCCATCGTCATTTTTGTATTTTTTGGAAAGGGAGCGGGCTGCGATAACAATGTCGCCCGCACGCTTGGCTTTGGGCAGCGAAAGGCGGAGTTCGGAGAGTTCAAGTGGACGCTCAATTGTCTGGGTCTTAGCTCGGTTCAGTCGGGATTCGCGGCCTTTGGCTTGCTTGGCACGTTGCCCGGCTTTGAAGTGTGCTATGAAGGCTTCCTCGCGTTTGAATCCAGCTTTTTGTTTCTCGTAGGCGCGGAGTTGAACCATGCGGCGTTCGACCCGTTGCTTACGGAAAGCGGCGTAGTTGCCAGGGTATTCGATCAGCCGGGCCTGTTCAACCTCAACGATGCGGTGAACGACACGGTCGAGCATGTAACGGTCGTGGCTGATGAGAATGACAGCACCCTTGAAATCATTTCGGAGGAAACCTTCGAGCCATTCTCGCCCTTGGATGTCGAGGTGGTTGGTGGGCTCGTCGAGGAGCAGGACTGAGGGGTCTTGGAGAAGGAGTTTTCCCAGGGCAACGCGGGCCTTCTGGCCGCCAGAGAGGTCGGGGACTTTGATTGCAAACTGTGCATCTGTGAATCCGAGGCCGTGGAGAATTTGGTCAACTTTGTGATCGTTGACAACCCCTCCACTGGATTCGATTAGATGCTCGATACGGGCCTGTTCTTTGAGTAGATGCTCGAGTTGCTCTGTATCAGCATCACCCATGGCATCAAAGATGTCGTGGAGTTTGGTGTCGAGCTCTTTAATGTGATCGAATGCGCTTGCTACGGATTCTCTAAGCGTGTGATCCGGGTTGAGGTTTGGATTCTGGTGGAGATAACCGATGGAAGCTTTGCTTGATGAGACGGAGCCATCGGTGGGTTTAAGTACACCAGCGATGATTTTGATGAGCGTGGACTTGCCGCAGCCATTTCGGCCGACAATACCAATGCGTTCACCCGGTTCGAGTGTGAGTGAGACAGAGTCGAGGATGATGTCATCACCGAACTGGAGGGAAATATTTGTGGCACTCAGGATGGGCATAGGCAAGGAGTGTACGCACTAGCTGAGACCGAAAAATCGGCGATGATGTGCGATAATCTCATTGGCGATTTGCTCGTCTGGGGTGTCGTCCCAGACATCTGGATCGAAACAGCCTCCGAGGATGAGGGCGGTGTCTCTGGGGAAGATGAACTTGAATCCATCGTGCACCGCATATCCGAGGTCTTGAGGCTCCATGTGGACGAGGATACCTCGAGCGGGATACATGGCGGTGTCGTTGAAAATTGAATGAGAACCGAGGGCGAGGCAGTTGATGAGGGTTGGTTCTTCGAGCGATTCGAGTTCGATTTGGTGAGCGAACTCGCGTTTGACGACTTGGACTCCAAGGTTGGAAAGGTCTTCGAGAAGGGCTTCTAGATAGCGAGGGGTGTGGATAAAGAGCGAATCGAACGATCTGCCGGCTCGAGGTGGTCCTGGGAATGGGAGGCGGTCGACCGGGGTAGGGGTGGGGATTGTGCCGTTGTCGAAATAGTGATCGTTAGACTGGGCGTAGGCGGGTTCAAAGACGGTGATGGGTTCAATCCCGTAGCGCTCTTGGTCGAGGGCTTGGAGAGCGTCGTGGGCCTGGTTGAGGATCCGGTTAAGTCTCTGAGAGCCGATCTCTGGGTGATCGATGTCGATGCCGACTGGGAGCCAGAGGGCTCCGGCGATAACACTGACGGTGTTGTGGCCAGAATCTTTGGCATATACGGTGACTTGATATCCTCGATTGGCGAGTTCTCGAGCGGTCGTGAGCCCGATGACACCAGCCCCGAGTACTGCAACTGACGAGTTCGGATTGCTCTGTTTTTCAACAAGATCTGCGGATGCAATTGCAGTACCGAGTGAGAGGGTGATTCCGCCGCCGCCGTGGCCGTAGTTGTGGATGACAGTCTTTGCACCGAGTTTTTCGGCCTCAAGGCGGAGCCCGCCGTGGCGGCATGGGCGGAGACCAGAGACGACTTTGATAATCCGATCATCGCTTAAATCAGGAGCTTTAAATTCAGTAGAAAAATGGGTCATTTGAGTCATTGCGCACCTCTTGGTGGAGTTTAGCACAGATCATCTTGGCGGACATACAATCATCCATGAGTCTCTCTCCAAATGAATCATCAAAGAATACGGCTGAACCCTCTATGACCGAGCCAGTTACGCTCAAAACACTCAAGGCTATGTCACGCCGGAAACAGGCCTTTGCTTGCCTAGCGTGCTATGACGCGACAACCGCACGCTGGCTCGAGCGTTCGGGAGTGCCTGTGCTGTTGGCTGGGGATTCGGCGGCTCAGGTCATCTTGGGATTCGAACGAACAATTGATATGCCATTGGACTTCGCTATCCAAATGACGGCGGCAGTGAAGCGAGGAGCACCCAGAACGCTAGTAATGGCAGATATGCCGTTTATGAGCTACCACCGCTCTGTTGACGACGCTATGGGGAATGCGGGCCGATTCATGACCGAGGGGCTGGCTGATGTGGTCAAGCTCGAAGCCGACGAAACGCAAGCGGGGATTGTTGATCGGTTGACAAGAGCTGGAGTGCCTGTGTGTGCCCATATTGGGTGCCGACCTCAAACGAGTTCTGTGACTGGTGGCCCAATAGCAGCGGGGCGAACGAATGAATCACTCGAGCAGGTCGTACGCGATGCATCTGCTTTGCAGGATGCTGGTGCAGTTCTTTTATTGATCGAAGCGGTACCCGATGAGGTGACTGAGCGGGTCATGGAAGTTGCCCGTGTCCCGGTGATTGGGATTGGCGCAGGCACTGCATGCGATGGCCAGATTTTGGTTGTCAATGACTTAATTGGGCTCACGGACTTTCCGCCTCGGTTTGCAGAGCCTGTGGCAAGTGTTGGTGAAGCCATTCTTGAATCTGGCCGTCAATGGGTTCAGAATGTGGGCAATCGGACGATTGGCGGGAAGCGTTACTCCATGCGGGCAGGGGAATCGGAAAAACTTGGTGCTGCAAGCCAAGAAAGTGCCACCAAATAGGCTGATCAACCGAATAACAAAGACAGCGGGTACCTTTCATATCAAGGCTGACCTGAACTTCTGGAGTCTTTGATGCGAAAGTTTGTGACAATTGCCCCGGCATTAATCGTTTTGCTCGTAACAGCCGCCATGGTCTTTGTAACCCCGGCTTTGATGGATCGCTACGCGATCGCTCAGCAGGGCGCTCGGATCTCGCTGGCACGAAATATTCTGGCCGATGACGATATCCTGCGACGGATAGATCGTGCGATTGCAGCAATTGGTGATTCGATCGAACCCACGGTTGTTCACATCGAAACTCAGCCAGAGGATGAACTCGGGGGGTCATATTCAAGTGGTGCTGGGTGGATTTATGACACCAATGGATACCTGATTACCAATGCACATGTTGTCAAGACAGCTTCAATGGTCTCAGTCGAGTTTTACAACGGGCGGGTTGTTGAAGGCCGGGTGGTGGGATCCGACATCTATACAGATATCGCGGTTGTCCATGTCGATGCATCGCAAACAACCTTTCCTTCTTTGAGGGCATCAGAACGATTACCTCGGGTGGGCGAACGGATCTTTGCATTTGGCTCGCCCTTCGGATTCAAGTTCTCGATGTCGGAGGGCATTGTTTCGGGCCTTGGTCGTCAAGCGCAGGGAGCACGGATTCTTGGTGGATACACAAACTACATACAGACCGATGCCGCGGTGAACCCGGGCAACTCTGGCGGGCCATTGGTAAATACCGATGGGCATGTGATCGGGATGAATGTAGCCATTGCGACGGCCGCCAATACCGTTGGATCAAACCCGGAAGATTCTGGCGGGGATTCCGCGGGGATTTCCTTTGCGATTCCTCTCGGAACTATTGAACCGATTGTGTCGCAAATTATCGAGTATGGCTCGGTTTCGCGTGGGTATCTGGGGATTACTTACGATTCAACAAGAACCGGCCGGATCGGTGTTGAAACATCATCTGGCGAAACGGTCTATGGCATTCTGATCACCGGTATTGAACGCGGTGGCCCATCGGAAGACGCAGGAGTTTTACCGACCGATATTATCCTCCAGGTCCAGGGTTCTCCGGCCACCAATGCAGAGGCGTTGTCTTCATTGATCAGTTCACAGAGGGCAGGCGAGGCGGTTACTATCCGCGTGTACCGCGAGGGCGAGTTTCTTGACCTGACTGTTACGCTTGGGGTCATGCAGCCGGTCGTGCTGGCCCAAAGGCTCTACCAGCCCATCCAGCTCCAGCTCGGAGCAATTATTGGCCCGCATCCGGATGGTGTTTCTGTCTTGCAAACATGGCCGGGAATGCCCGCCGATATGGCCGGGCTGACTCAGGATGATGTCATTCTCAAGATCAACGGAAAACGATTCAATGATCGTGCATATTTCTTCGTGATGCTTGCCGAGGAGGGGCTGCTGACCGGAGAAACTGTAAAAATCACCGTTCGTGGTGATGACGGCTCCATCCGAGAAGTGAGCCTGCTCATCCGATGACCAGACCCATTCAGGTTGGCTATCGTTTATTATGAATCAATGGCATGGCCAGCATGTGTATGTGATGGGGCTTGGCCGCTTCGGCGGCGGGGTTGGGGTCACACGGTATCTCGTTGAGCAAGGGGCAACGGTTCTTGTGGGGGACATGAGGGATGCCAATGGGCTAGAGGACTCAATCAAGCAGCTGCAAGATTTACTTGATGACGGGAGCGTGCGGATTTCGCTTGGGAATCATCAAGCTTCAGATTTAGATGGCATGGGTTCTATGGTGGTGAATCCTGCAGTCCCTAAGCCTTGGGAGAATCAGTTTATTTCTCTTGCCCGCTCCAGGGGGATTGCGGTCACAACCGAAATCGAAATTGCATACCGGCTGCTTGATCCATCAAAGGTCATCGCGGTAACAGGGTCGGCTGGAAAGAGCACGACCTGCGCCATGATCCATCATGCTCTTCAATCGATGGGGCACGGGTCGGTTCTTGGCGGTAATATTGGTGGATCCCTGCTTACCGATTTGGAAGTGATCAAAAATGGAGTTGCTGTAGTACTTGAGTTGTCAAGTGCGATGCTTTATTGGCTTGGAGAATCGGGAGTGCTTGATGAGTCGCCGCTGATGGTAGGGTGTGTGAGCAATTGCGTGGCGAATCATTTGGACTGGCACGGGAGCGCTGGGCATTACACACAATCGAAACAGATTCTTGCTCGGATAGCCAAGAACCTTATTTTGGGCGAGGGTGTTTCAGAATGGGGGGCTGGTAATCGGAGCGTCGTTTCAGAGGACCATTGGTTGCAAGGGTGTTCTGTCCCGGGAAGGCACAACGGGCTCAATGCAGCGATGGCGGCTCGTGCTGTGCAGGCGATGACAGGTGACGAGTTAGAAATAATTGAGGATGCGGTGCGGTCATTCGAGGGGTTGCCGCACCGGCTGCAACTCGTGCATAATTGCGATGGGGTACGGTTTTATAATGACTCAAAATGCACAGTCCCGGATGGGACGGCTTTGGCGGTCGAGGCGCTCACGCCACGATCGAAGATTCATCTCATTGCAGGCGGTTACGACAAGGGGAGTGATCTCTCTTTGATTTCGCAGATGAGTACCCAGCTTGCTGGGTTGTACGCGATTGGTACGACAGGGGCGGGGATCGTTGGGGCTGCCAATGGAGACGCGTTTGAATGCGGGGATCTTGATCGGGCGATGGGATTGATTCAGGGTCGGCTATCGGATGGTGATGTGGTGCTGCTCTCGCCGGGGTGTGCATCTTGGGATCAGTTCGCCAACTACGAGGAGCGGGGGGATCGTTTTACGGAGCTGGCCAGGGCGATGCAGGGGGATCGGGTATGAATCTGCTGCTTGGGATTGTGCTTTCTTTGAGCGTTGGTGAGCCCAAGGAGATGTTGCCTGGGGTTTGGGTCAATGAGGTTGGGGGTGGGGTTGTGGAGATTGATGCAGCGGTGGCGATGGATTGCCATCATCCCGAGACGCCTGATGTGTATCTAGAAATGTTGATTACAAGCCCGGATAGTCGTGAGCACGAATCTTTGCTTGTGAGTAGTGTAAAGCCTGCGAATCTGCATGCAGGACTGCTTGTCGCTGGGTTTAAAGCGGGGCATCCGGTGTCATTTGTGGATGGGCAAAGGATTTCTGCGACTGGAGATGGGGTAATTGTTGAAGTGCGGCTTGAAGATTCAGGAGATTGGGTTGGGCTCGTCGATTGGGTGACGCATGTTGAAGCTGCGACTTCTTTGGTTGCGGATGCCGGCTGGGCGGGGCTGGTGTTTGCTGGGTCGGTATTCACTGATGAAGGCGAATTCAAGGCGGATCGCGAGGGGGCGTTGGTTTCGTTAACGCCTTGGGGTTTTGAAGTGGTATCGCCGGCGTGGGTCGTATCGCCGGATGCATCGGTGGATGAACCGGTTTGGATCGCGGATCGGGATTTGGTGCCAGAGATCGGGACAAAGGTTCGGGTGCGGTTTCGGAAGCTTGAGTCTGATTTCGAAACCGACTGATTACATCAGCCAGATCGGGTCCATGTCGATCACGGTTGATGCATCGGACTTGAGTAGCCCTTGCTTTCGGAGTTCGGCGATCGGCTTCTGGATCATTACTGAATTTGGCGCGAGAAGCTCGATGCCCCAGCGAGATTGGTTTGAGATGCGGGCGATGGTGCATTCCATGGGGCCCTCGATGGTGACGCTTGGGTCGGCGAGCTGGACAAGAGTATCGGCGAGTTCTGTGGCCCGGGATTTCGCTTTGGCCTGATCAACATCTCGGCAGATGATCCGTGCCATGCGTGTCGTGGGGGGGAGGCCGCAGTCTTGGCGAGTTTTGAGTTCTTGATCGGCGAAGCGGGGGTAGTTGTGCTCCGATGCGAGGATGATCGCTGAGTTGCGAGGGTTGAGTGTCTGGACGACGACCCGGCCTGGGATCTCGCTGCGTCCGGCGCGTCCGGCGACTTGGGCGATGAGCTGGAAGGTTCTTTCCTCGGCTCTGAAATCCGGGATGGAGAGCGAAGTGTCAGCGCTCAGGATACCAACGAGAGTTACTCCTGGGAAGTCGAGCCCTTTAGCGATCATCTGGGTGCCGAGCATGAGTTTGATTTCGCCCTTTGAGAATCTGTCAAGGATCGTGAAATAGTCCGAAGGGCGGGTCATGGTATCGGAATCAACGCGAACAAAGTTTTCACCGAGTTCGAGGCTTTGCCGCTCTCCGAGCCGCATCATGATTTCGTCTTCTGCTCGCTGGGTCCCGACGCCGATTTGGACAATGCCTTTTCCAGTCATTGGGCAAACGGTGGGGATGAGTTGTTCGCTCAGGCAATGGTGACAGCGGACGAATCGTTTATTGCCTTGGGTTCGGACACGGGATTTGTGAACAACCATCGTGGCATCGCACTGGTCACATTCGAGTTTCCAATCGCAGCTTGGATCGGCACTGGCAACCAGCGATGCGTAGCCGCGGCGATTGAGCAGGAGGATCGCTTGCTGTCCTCGGTCGAGGGTCTCGTTGATACAGTTTTCGAGAGTAGCACCAATGATGGGGAATGCGAGGGACTTTCCTGACTGGGTGCGGATGGTGTTGGAGTTATCCTTTGCGAGATCGACGATCTGGACTTTGGGGAGTGAGCCCAACCCCGCACGGTCGGTCATGGACCAGAGCTTGAATCTACCGGAGCGTGCATTGGACCAACTCTCGAGAGATGGAGTTGCTGAGCCCAGAATAACTGGGCATTTGGCGTAGGAGCCGAGGACGATTGCGGAGTCGCGGGCGTGGTAGCGGGGTGCTCTGTCTTGCTTGTAGGAACTGTCATGTTCTTCATCAACGACTATGAGGCCCAGGTCTTTGATGGGTGCGAATATCGCTGAACGTGGACCAATGACAACACGGGCTTCATTGGACTCGACGAGAGACCACTGAGCATTGCGTGCCCCGGCGCTGAGTCCTGAATGGAGCAGGGCGACACCTGCTTCTTTAAACCGCGCGACGAAACGGCCTGCAGTTTGTGGGGTTAATGCGATCTCGGGGACGAGGACGAGGGCGGTTTTGTCTTGGGCGATGACCTGCTCGATGAGCCGCATGTAGACTTCGGTTTTGCCTGATCCGGTGATGCCGTGGATGAGGTGGGTGCCGGGTTGGTTGAGTGACTGGCCGATGCCGTTGACGATGGTTCGTTGCTGCTCGTTGAGTGTTGGCGGGGTCTGATCGCTTGGATCTTCGAGGAGATTGAAGACACTTGGGGTGCGGATGATCTCTTTCTTGGACTCGATCAGGATTCCTGCGTCTCGTAGTTTGTGGATCGGAGCGATAGAGCGGAGATGGATTGCGTCTTTGAGCTTGGCTTTTTCGAGTGGGAAGAGGTCTTTATCGAGTTTAGCAATCGCACCCAAAGCTTCGCGAGCAGTGGGGGGGAGCTTGGGGAGTGGGTCCGGGAGAGGGCAGGCAAGGTTGAGGATTTGGATGGTCCGTTTGCCGGTCTGTTGCTTGACAGCCTTCGGAATTGCAGCCGCCATAACCAATCCAAGTGGGCAGGCGTAGTACTTGGCGATCCATTGGCAGAGCTTAAGTTGGAGCGGGGCCATGATGATCTGGGTAGTCGAGGAGATCGCTTTAACCCTGGAAATATCAAACCCGTCGGCAAGTTCCGGCCCCGCGACTTCGATGATGAAGCCGTCGGTTGGGGTGTTGGAGCGGCCTACTGGGACGCGGATCCGCTGTCCAGTTTGGACCTCCAGATCTGTCCGGTAGGTAAGTCCGTCACTGAGATCGAGCCCACGCTCGATGGCGACGCGGACGAAGATATCCCCCTGCGTTTCGGGGGGCGGCGTATTGATGTCGGGATGGAAGGGAAGCATGGACATTGGATTCCTACACTGTACACATTATGACCAGCACCACCGACCAAAATCGTGTCCGTCTTGCATTGTCTACCGGGGAAATTTTCGAAGGCTCAGGCTTTGGTGCCTCCATTGAGAGCGGTGGGGAGGTTGTTTTTAATACTGCGATGAGTGGGTATCAGGAATCGCTAACTGATCCGTCATACACAGGGCAGATCTTGGTCCAGACGGCAGCGATGATCGGAAATACCGGAATGAACAATCTGGACATGGAATCCCGTGGGATTCAGGTATCTGGGATGATTGTTCACGAATATGTAGATTCGCATTCAAACTATCGTGCTACACAGAGTCTTCACAGCCAGCTCAAAGCCGCCGGTGTGCCTGGACTGTCTGGAGTTGATACGCGGGTGCTTACGACACTCCTTCGATCTGAGGGAGCGGTTCAGGGTGTAATTAGCGGGGATCAAAGCCAAACCGATGCCCAACTGGTTCAGCGTGCCAGGTCTGGCGACTCGATGGTGGGATCAGACTTTGCTTCTGGTGCTGGGACAACGGTTGTAGATTCATGGAATCAGCACAGCGGGAAATGGGTGCATTTGAGTGGTGGGTCCGATCATTCTGCGATTCCAGTCGGGGTAATCGACTGCGGAGTGAAGGACAATATCCTTAGATGCTTGGTGGATGTTGGATGCGATCCAAAGGTGCTGCCAATGAAGACCTCAGCATCAACCATCAAAGACATGCTTCTTGATGGGTCTATATATGGTGTTTTCTTGTCCAATGGCCCGGGTGATCCAGAAGCCTTGTCGGGGTTGGTATCGATGGTCCGAGAACTTGTACATGATAATGAGATCGAATCGTTCCCTATCTATGGCATCTGCCTCGGTCATCAGGTTCTGGCACTTGCGCATGGGGCAAAGACTTTCAAGCTCAAGTTTGGACATCGTGGGATCAATCACCCAATACTCGAATCTTCGAGTGGGCATGTGAGTATCACCAGTCAGAATCATGGGTTTGCTGTTGACGAAAAATCTTGCGAGGGTACTGAGTTAGTTATCACGCATCGGCATCTCAATGATCAGACCGTTGCGGGCATTGAACGGAATGACCGGTCTATCGCAGGAATGCAATACCATCCGGAAGCTTCGCCCGGCCCACATGACGCCGGAGTATTCTTCGAACGATTTTCAGCAGAGGTCAGCAAGGCTTACTCAGGCTCTAAGAGATCGCACTTGTGACCCCCCCATTGCGTGATAGGGGTATGTACGGGATTGGATATCGGGGCTTTTTACAAATTTATGAGTAAAATCAGCTAAACGCCTCTTGCATTCCTTGCTGGAACCTGTATATTCGTGGTGGTACCACTGAGTTTCTGTGGTATTGAAATTGTATTCAGCCGTACGATCTCCGTTGTATGCGGAGGTACCGCGCAAAGGTCAATCCTGTCAGGCACCTCTCGTGGGGTCTGTTCAAGGCCTGGGTGAGAGAGAACCCGATTGCGGTCACGATGTGTTCGGTATGTAGCAAGAATTTCTTCTTGCTACACGATTTTGTTCGTATCTATGTGCCCGTTCTGGCATGTAGTTCGAGTTGTGGTTCACATTTAACTTGTATAGAGGAGCTTTCCATGAAGGCGAAAAATGCACTTAGCTTGGCCCTTGCTGCTGGTATTGCCAGCACCGCGGCCGCAAGCAACACACCAACAAAAATTGATCCGACCGAAGGTCAGATCAAGCATGTTGCTCACATTTACTTTAACATCGTAACCGGCGAAAAGATCACCACCCTGATTCAGGATGGCGTTCAGAGCCCAGCCGATGGCGAAGCATTGACAGAAATCTGGATCGCTGACACCGGCGCCCAGTGTGCTGACTTTGGCGACACCACCAGCTACTTCTACGGCATCGATGGCTTCAGCACCACCACCGGTGGCGGCCAGTCATCGACCACCGAAGACTGGTTCTTCGATTGGGGCGATATCGCAATGGACACAGTCGTTGACTGTGTACAGATCCACTGGATCACCGATCACCAAGACACAGACACCGACCTCGACAGCATCGGCGACGGTGTTCCTGGGTTCGCGGCTACTTGGGTATACTACGACGGCATGAACGGCCGTGGTCCTGAGTTCCAGTCGATCAACAAGCCACTCATCGCAATCGGTTTCTTCAACCTTCCAGGTGAAATCTCCGATCCAGGTGACGCATTTGTTGCTTTCTACACCGCTGATGTTGACCTGGGTGCTTCCGGCTCCTTCGGTACTTCACTGATCTTCGAAATCGCTGATACCGATTCCGATCTTCAGGGTGCAGCAGTTCACAACCCACGTATGGACCTCGAGTTCAACGGTCTCCCAGGCATCCCTGACATCGATCCCGATGGCGACGGCCTTGCTGACTGGGGCTGGTCACTCACATTCAATCAGCCCGGCACCGCCGACGTTGACAGTGATACCACAACTGGTGACATCAATGGTATCGACGGCGATCCACTGAACACCGGCACCACCGGTGTTGTCTTTGGTTCACCAACTCCTGGTCACCCAGAGTTCGATTCCATCGGTGCAACATGGAGCTGGGTATCCGACGGTGATACCGCCGGCGTTACCGAAGACGTGTTCAACACTGGTAGCCTTGATTCCATCACCAGCAGCATCGTCTTTGACGGTCCTTGGTGGTTCGGTGGTCTGGCATGTACAACCGGTGGCGGTGCTCCTGGTTCAGGCTATGTCCCAGCGGCTCACTTCCAGACTGTGCTCTACGGACCAGGCGACGGTGTTGTACCTTGTGAGCCTGACTTGAACGGTGACGAAGCACTTGACTTCTTCGATATCTCGTTCTTCTTGGCTAACGAAGTTGATTACAACGGCGATACCGTCTTTGACTTCTTCGATATCTCAGCATTCCTTGCTGCGTTCCAGGCCGGTTGCCCATAATCATTTGATCTGAAGATTTCATCTTCTACAAACAAAAGCCCCCGGCGTTTCGACGTCGGGGGCTTCTTTAATTGATGGTTGTATGTGTCCACATGACAATCAGCAAAGACCATCCCATGGCGCGACTTTCACATGAGGATATGTGGGGTGTGGGGAAGGTTACACTTTGGCTTTGAGCCATCCGCCTTGGAAGAAACGGGCAGCGAAAAGAGCGCCTCGGATAGCCATCTCTGTGCAGAGTCCGATCCAGAGTGCGGTGAGTCCCGGTTCAATTCCGAAGACAGACTTGAGGAGCTCTGGGTTCTCAAGAACACCGCCGCCAAGGAAGTGGGGGAGGGGGATATCAACGCCAGACAGGGTGTAGGCGATGGGGAGCCGGAGCGCGTAAGTAGCGGTCCAGGTGAGTGCCATGACGACTTTGACATCGCCGGCTCCACGCATCGCGGATCGGAACACGATGGAGATCGCGAAAGGGACCTGAACAATGCCGCAAACGATGAGGAGTTGCGGGACGATCTCTAAGTGGATTGGTTGGTCAGAGAGCAGGGCGGTGATCTGGTGGGGGATCAAGATGAATGCTGCACCAATGGATCCCATAATGACCGAGGCAATTATGGTGCACTTGAAGACGGCTTTTTTAGCAAGGTCCGGTCGGTTCATGCCGAGGTATTGTCCCGCGAGGGTCGCGGCGGCGATGCCCATCCCGAAGCCGGGCATGAAGCTGAATGCTTCGATACGGATACCGATGATGTGTGCTCCGAGTAACCCGTCTTGGTCGAGTTGAAGGACGAGGAATCCAACGAATAGAATGATGACAAAGTTGCCAATCCAGAGCCCGAAGGTTTCTAGAAAGTTGGGGATCCCGAGGCGATAGAGCCGCCAGATGGTGAGCTTGTGGAGCTTCATGCGGATGAGTTTGAGACGGATCGACCAACGCCCGGAGCGTGCCATGTGAGTGATGTAGGCGGCCCCCACGAGATCTCCTGAGACGGTGCCGATGGCTATGCCTGCTATTCCAAGATCCAAGCCGAGTGGGGAGGTCAAACCGTAGATGGTGATGCCTGAGAGGCCCCAGCTGACCAGGATGTTGACTATGTTTCGCGCGACCATCGCTTTGAGCGGAGAGATCGAATCCCCGGCTCCGCGTGAGCAAGCAATCATGCCAAAGAGAACCGAAGCAGCGGGGACCCCGAGTGCGATAATGCTCATGTAGGTGTTGAAGAATCCGGTGGCTTCTGCTGACATATTGAGGGCACTGGAGATAAACGGGACCAGAAGCCAGATTCCGATGCCAACGAACACGCCCAGTATCGCTGAGAGGGTCATGGTTTGGCCGAGGATGGAGTTTGCGACCCCAAGGCGGCCTTTGCCTACAGAGCGACTGATAAGGGCAGTAGCCCCAACTCCGAGGGCCATGATGACAAGTCCGATGAGCCACATGAAGTAGCTTGCTCCCCCAATCGCGTCGGTGGCGGCTTCTCCATCTGAAAGCCCGGCTGAAAGAGCTGTATCAACGAGGCCTACGAACGAGTTCAGGAAACTCTCAGTAACCACCGGCCAAGCGAGGATCCAGATTGCCTGGTTCATATTCAGCCCGGCGAGACGCCCCTTGCGGAACTTCCCGTCGTCAGAAAGATCTGCTTGAACAACTGTGCTCAGGGTGACGGACGGGACGATGACCATCTCTTCTTTGCCTGGGGTTATCCCAGGCTGTCGGCTTGGATTGTCATGAGATGGTTTGTCTGTCATGGCGTGTGCTCTCAACGCCAAAGGTCAGCGCGGGTTGTGACTGTAGTCATTTGGCATTACCACTGAGCATCTCGTACAGTGAGGATGAATAGAAAAAAGCATCCGTCTGCTATAAACAGGCGGATGCCAGGTGGCTCGGCGGTGTGAAAAGTACCCCGAACCGTGTGTCCCAGTGAAGTCTTGCACCGGGACCAATGGGATGATACCAATGAAGCGAAGCAAGTGGTCAGATCTGCCCGTCAACATCGCTATTTTGTGAGTTCCCCGTACAGAGATATCCAGGCCAATTTAACAGAAGATACATTATCGGGCCTTGCGGGTATTGTGCTCAAACTGGTCAATCAAGACGACGGAGGGGTGATGATTGGGACTCGATGAAGCCCGATTCTGATATCGATACTCCTTTGTGGTGCGAGTATTCCATTTGGTAAATTCGGTGAGTTGGCAACCTCGCCATCGAGTTGAACAACGGTTGGGAATGCTGTGCCAGTGATGGTGAGTGTTGATCCTTGAAGACGATGTGCTCGTGGGATTTGGATTCGGAGTTTATTGAGGATTGTTTGGAGTGACCAACTGATCGTTGTCGAGCAAGGCGCTACAAGAAGATCAAGCTGTGAATCAGCTGGATTGGCATTCGGACACGGATTGATTGAGAGGGCGTAGGAACGCATGTTGGCGATGACGAGATTCATGGGGGATTTGATATGGAGATCTTGTCCATCGGCGTTGATGGAGATATGGGCTGGTCTGGGATGGAGTGTTTCATTCATGACCGGGCGGATGTAGTTCCGGAATCCACCTGAGCGGGTTCTGAGCTGCTCGAATCTGTGAATCACCCCAGCATCCATGCCGAAGGAGCACATGACGAGGAAAGGGACGGAATCAAGTGTTGGGACATCAAATTCGGTCTGCCCCCCCTGCTCAATCCAGTCGATTGCTGTGACGGGATCCTTGGGCATCTTGAGTTCTGTAGCGATGAGGTTTGAGGTGCCAGTGGCGAGGTGATAGAAGGGGATCTGCTGATGAATTAGCATGGGGAGGGTGTGATGAACCGTCCCGTCGCCACCAATGATAATTAGACGATCGGCCCCCCAGAGTTGGTCGTTTGCATCAATCCGGTGGGCGTTGGTCGTGTGATATGAGTGGCCTCTCGATGAGAGGAGATCTTCGCACTCTTTTGCGAATCGGGAAGCCTTATTTCGGCCAGATTTTGGGTTGACGATGATGCCGATGTTCATTGGGATTGCTTGATGATACACCATCTATGGGGCGATACTCCCCCACTCTTTGACCTATGATCGGATCACATGCAAGCAACAGTTAAAACAGCACAAGATCACGAGGCGGCGTATGTCGCGGCACAGAAAGTCGTCGAGACCCATCACGCATTGGCAGATTTCTTGGCCCACGGCCAAACTCTGGCACAAATTGACCGGTTCGTTGGCGAGACGATCAAAGGGCTTGGCGGGGTGTCATGCTTCTTTAAGTATCGGCCAGGACGGATGCCGCCATTTCCATCGCAGGCGTGCTTGAGTGTCAATGACTGTGTGGTCCATGGGACTGCTGGATATTTAACACGGCCGATGGTTGCTGGCGATGTGCTGAGCATTGATATTGGGATCAAGTATCGAGGCTGGTTTGGTGATGCGGCTTGGACCTATGTATTCGGAGAGATGACACCTCAGATCAAAAAACTGACCGATTCCGGTAAGGAATCACTTGCTGAGGGGATTAAAGAACTTCGCCCCGGCAACACTTATATGGCGTGGGCCAAACGGGTACAAGAAATTGTTGAGGGAGAGTACGGGTTCCATTTGATCCGGGGACTCGGTGGGCATGGTTGCGGGCGGAAGCTGCACTCGCCGCCTTGGATCTCGAATGTGGTCCCTTCGTATCCTGGTGAGTGGCCCGATGGGAACCTGCCATGTGAACCGGGAACTATTGTTGCTGTGGAACCGATGATCGGTGTGGGATCGGGGATGATCGAGCAGGCGGATAAGGACTGGCCGATTTATACAGCGGACCATTCGATGTCTGTTCACTACGAGCACGATGTATTGATTACTGATGACGGCCCCGAGACCTTAACTGCCGGGCTTGAACAAGTGACGGATGTGATTACACGATGAACCGAATTGTTGACATCTTTAAGCGTTCAAAGGAATCGAATCAGCCTGTGCTGCTCCCGTTTGTGTGTGCGGGGTCCCCCACTGTTGATTCTTTATTGACAGTTCTTCCAGCACTCGAAGCGGGCGGGGCGTCGATTGTTGAGATTGGATTCCCGTATTCTGATCCTGTTGCCGATGGCCCAACTATCGCAGCTGCCATGCACGAAGCTATCGAGCAAGGCATGAATCCTGATCTAATCTTTGAGCAGGTTTCTTCGGTCCGCGACCAGATTGAGCTGGGGCTTGTGGCCATGGTGTCATCGAGTATCGTGATCGCACTCGGTGGACCCGACGCGTTCTGCGAACGGGCGAGCGAGGCCGGATTTGATGGATGCATTTTCCCGGATTTAGTATTTGAGGAATCCGAGCCTTATATGGAAGCCTGCAAAAAATACGATCTGACCAACACCATGCTGATATCACCGTCGACGCCCAGCGATCGTGCGATCGAGATATCAAAGGCTTCTAGCGGATTTGTATACCTTCTTGCTCGCGCGGGGATTACGGGCGAACGATCTGATATCCCTGATATTGGGGATCGGGTTCGAAATCTTCGACAGAAATCATCCACGCCGATCGCATGCGGCTTTGGTATTTCCACCGCAGAGCAGGTTAAAGCGGTGACCAAGTATGCTGATGGGGCAATCGTCGGGAGCGCATTAGTCCGACGGCTTGCTGAATCGGTAGTTAAAAAGAAAGACCCCGCACAGGAAGCGGAGGTCTTTCTTATGGAACTATCAGCTGGGTCATTCTCGATGGACGAACTGCTCTAGACCAGCATGGAATGGCTCAAGCAATTCGGCCTCACTATTCAACCTTGAATCTTGCGACCATTGACTGAAGTTCCTCTGCACTTGTAGACAACATTGACGATGCAGTTGCCGCTTCGCGGACTCCGTCTGTTGAACGCTCGATTAGACCGCTGATATTTTCGATGTTTTGGCTAATCGAGTTGCAGGCGGAGGACTGTTCCTCTGTAGCCGCGGCGATCCCTGAAATTTCTGTGTTGACCGAGTTGTTTGCGGTCAGGATTGAATCCAAAGACTCTCCTGCTTCCTTGGCAAATGATACACCCGTAGCCATCTCGGTTTGGCAACCATTAATTGATTCCACTGCATTCTGTGCTTCTCGCTGGATGTCGCTGATTGACTGCGACACCTCCGCGGTGGCTTCTGTTGTACGCTCTGCAAGTTTGCGGACTTCATCAGCAACAACCGCAAAGCCCCGGCCGTGCTCTCCGGCTCTGGCCGCTTCAATCGCAGCATTCAACGCAAGGAGATTTGTCTGGTCTGCGATGTCATTGATGGTATCAATGATCTGGCCAATCTCCTGACTCTTTGAACCGAGTTCACCAACGGTATTTGCGGATTGGTTGACAAGTGATTCGATGCCTTCAATGCCAGAGATCGTGTGCCCGACAACTTCTCCGCCCGTCTTGGCAAGATCACCAGAGTCACCTGCCAGCGATTCAGCATGAGCACTCTTTCCAGCGACCTCATTAATCGATGCATTCATCTCTTCAATAGCGGCCGATACCTGATTTAGGTTTGAAGACTGCTCGAACATACCATCAGAAAGAGCTTCTGCGTTCGCCGAAACTTCGGTCGCAGCTGAGGCCACATCATGGGAAGCCGAAATAACATCCTGAATGACTGACGACAAAGCGCTAGTCATCTTATTTGACGCTTTTGCTATCGCCCCGAGTTCATCTTTCCGGACCTCTTCGAGCCGTATTGACAGATCGCCTTCTGCGATTTGATTCAGAGCGACAATAGTCTCCTGGATTGGATTAACGATCGAGCGTATCACGATGATTCCACCGAACACTGTAACACCGAAAACCAGTGCTCCTGAAACTCCGATGAACACCATCGAGAACTTCGCTTGGGATTGGATTGATTGTGCTCGCGAAATTATAATCAAAGACAGCCCGTCCTCAACTTCCTTGAGTTTATTAATCCGTTTTGTTGATACGGCGAACCACTCCTCTGCCTTTCTATCGAAACCGCCCTGTGCTGCGCCTGACAAGGCGGCCTGGCGGTAATCTTCGACCATACTGAACGAGGGGGCATTGAGTGCCTGATTGTATTGGTTGCTTGCATCTGCTGAAGCTGTTGCTAAGAATGCGTCTATGTAGTTGCTTTGGGCGCCGACAAGACCAATAAACTTAGCGTGCATCCCCGGGCCAAACGAATCCTTCGCAAAGGTGTTGGAGAGAACTGCCCGCTCGATTCCGGCTCGTTCCTTTGACTTGAGAAAGTTTGTGTACCCTGTTAGTTCACGAGTCAGCAGATCATCAGTACTCTTATGAGCAATCCCGCCGATGGCATCCAGGAATAAACCGTTCATTGTCGTGTAGTAGCCAATCGCGTCACCAGTTGGAATGGACTGATTCGAAATCTGATCTCTGAATGTATCGATCTTGGCAACCATTGAAAGAGCGTTGCTCATTGAGCCTTGGGTTTCTTCATCGAGTTGATTACTACTAAGATACTCATTGAGGGCCTGAACTCGTTGGTCCGAAAGAGTTCTTTGTTTTGCCAACTCAGTTGTGAACTTTGCGCCATTTGAACCAAGAAAGCCGGCGGTGTAGCCGCGTTCTTTTTGGCTTTCGTGAACCAGATCGCTCATAGTCGTCGCCAACTCACTCAGGCTTGCAATTTTTGTGTTATCAGCAGCCCTTGATCTAGCATCTGTGAACACAGTTCCAGCGAAATACATGAACGCAATCGTTGGAAAGAGTATTAGAACAATGAGTTTGATTTTAATTGACATGGCGTGTAGCTCCTGTTGCACAGGACTACTCGCGGCGTTAGTCCTGAATTGACAAGAAGCAGTTCGTCATGTTCTTACTTTGAAATAACTTCGAAAGCCGAATGCAAATAGTTTGATTTGAAAATTAATTATCATCAATTCTCTATGCAACTACAAACACGAGCTGTCACAACAGTTTTCTTATGCCGCAAGAATCAGCAATAAATAACCACAATCAATCAATGACTTCAGTGGGCTGAATCGCATGTTTTGAGAGCTGATGAGATTGCACGGTCAAGATCCGTAATCAAATCATCAACATCTTCGATTCCGACTGATAACCTGATCAGGTTGTCATCGATACCCAGTTTCTTTCTTTGTTCAACAGGAACAGAAGCGTGAGTCATGATGGCGGGGTGTTCGATGAGCGACTCAACGCCGCCCAAGGATTCTGCACAAGCAAACAGCTTTGTGTTCTCCAGCATTGTGCGAGATTCATCAATCCCGCCTCGGAGGTACATGGTGATCATGCCACCAAAGCCTGGCATCTGCTCCTTAGCGAGCTCGTGCTGGGGATGGGATTCAAGCCCTGGGTAGATGACCTTCTCGACGCCATCATGCTTATCAAGGAACGCGGCAACTTTCGCGGCATTCTCGCAGTGACGTTGCATACGAACATGGAGGGTCTTGGTTGATCTCAGGAGTAAAAAGCACTCCATGATTCCCGGGACGGCTCCTTCGGAGAGCTGGATGAACTTGAGCCGCTCATGAATCGCATCGTCGTTGGTCAGCAGTGCACCTCCGATTGAATCGGAATGGCCACCGATGTACTTCGTCGTTGAGTGACAAACGACATCAGCACCCAATGCAAGGGGGTTCTGGAGGTACGGGGTCGCGAAGGTGTTGTCGACCGCGAGAATGATGTCGTTCGCCTTGGCGAGCCCCCCCACTGCTTTGATATCTGTGATTTTAAGTGTGGGATTGGTCGGGGTTTCCAGCCATATGAGTTTAACCCGATCCTCGATCGCGTCTTTGACCGCGTCGAGATCGGTCATGTCCACTAGCACGGTCTCGATGCCGAGCTGGGCAAAGACACGGTGGAACAAGCGGTTGGTCCCGCCGTAGACATCGTCACCGAGCAGGACTTTATCGCCCGAGCTCAGGAGGTGAAGTACTACGCCTGTCGCCGCGACGCCGGAGGCGAAACAGAGCCCGTGCTTGGCACCTTCCAAGTTAGCTAAGTTCGCTTCAAGTGCGGCACGGGTTGGGTTGGCGGCTCGTGAATAATCGTATTCGCCGACGATCTCGCCGGGCGATTTTTGAACAAAAGTGGAGGTCTGGTAGATCGGGGTCATGATCGCGCCGGTTGAAGGATCAGGAGTCTGGCCGGCATGGATGGCGCGAGTACCGAACTTATGGGATTCATTGACATTCATATAAAAGGCTCCTCCCGATTAAACATCGGGTGTGTGAGATGTGTTGAAATGAGATCAGCTCGATTGCTTGCCGAGGTGTTCGATGAGATCAATCTGCGAGATGACGCCGAGGATCTGATTTGATTCGTACACCAATGCAACCTGGCCTGCGCCAAAGACTCCGTAGAGTTCTTCGATTCGTGCCTTGGGATGGAGAAGCCCATCAAGCGGATTGGCGATGGCACTGGCGGGTGTATCGACCGACGCGGAACCACCCTGAAGGGCACGGAGGATATCGACCTCGTGGATAATTCCTGTTGGCTTGCCCGATGAATCTGTGATCGGGACCTGCGAGATTCCCTTTGTACGGAGGGCTTCGATAACCTCCCCCACTGTCGAAGAATCAGACATTGAAATGACCGGGTTCGATCGATCGATTAAATCCTCAATGAGCCCGAGCCCCTTGTCTGGTTCGAGGAAACCGTGCATCTTCATCCATTCATCGGAGAGGTATTTGGTAACATACCGTGTGCCTGAGTCTGGACATATAGCGATGACCTTCTTATCTGGACCCATCGCTTTTGCAATCTCGCATGCGATATGAACCATCCCGCCTGATGATCCGCCGCAGAACAAGCCTTCCTCGCGTACGAGCCTGCGGGCCATGGTGAAGCACTCGTAGTCATTGACCTGATACATAGAGTCGATCACGGATGGATCAAACGCCCGGCAGACAATGTCTTCCCCTAGCCCTTCAACCTTGTACACATACGGCGTGCTGGGCTGGCCAGTGTGGAAAATCGAGTAGTGGACCGAACCGAGCGGATCGACCCCGATGATCTGGGTTTTGGCGCCCATCTTCTTGAAGTATCGCCCAATACCCGACGCCGTGCCGCCGGTTCCGGTGCCGATGACGATCGCATCAACCTGACCACCATCGGTCTGCTCGTAGAGTTCTTTCCCTGTTGAAAGTTCATGGGCCTCAATATTCCACTGAGAGTGGTACTGATCCATATAGAACGAGTTTGGTGTCTCCTCGGCGACTCGTTTGGCGACATTGACATAATGCTCAGGCGAATCGCCCGGAACATCGGTCGGTGTGATGATGACCTGGGCCCCATACGCACGGAGGCCATCGATTTTCTCTTGGCTCATTTTGTCCGGCATCGTAAAGACGGACTTGTACCCCTTGGCAGCTGCGGTCATCGCGGCGCCCATCCCGGTATTGCCAGAAGTATTCTCAACGATGGTCCCGCCGGGCTTGAGCAGTCCATCTTTCTCGGCCATTTCAATGATGTATTTGGCCATGCGGTCTTTGATGGACCCTGCTGGATTCATGAACTCGCACTTGGCGTAAACGCTTGCACTGTTCTGGTCAGCAACTTTATTGAGCCGGACGAGAGGGGTATTCCCGATGGCATCCAGGATGGAGTTGAAGGTCGGGGCGATACGGGTCTGGGGGGATTGTTCTTGGGTGGTGGTCATGCGGAGATTATAGATATGAGAGGCGTCCTGAGCCGGAAAAACACGGCACAGTTGTATTGTCTGTGCTAGGATCGTCGCTGTGGCCCCGTAGCTCAGCGGTTAGAGCTCGCGACTCATAATCGCTCGGTCCCCGGTTCGAATCCGGGCGGGGCTATTTCGTAAGGTGTCGTCTGGTTTCACTTTACATGCAATGCCACTCCCCCGTACATTTTGTACAGTTTCGTCCAATTGCCCCTCATTTCGTGCATGAGTGCTGCGCTTTGTGCTACGCCGTGCTGCTTCGGTGAAATATTCATCTCTCATCGTCAAATAGTGCGTGCGTGAGACTTCAACCGAGTGTCCAGTCCACGCGGCAACTACATGCTCAGGGAAGCGTTCACTCAGGATTGTCTCAAATGACTGGCGGAGTGTTTGGAATGTCTTACTCCACGGCTTGACACCAGCTCGCCGTGCAGCATTTGCGATGGTGCGGGCATGATTGTTTGCCGAAATAGTCAGAACTGGCCCGGTCAATTCGTCGGTTTCTTTCGCGGCCTGTTCTAGAACAGCCCTCAGCTGAGGCAGGATGGGCACCAGCCGGGTTTGGCCTGTTTTAGGTGCGAAGACCTCCATTCGATCCTGATCGAAATCAATGCATTCCCAAATGATCGTCATCGTTTCACTGGGAGATCGCAACCCTCCAAACCGGGCAAGTGCAAACAGCAGCTTGTACCCTGTCGATGGTAACGCATTGAGAACCAGCATAGATTCATCATCGGGGAGTATTCGCTCGCGTTTGGCGGCGATGGATGCTGATTCAATGCGATCAAATGGGTTGGTGACAAGAATATCTAGGCGGATGGCTGCATTCATGCACACTTTGAGTTGGCGGATATGACGGCGAACGCTCGCCATTGAGATTCCACTGGAGACTAGAGAGTCATTCCAGCGATCTGCATCACTCCGGGTAAGACCAGCCAGGCAGACATCCCGCCCATGGAACTCAATGAAGAGAGCTGCCGATTGTTCATACAACTCATGTGTGCGTTTGCTGCAATTAACAGCAACACTTCCCAACCAATCCGTTACCCAGTCAGAGAGGGAGAGCATTCGGGAAGGAATGCTGGTTCGGTCTAGCAGTCCAGTTCGATGGATTCGGTCGAACTGAACGGGGGGGAGATTGCGGAGCCACTCTTCATCCTGACGACGAACAGGCGAGCCGAGGCGGATTGCGTCTTCGATACTCTGAATACAGTTGCAGAAGCGATCGGCATCTCGCTTTGCAGTTGACCCAAGCCGAATCCTCTTCCGACCAATGCCAGGCACAACGACATCTAAGGCGTAAGCTTTTTTACCCGATTTCTGCATTAGTTTGGTGAGACTGGCCATTGGTTATTCTTCGTTGCCTCCGTTGATAATGCTGATCAGTTGTGATTCTGGCATACCGTACTGGCCTGAATCGCCGAATAACTTCCTCAGTTTGATCTTGCCTTCTCTCCCCCACTTTCGTACACAGGTTGCACCGACACCACCCATACGTTCCGCGATTTCATTCACAAAGACAAACCGATCAAGGTTTGATGTTGGTTCAGGATGTACGAGCTCTAGATGCAACTCTGGAGGTGTTGTGCTCTGTTGTTTCGATTTCTTCTTCTTGTTTTTCTGACGTTTTTTATTCGACATCTTCAACCTCCCAACCATCGACCATGGCCCGTGTGGCTCTGAAGTCAAGCATGAAGCTGATCTGGCTTGGGCCGTCGATGTCTGCGATCTTGCCGCTCTCATCCCTCACAGTCCCGTCATTGCCAAACCACACAACTTGGGACACCGGAGCGGATTCGATCAGAGGATGATCCTCGCGGGGACGAGGGATGCCGTAGTGGGCATTGGCACCTGCCCATGCGAGAATGCCCTCGACGAGTTGGTTGACACTGAGATCCGAACCGCTTGCGAGCGCTTTCAAGCGTTCATGAACAATTGGATCGAGGCGAATTTGGCATCTCGTTTTTTCTATCATGACGTCATTGTAGCAGCCATATATGACGCCATGTGTGATGCCGCGTGATTTTGCCCCATTTTGCTGAACGATGAACGATTCTCGCCTTCAGGATCGGTTTATGGGCATCCCTCTGCAAATGATGTGAGGAACGCGATTATGTCATAGAAGTCGAATTGGCCGTCATTGTTGATGTCCGCCAAGGGGTTCTGGCTCAAATAAGCATCGAGGAAAACGAAGAAATCGATGAAATCTAGAATCCCATCCCCTGACAAATCGGCCAAGCACAAGAAAGGTGTAGTGAACAAGTACCCCGTGCCGGAGCTGATACCATTTTCGGCGCCACGTTGAGCCCCTAAGACGACGACGCCGTTGTCGATGGCGACGGAGAGGCCGAAATGGTCATGCGATGTCCCGTCGCTCGGGAGGAGTTTGGAAATCTGCCCCCCAGTCGACGCATCAAACAAATACGCTGAACCAGAGCTGCGGCCGTTGTCCTCATCTAGATACGCCCCCACGGCGACGATTCCGTTGTCGATGGCGATGGAGATGCCAAACTGGTCATTCACATCTCCGTCGCCCGGGAGGAGCTTGGCGATCTGCACGCCGTTTGACGCATCGAAGAGATACGCCGAGCCAGAATCGGAGCCGCCGTCGTCATCATTAAGCGCCCCTACTGCCACGACGCCGTTACTGATTGCGATTGATCCGCCAAACCTGTCATCGATTTCACCGTCGCTCGGGAGGAGTTTGGCGATTTGCACGCCGGTTGACGCATCGAAAAGATACGCAGAGCCAGAATACGAGCCGCCTTCATTATCAAACATCGCCCCTACAGCAACGATTCCGGTGTCGATGGCGATTGAGCTACCAAACCACTGCGTCTCTAGGTCATTCGGGAGGAGCTTGGTGATTTGCACGCCGGTCGACGCATTAAAAAGATACACCGAACCAGATTCGCTACCATTGTCATCGCTTTGAGTTGCCCCAACTGCGACAATTCCGTTGTGGATCGCGATGGAGTAGCCAAACCTGTCATTGAACTCCCCGTCGCTCGGGAGGAGCTTGGTGATCTGCACACCAGTCAATGCATCGAAGAGATATGCTGAGCCAGAGCTAGTGCCATTATCGTCGTCAACAACCGCCCCTACAGCGACGACGCCATTGTCGATTGCGATGGAGTAGCCAAAGGCATCATTGGCCGCCCCGTCGCTCGGAAGAAGTTTGAAAAGCTGAGCACCGGTGGAGGCGTCGAAAATGTACGCCGAGCCAGATTGGGTGCCATTGTCATCGTCTCGGGTTGCCCCTACAGCAACAACGCCGTTGTCGATAGCGATGGAGAAGCCGAACCTTTCACCCCCCGCAGCGTCGGAGGGAATGAACTTAAAATCCTCATTGATCACCTGGCCCGTGGCAGGCAGAGCAACAAGAGTGGAAAGGGCGATAGCGGTTAGTTTGAGGCAGCGGTGAACGATTTGCATCATGGTGTTTCCTCTATGAATGTGTTTGATACATAAGCCCATCAAACGGAGGCAGAAGATCATTATACAGTATTTTCATTGTCCTCGATAACGAAGTCTACAGATTGATCGAGTTACAAGATGCGAAGGCCGGGTGTCGTGGGCTCAATATATTTTTCAAGCAAGTCGATTTCCCAAATCGTATTGGCCACCGCCGGTCGTCTTCACCGGGAATATAGTGGGTTGATTTGAGGCGTATGGCATTTTGCCCCCCGTAATACTGACAAGGGGGCCATGATCCAAGCATCGAATCTGAAACATGACGAAACGAGACGAAACACAAACTAGACTCGGTGTTTATGCGGTGCCCGTCGCGTGAACGCTGCCGATCCCCGCATTTATCAACTTTCGCCAGAGACCTCAGAACCTCTGGGCTCGGGCTGAGAGGGTGAGTCCCCCTCAACCCACACCCGCTCCGCGTCGGCCCTGTACTTGCGTAGGCCGACGCTCCGACGGGTGAGGGCTGAGAGGGACTCAATGGGGATCTCTTGGTCGATGGAAGATAAGTCATACAGAGCCCCCCCGCTTGCTCTCCACAAGGCATTCTGCATGCTCAATCAGGAGATCGAGATCACTGTCATCGAGTTCCGGCCAGATATTTTTGAGATCGCTTCGGAGTGCGTTATTTGGAAGTGCTGCGGAAAGTGCTACGCCGTTCTTCAAAACATGCACTTTCCCACGGTGTTTTTGGCACTTTGCCGTACGACTCATAATCGCTCGGTCCCCGGTTCGAATCCGGGCGGGGCTATTTTGGGACTTGCCAGTCCATATCGGCGAGCCAATAATCACTCCTGCCGCGGGTGTAGTTCAGTGGTAGAACGTCAGCTTCCCAAGAGACTGATGCACTACAACGCATCTACGAAACCCTTGATTCCATGTCTACAAGCCGTATTTTGGGTACCCGCGTCGGTTGATATATCGCCCTGTGTAGTGCAGACTCGTCCGGTTTTGTAGTGCATGACTTTTTATGTTTGCTCAAGATTTAGCCGTTGGTTTTACTTCGCCACTCCTCGGCTTTGGAGTCGTACCCATTCCCCGGTTCGGCGGCGTGCCAAACGGTATAGAGACCGACGAGATCGCTGATTGATCCCAGCGTCCTCGGGTGCTTTTCTCCCAGTACACGCCTCATACCATCGAACGCCTTGATGTACATCATCTCGGCCTCGGCGTACCGGCCCTGAGCCTTGTACAGGTCTGCCAGACTGTCCATCGCTATCAGCGTTTGAGGGTGCTCCTCACCCAGCATGCGCTCACGATTTTCCAGCACATTGAGAAATAGTGGCTCGGCCTCGGCGTATCTGCCCAGCACGAGGTAAATGGTCGCCAAATTGTTCATGGACGCCTGTGTGTTCGGGTGATCCTCGCCAAGCACGCGCTTACCGATCTCCAACGATTCAATATACAGCGGCACAGCTTCTGCGAGCCGATTCTGCTTGATATACACGACCGCTAGGTTGATCGTGGTCCCCATCGTCTCCGGGTGCTCATCACCCAGCACGCGTTTGCATATCTCCAATGACTCGAGGTAGAGCGGTTCAGACTCGGTGTACCGACCTTGTCTGGAGTACAAGAGTGCTAGGCTGCCCATGTTCGCCAGCGTTGTGGGGTGCTCTTTGCCCAATACGCGTCTACTGAGCTCGAGTGCCTCAAGGGTAAGCGGCTCGGCATCATCATACCGGCCCTGATTGCTATACAACATCGCCAGGTTAGACATGTTTTTAAGCGTGCCCGGGTGCTCATCACCCAGCACCCGTTTGCCGATATCCAACGAATCGAGGTAGAGCTGTTCGGCCTCTTCGTGACGGCTCTGCTTGGAATACACGATCGCCAAGTTGCTCATGGCCTTCAGCGTGTCGGGGTGTTCCTCGCCCAGCACGCGTGTACTGATCTCCATTGTTTCCAGATACAACCCCTCGGCCTCGGCGTAGCGACCTTGTTCCCTGTACAAGTTCGCCAGATTTCCTTTGGACGCCAATGTTTGTTGGTTCTCATCGCCCAGCACACGCTTCTGTATCTCCAGCGTCTTGAGGTGCAGTTTCTCGGCCTCGGCGAGCCGGCCCTGTTTTTGGTACAGTGATGCAAGATTGCTCATCAATGCCAGCGTGTCCGGGTGTTCGTCGCCGAGTACGCGCCTGCGGATCTCCAGCATCTCGAGGTTCAGCGGCTCAGCCTCGTCGTACCGGCCTTGGTCCTTGTACAGAAGCGCCAGGTTCTGCATGGGCCCTAGCGAACTCGGGTGCTCGCCCCCGAGGATGCGTTTGCGTATCTCCACCGCGACGGGCAGGTGCTCCTCGGCCTGTGGGTACAGGCCGAGCCGCCAGAACACATCGCCTACCACTGCGTGAAGTTCGGCGGCGATGAGTTCATCGGTGATCTCGCCCGCCTTGAGCCGTTCGGCTGCGTCATCAAGAATCCCCTTGAGCAGCGTGATGTCCGCGCCCTGGGCCTCCTCCGGGCTTACGCTCGTGAGCATCTGCGTGATCAGGGTTTTGATCTCCGTCGCGCGTTCCAGCTCTCGCTCGGCCTTGGCCGTCTCCTCGATTGCCTTCTGCTCATTGGTCTCCGCTTTGATCTTCGCTTGCTTCTCCGCCTCCGCCGACGCTTTCGCGAGCACCGCCTGCTCGTCGGCGCGGCCCTTCTCATTGAGCGCCCACACCATCCCCGTGCTCGTCCCCACCACGCCCAGCACGAGCATCGCCGCGATCGCTCCGCCCGCGAAGACCTGACCGCGGTTCCGCTTGACAAACTTCCCGATCTTGTACCCAGCGCTCGGTGGACCTGCGATGACCGGCTCGTCGCTCAGGTGCCGCACGATGTCCGCCGCGAGCCCATTGGCGGTGTCGTACCGGCGTGTGCGGTCCTTCTCGAGACACTTCATCACGATCCAGTCCAGATCCCCACGCAGCACCAAGCCGAGCTTGCGGATGTCGGTGTGGCGCTGCTCGGCGGTCCTCGTGCCGAGTTCGCCGAGTGTTGAAAGCCGGGTCGACGGCTTGTGCGGCGTCTCCTCGCGGATGATCCGCATCATCTCGCCAAAGCCGCGTTCCATAAGTTCCTTGTGAGCAAACGGCGTCGTCCCGGTCAAAAGCTCATAGAGCAGCACGCCCAATGAATAGATATCTGATCGTGTATCGATATCGAGACCAGACATCTCCGCCTGCTCGGGCGACATGTATGCCGGGGTGCCGATCATCTGGTGGTGCTCAGTAAACAGAGTCTTCTGAGTAAGCTCCTGGCTCGTTGCCTTGGCGATCCCGAAGTCGATGACCTTGGGGACCGGCACGCCGTCGTGCAAAGTCACCAGCACATTCCCCGGCTTGATGTCACGATGGATGATCCCCTTCTGGTGCGCGTGCTGGATCGCGTGGCACACCAGTGTAAACAGATTCAATCGCGACTTGGTATCGAGCTTCTCCCGATCGCAGTACTCAAGGATCGGCACGCCCTTGACCAGCTCCATCACAAAGAAAGGACGGCCCGTCTCCGTGCTCCCCGCATCAAACACCTTGGCGATGTTGGGATGGTCCATCATCGCCAGCGCCTGACGCTCGGCCTCAAACCGCGCGATCACCTGCTTGGTGTCCATCCCCAGCTTGATGATCTTGAGCGCGACCCGCCGCTTGACCGGCTCCTTCTGTTCCGCCATCCAAACTGTTCCGAATCCACCTTCCCCGATGCTCTGGAGGAGCTTGTACTTGCCGATGATCTGACCGGCGGACTCGCTCGGGATATCGGGTGAATCAACAAGCCGTGTCTGTGGCAGCGTCGCGTCGGGATCGTGCTCGACCGATTTGAGGAACGATCCCGCGTCCATATCCGCAGCGAGCAACGCCTCGACCCGCGATCGCAGCTCCGCGTCTCCGGCGCAAGCATCATCCAGATACCCACTCCGGTCGGCGGCTTGCAGCTTACGAGCGGCAGCAAAGATGGTTTCGATATTGTTGTACATAAATTATCTCTCAGTTAAAATGTATTGTTGATGTCAGTGTACCAGAAATTCTCAGATGATCGTGTTGGCATCGCGTGCCGATCGATCCGCGATCTTCCGGTGATGTACCGCGTTGGTGTACCCTGGTGACGAGTCAAGACTGAATCGCAACACCGTATCACCGAGCGTCAACTCGTCACCATCTTTGAGTGCCGTTTCTTCCGCGATCTCGTCGCCATTGATCAGCAAGCCGTTCATGGCTTTGGTCGGTGCGACCGAGTGGCCAGTCTCAGTCATGCGGATCACCGCATGCTTTCGGCTGACCTTGAGATCAGTGATCTGGATATCCCGAGATGGATCTCGACCGACGGACAATGGGCGGCTCTTGAGTTCAAAGGTGATCCCGGCTTGATCGCTGGTCATAATGGTGAGATTGGACATTGTGAGTCTCCGTTTCCTGTGATCGTGTGGCAGTACACCAGACAATGCGGAAACGGGGAGGCGAACACCTCACCAAACTCAAAAGTATTTCTATTTGTTGTCCCGAAGCTCGTTGTAGAGCCAGGCACGGGCAAACGCCCACTGCCGTTCGGCAGTACTCAGCGAGATCCCGAGCAACCCAGCCGCCTGCTTGAGTGTCAATCCACCAAAGAACCTGAGCTTAACTAGCCCGGCCTTCTGAGCATCGATCACTGCGAATCGCTCGAGTGCTTCGTCGAGTTCAAGAAGTTCCGCCGGACATTCATCTATTGCAAGAATCCCAGAGTCCAGTGCGATTCGCCTCCCCCCACCACCACGCTTGAGAGCGTTCTTGGAACGAGCGCGGTCGATCAAAATTCGCCGCATTGCTTCGGCTGCAGCCGCAAAGAAATGCCCCCGCCCGTCCCAATCCTGAGGCATCGAAGATTCAGGACCGATCAAACGCAGGTACGCTTCATGCACGAGACCGGTCGCCTGGATCGTTTGTCCTGTATTCTCGATTGAAAGCCGAGCATTTGCAAGCTTGCGGAGTTCTTCATATACAAGAGGCAACAAGACTTCAGAAGCGTGTGGGTCGCCTTGATCAATCGCGATCAATATTTGAGTGACATCAGAACTCATTCAATGATCATAACTCAGTTATGACTCAGCAGATCGACATTCTCTGTTGATTGACTTTGTGTAGACCGTCCAGCTTTTGAGGCTGAGTGTCCAACAAAATGTGCCCCAGTTGCCTTGAATCACGGTTCAAAAATGGTTCTGGAGGCAATTGTAGTGTAGAATACGCTCGGAAATGTAGTGCAAGCCTTGCCTTCAAAAATGCTTAACACTTGCAATCCCAAGCGTTTACGCGGGTGTAGCTCAGTGGTAGAGCGTCAGCTTCCCAAGACATCGAAGCACTACACTACCAACACTAAATCCATGCTCACGGACTCAAATCAGCGATTTGCACGATGGACACGGGACGATGACTCACCCTTTGTAGTGCAGATTCGACCCGTTTTGTAGTGCAAAGAAAAACGCTACCTACCTGCAGCATCAGTCAACATATGGTTTGTGCAAGCCTGCATTGTGGAGCAACGGCACTACTCCACCTCACCCGATTTACATCGAGATTACGAACTGGCTCAACTCTAGTAATTAGCGTCTTCGGGAAACCCAAAGCATCCCGCCCAAGGCGATCAATGAAGTTGTTGCTGGAGACGGAACCACATTCACCGTAAGCCCTTGGCCTGATTGTGCATCAACAAATGATGCCCCATCAGTAAATGTATCCGGTGCAAATTCAAGTGTGAACGAACCCTCGGCAAATGTTTCTGGAACTATCAGTGTGAAACTCAGAATCATTCCTGTACCGAAGTAATCACCGAATGTATCAGTCAGGTTCTCAAATACGACATCGATTTCACCTGGTGCAAACGGGTCTGAGTAAGTATCCTCATCAATGACTCCGCTTTCATTTGGACCTGGGCTGCTGAAATCGTCGATTCCACCGGTTGTAAATGGCGTGCTCCACTCATACCAACCTGCGGAATATTCAAGATTGGATGCACTAGATACAAGTCGAAACAGAGCAAAATCACTCTGCGTCCCAGCACCATTGAGCATTACAGCCCCTGAAAACGACTCGCCCGCATTGATAGTTAATGAGCTGACTTGTTCATCAGCTACGAGGCCGACAACACTTCCAATGTACCCAGCATTTGCTGTGGTAGCGAACACAAGGGCGAAACAAGTTGAAAATCCGTTCATCATACAGAGCATCCTCTCTGGGCATGTCTAACACAGCCCTACTGAGAGAAGATGCCACAAGGTTCTCGGTCGTGCCAATGATTCTTGAGCTTTATGACCAGATTTGATAGAATTCAGTTAGCCATGAATGTCTCGAATTCTTGGAGATACTCAATCATGTCATTCTGATCGATCTGACCATTTCCATCGAAGTCAACGGAATCGTCTGCAAGTTCAAATCGCTTCACGAACAAGACGAAATCGTTTTTAGTGATTTGTCCATCACCATTGAGATCAATTGCCATTCGATCAGCGATCGATCCAATAAGATCAAGGAATCCTGGCAAAGTCTCCACTGTCAATGACTCCATTTCTGAATCGGTTGCAAGCTGCTGAGCAACTGCTTTGGCAAGTTGAGCGAGTGAAACATCACCGCCCAAACTATCGGCTGCAAGAAGTGATGCTGAAATCTGACCAATTCGGTCAGCAGTTTCCAAAGCTGGATCATGCACCCCATTCTTATCTGCCGTGAAGACAGGAACTTGGAGCAATGCTCCTGCCATAGCAGCCAATTCAAGATTGGGTTCCTCAGAAACTGTCGAACGGATCAGTACTACCCCCTCGCGAAGCATCTTGGCTTCCATCGCGTTTAGTAGCTTTGACTGGAATCCAATAGCAGCAGAGATCGCCACAATCTTCGGCGATAGTTGAGTAGCCCTATCCAGTGATTGAGCCAATGCGAGCGTAGTAGTCACAGACCGACCACTGCTATTGAGCGACGCCATGCCACGGATGGCCATGGAAAAGACCTCAGCATCTTCGCCATCAACACTGAGTCCGCCAAAGACAGCCTGCCCGAACACATCGGCCAGGGCCTCTGGCTCGCCCATGGTGTTGATACCACCGAATACCGTCTCGCCTTGCGGCATGTCCACCGACAGCATCAAACCATCGTCCAGCATGACTACATCAATATCTTCCTCGATAATTCCAATCGCTTGTGGTTCAAGAATCATCGGAGCGGTGAGAACTGAATCTACCGCCGATCCACTGCGGCCAGCAACTCGGTTTGCGAACATGATAAAGTCTGGTTCCACAAACTCAATATCTTTCCGAAGAGTTAGGCGGTTGGCTGCGTCGATGACAGAATCACCTGAATATGTACCCAACGCAATGCTAAGTAATCCAGGCATGGTATCCCCAACGAGGTTCACGACCACATCATCTCCGAACTGCGTAGCCAATACTTTGAGACGCCAATCCTCGGGTGTTGTCTCGCTGAACTTGACAAGTAGAGATGCCTGCGGAATCAAGAACTCGTCGGCATCATCACGCAATAATGCAGAGGTATAGACACCAGCTGATCCGAGCATATTCCTCAATGACTCGGTCGAATCTTCTGCCGGAAGTTCAACGAGTATCCACTCTTCGAAACCAAGCATGGATATTTGATCGATCGAAACTCCTGAATCTAAGAGCAAAGCAATCGCATCGACTCCCTGATCACTGGCCCCGACAACAAACCGTCGCGGATCAACTCGAATAGAAACGCCATCTGGAGCGAACTGAGTTTCAATTGGCTGCCAGTCCTTCGATTCATCATTAAATCGTTCTAGATCACGACCATCCATCTGGTTTTCGCCTGACATGTTCGTGGCGTTCGTGTTACTGCCTGACGCATCCATACCATCACGGAATGGGCCAAGGCCATCAGGCAAGAAACATGGGTCAGCGATGGCTCGTGTGTCACCGCCATTGGAAGCGCGAGTAAACGACACATCTGCTCCGTTGACTCGTCCATCGCCTGTTATGTCTGCACGAACCTGCTGGGAGTTCAATGGGTCAATAAGGCCACCGCTGACCTGAGCACGAATCTCCCGAACAAAGGCGACATCCGCACCATTCACTCGCCGATCCCCATTGGCATCACCTTGGAGGGCTGTCAGAATAATCTGTGCATTATCTTGTAATACATTTCCAGCTTCGTCACGGACATCGTTCAGCGTTATGCAGTACTTGGCTATATCCGGTAATCCAGGCATGAAACGAATCGTGCCAAAAGTACCGCTTACGTCAAGCTCTGTCTCGACTGCAATGCCACCAAGATCAAGTTCAGTACCATTGGCATCGAGCCCGCGAGCAATCACATTGATTGGCTGGAAAGTTGCAGGATCAATCGGTTCGTCGAATGTCACCTGAAGCATTGAGAGACCCGACGATCTTGGCTCGGAAGTGATCCCACTCGAATCAACTTCGACCGAGATATCTCCGAAAGAACCGTGCGAAGCGACTGAGCCCCACGCGAGAACAGCAGGCGGTGTTGCATCAGAGCTGAAACGAAACGTGTATTGCCCGCTTCCACCACGATCAAAGATGTGAACATAACGCTCGGGTTGCCCGGCGTTTGGACCTTGACGCTGAATCCGATCTGTCTGCCAGACATTGAAGTTTGGCAGAATAACTTTGCCATCGCTGCGTTCCACGCTTTGAAGAGGCAATGTCGCGTTGAAGGGATCATTGACACGGATATAGGTCCAGCCATCAGGCATGGCTACATCTATCTCAGCAGTAAAGCTGTCCTGAATCGTGGCATCAACATCATTAATCGGCGTCACTGGGTCAACCGCCCCACTGCTTTGGTGCAATCGATCCGGGAGGTCATTCAAATCGGGCATTTGATTCGTCAGGAAGTCGAACAACGCATCGTCGTCGGCTGTTGACGAGTTTGCATAGGCTCCCGCTTGGACTGGGTGATCCATTTCGTAGATACTGATGCCATCGATGAGGGAGAACTCGGGGGTATTGAACCCATTGAGGCTCACATACTCGGCTTCAAACTCGACAAACTCACCCTGGAGCGTTGAGGTAAACAACCATCTGGCAACCTGTCGATCGCCTGGGGCTAGATTGCCAAGTTCGATATTCAGAGAGGGCGAGGTTTCTTCTGCACCAACCTGCGTTCCGATCAAATCAAAGTCGATAATTAATCCACGATCATTTTCGATGATCCTTGGTTCGGCAGCGGCAATTCGAACCTCGCGAGCTTCTCCGGCCCCTTGGTTGGTCATCAAGAGACCAAGGTTGTATGGCAATGATGGCTCCTCTTCGGGAGTGAAGGGATCATCGCCGAAGACATCGCGCTCAACAAAGTATTTGAGATCGAGACTGGCGTTGGGCATTACCGTGATTTCAGACGGAACCAATGGAACCACAATCAGATTACCATCCACACTGTATTGGAACTCACCGGAGATGTAGTACGGAGTATCTTCTGCCGGAGCAGCGAAGTCGGATGGGATAATGCGCCAGTTCGCACGGCCGCTTGCACCTTCTGGTAACGAACCGCTTCCGGAGACATCTGCAATGCCTTCGAGTTCCGGTGCTTCGATAAGGAATAGATCATTAGCATCATTCCCAGAAGCATCAGTAATCACCAGTGATACGCCGATTGCCTTTATAGACCCCCTCCCTACGGGGTTGTTTAACCCTAGTGATGCACGAAATGCTGATCTTGTAAATGCGATTCTCTGCTCTAGCCGTATAGTCACTTGCACACACACGCCTTGGCCAGGAGTAACTCCATCTACTACTAAATCTACTGCATCATCAATGGGAGTCAATGGATCTGCATAACCCTGATCAGTCAATGTAGCAACTGCCAAATTTGCACGGTCTAGGATTGCTTCAACACTACGTCGATCAAGAAAATCTGTGCTTTGGCCTTGAGGAACATCTTCTACATTGAAAATACTATCTAAAGCGTATTCTTGTGTACGATTAATCCTTTCGGCAACTCTGTCAATCATTTGATCTGAAATGGTCCCAGATAATCCGAGTGATTTAATGAATAGAAGCTCAGTGTTCGTAATTCCATTTCCGCCGGGGCTATCCAGCTCAATAGATATGAGTGTTGCCCAGACAATATGTGACACAATAGGGTTGTCGATGTTCACTTCACTATACCAATTAGTATCCGGGAAAATAGGCCAGTACACTCCATACGAGCTCACAACGAGATCCATTTGATCATACATAAACTGCTCTTCAGGATTAAGACCCTCAATCTCAGCCCAGTTGTCTTCTGAGAGAATCTGACTAAGTGGCTGTAGTCCAGATCCATTCCGAGCAGCGTCTCCAAGTAATGACAGGAGGTCCCCAAGCCCGCAAGGTAGCTCGGGAATTCCCAAACAATTGAGTATGCAATCATTGATAACTCCACAATAACCACCCCAATTTACAAGAGGGTCGACCCAAGGCATTGCTACTCCAGAAATCTGCGCTGCATCTTCAAGACATTGAAGAATCGAATTTGCAAGCCCGTTAATGAATGCACGCACTGCATCATCTCGATCATCATCTAAGAAAGGAAGAAATACTCCAGGCCATGAAGCGACGCAGTCTATTGGAATAAGTTTATCAAAAGCTTTGGCTGCAGCAAGATCAAGTAATGCATTTGGACAGTCACCTAAACATGTCAGGCATGGAATTGGAATGTTAAAGTCTACAACAGGTAAAACAATAGAATCCGGGAGTGGCGGATCACCCGGCGTGCCATTTCCATTTCCACTATTGCCGCCTCCGAAAATGCCTCCCCCAATTCCACCTGGCCCACCGAATCCATTCGATCCAACCCAAAAACCACCTAAGAAATCTCCAATACAATCTATCAATGGCTGCCTAAACCATACTAAACTGCAGTAGACTCTCCTAGTTCCGCAAACTACTTCATACAAACCACATGTCAACAGAGGAGCACATCCGCTAGACCCAATGCTCGAAGCTGTGTTTCGATTGCTTGTTGACTCTAAATCAACAATTAAAACAGGAACAGAAATCGTTGTTAATCCTGGTATATCTCCAATTACATCTATAAGAGGAATAATTTCAAATCGTTCGTTCTGGACAGTTTCCAATCGAAAGTTTTCGGCATTGATCAATCCGTGATTTGTTATTTCAAAAACGACTTGCTTAGTGCCATCCGACCCAAAACCTGTTGTCAAATCCACAAATGGCTGGACACCGTCAGACAGCGGGTCTGTATCGATCGTCACCACTGGCGTTGGAACATTCGTTTCGAATACTGTAGTGATGTTCACCATATACTCGTCAACAAAATCTATTGGCACTACAGACCAATCGAAGCTTACAACTTGTCTTGGAACAAAAGTCTCAATTTCCGTATTGTCTGCGCCTTGGACGAACTGATTGTTTCGATAGGTATTGTGGTCCGGTGCACGGACTTCGATCTCGTACCAGCCTTCAGGTAGATCTTGGAAACTGATTTGGCCATTTGCATCAGCGACACCCGATGCTGTGATTCCACCACGCGCGTACCTTCCCTCTGTACCGAATGATCGGGCCGTCACCACAGCGTTCTCAGGGTAGATCGGTGGGTCACCGAAGTACGAGAACTCACTGGTCACCTGCACATCAAGTGCGCCTCGACGGTTGGTGGTGTTCTCGATAGCAAAGTCAATTTCTTCAAATACAGATGGATCGGATTGATCCGAAACCACGATGCCTGGGCTCGCCTCATACGGCCCCAACGGGAGATCTTCACCTGGGGAGAGCCTCAGAGTGACGGCAGCTTCCTCACCAGGGAGCAGTGAATCCATAACGCTTGGAGAAACGAGTGTTAACCATGGTGCTGCGGCGATATCAACCTCAAGCGGGCCGCTCTCGGCTCCACCGATATTCTGGATTTCCAGTTCGACATAGTCGTTTTCACCGGCCACCATATCCTCGCGGAGAACCATTGTGCTCGCAACAAGATTCGCATTCTCTCTCCCCACGGTGATGGAGAGCGTTGCTGCAGCCTGGGCACCAGGGGCACTGACGGCAAGCAAAATAACTGGGATGACACCTTCAACCTCCGCAGAAGCATTGACACGATATCCAATTGTGCGTCGCTCAAGTGGAGCGAGCACCGATCCGCCGTCAAATACAATCTGGATGTCAATTGCTGGGTCGCCTCCCTCGGTGAGGATCTCGAATCCACCTAATGGTAGATCACCGAGATTTCGTACTGTAAATGTCCCAGTGGACTCATGCCCAGGTAGTGCTCGCACATTAATTGGAACGGAGTTTGTCTGCAAGCCGACCAACACAAGACTGTCCTGAACCATAAAGCTCTGATCACTTGGCATTCCTGCATCAACGGTGTAGAGCCCCGCTTCAGTCGGACCAGGGTTGAGTGTTGCGGAGTAGCTGCCGTCTGCGAGCGTGAGCACCGTGTAATGGCGTTCAAATCCTCGGACTCGACCACGGACCTTTACAGGTACGCCTGCCGCAGATTGACCCGTTCCGTCTACCGTTGCTATACCGGAAACCGTAATCGGCGTACCCGCAAGCCCGCTATCTGGAGATGCGGAAGCAGTTGCTGAGTATCCAGCAATTGTGAAATCGGAAACAGACACACCGAGGTTGTCGTTTTCGCCGCCATTATATGATTCAACCTGGGCATTGCTCGCATCGGTCACAACAAGCAGCTTGTATGTACCCGTTGCCAGAGGCAATGGGGCATTCAATGTGCGTGTGTAGCTTTGTCCGGGGGAGAGCTGCATCACAGCAGACTGCTGGGCAATAAGGTAGTCATCGGAAGATAATTCATCATCGAGCGATGCGTACACACGATCGTTCCAGATCGTGTTCGTAGAAGTTGACCCGATGTTTTGAACTCGCCATGACAAATCACTCGATTGCCCACTGATAACAGATGTTGGCGGCGTCACCGAAGACACGACCAAGTTGGGACGATCTGGTCGAAATATAGAAATGGGTAAACTTGAAACAACCCGGTTGCTTGCGTCGGGTACTTCTTCAATGAGTGTGTCGCCTGCATCAGCATCCACGATTACATAGAAATCGCCCTCTAAGTCTTCACTAAGCGTCACAATCGCCGATTGTATGTATGGGGTATCGGGAGCAACATTGAAATCAATGACTCGCGATAGTACGACACGACCGCTGGTACTATCCGGATTCTGCGAGAGCATGATCCGGTCAGCCCAAGAGCCGCGTGTGATAGCTGCACCTGTATTCTGAACCTCCCAGATAATATTGATCGGATCGCCTGCTGTTGCTGAAGTAGGCAATGAAACCGATTGAGCGGCTAAATCAGGTCGTGCGAACGAGAACATTGATGATGCTTCCGAGTTATTCGATTCATCGAGTTCTACAACGATCATATCTGAATCCGCGGTGGCTACCAGATATGCATCCGTGTATCCCGGATCAGGCAACACAACATTCCCTGTTACGGCTATTGATCCACCAGCGGGAATGGGTTGCTCAACAGTCAACGCCGCGAAGGCGCCATCTTGAGGGACTGCTTCCGATTCGGAAAGAGCGAGCTCTATCCGTGTGCCAGGAAGCACTTCCGAATTTCCAACATTGGCTAGATTCACAGTGACTGCTACAGTTGATCCAACAGCTTTTTCGCCCTTGACCAACACAGATGTAATCGTGAAATCAGGCAGTGGCGGATAAGAGATGTCTATTGAAGTACCTACAAAGACATTGTTCGATTCATTGGATTCCGAAATCTGACCGAATGCGTCGGTCTTCACAACCAAGAAATAGGTACCTGGCAATAATGAGTTCTCTAGTGGTAAAGTGATGGTGACATCAGCAATCGAGTACGGCTCGCCATCGACGACTGGGTCTGGTTGGAATCCAATACCGATGAATGTATCGCTCTCGTCGAGTGTCATGTCGGATGACAAGAAAACTTGGTCCGCCCATCCGCCCGTGGTTGCACTTGTACCGGTGTTCTGTCCAGATAGAGTAACCATCAACTCCTCACCAAACACGGCGGCTGATGGAGCCACAATCGATTGTGTGATTAGATCTGGAGATGGTTCAGCCACTATGTCAATTGCAACTGCAGCCGAAGCGTTGTTGCCTTCATCAGATTCTTCAAGTGATTCACCGTTGTCAGCAACTGCAATAAGATATGCCGTCAAATCCTGAAGCGTTGATGGCATGACAACCGAGAACTCAAGGTTTGCTACCCCACCGTTTCCGGAAACTGTCCCATTGATAAAAGTATCAGCTCGTAGTAGCTGGTCATCACTGCTCAGCTCTGAGTCATCTGAAAGGTACAATGCGTTCGTCCAAGTACCTACAGCATCTATAGCATTTGGATTTGTAATCTGCCAAGAAACAACGACACTTCCACCCGATTCGGCTGTAGCTGGCGAGTTCAAGATTCCCGAAAGCAGATCAGGAAGCTCTGGCGCTTCGATTGTGATTGGTGTAGTGGCAACAAGCGAGTTGTTCTCCTCACCGTTCCCTTCCTCGACCAAATCATCCGGATCTGATTGAACGATTATCCATCGCTGCCCAGTGACTTGAGGCAATGTCGCCGTCAGTTCACCGCTAAACGCGCTATTTGCATCGATAGGTCCAAGACGGAAATCTGTGCCAAGCGATACATCATTTGCTGAAAATACTGGGTCATCTGAAAGATAGACCCGATCAGTCCACGTTCCATTTGCAGACAGTTCGCCTACATTCTGCCCTTCCCATGTGATGACAATCTCTTCTCCTGAGATAGCCATAGATGGTGAAGAAATACTGGAAATTAACAAATCCGGCAACGAAGGCTGGCTGACCTCAATGGAATCCAAGCTGATGTATGAGTTATTCAGCTCGCCAGCATTACCTTCGGCGATCTGATTGTCCGCGTCCGTTCGAATCACCACAAAGTACTGCCCTGCTAACTCGAGCGGCAGCTCAATGGATGCTTGAACTTGATCTGATTCACTAGGTCCTTGTGGACCAACTCTCACAATACTGCCAACCTCGATATCCGCTCCTCCAATGATCGCATCAGATGAAAGGTATACGCGATCACGCCAATGCTCATTGGCGGCTACTGTGGCCGGGCTCTGGTTCAACGAGTCCCACGAGATACTGATCGATTCACCGGCTACTCCAGCCGAAGGTACCGTAGTATTTGTGACTACCAGATCGACAACACGCACTTGCACATCATTGCTCGTAATCAGTGCATTGTTGTCTTCACCCGCAAACTCATTGAGAACATCATCAGCATCTGTAGCGACGACGAATCTTCTCGTTCCAACATACTCTTCAGGAATCACAATCGTAGCAGTTTCGGTATACGAACTGTTTGGATTCAAGGGAGCCCCACGTTGCACACGAGCTAACTCAATATCTCCACCGAGTGCAGCATCAAGCGACAGTCGAATGGAATCAGACCAACCTGCTGCAGTTACTCCTTTACCCTGATTCTCGACGGTCCATGTAATCTCCGCTGTTCCACCAGCGGCCACTTCGGTTGGCCCTGAAACAAGCGTCATCACAAGATCAGGTGTGATCGCTTCTGTGAGTGTTATTGCAATTGGTTCAGAATCATTATTCTGTTCATCAATCTCAATCACACCCGCTTCACTATCAAGATCAACGAATACGAAGTAGTCCCCTGGAGCAATGCTGTTATCCTGAGGTGGCAACAGATCAAGCGATCGTACGGCCTGGGCTCCCTGCTGAATGTCTTCAATCGAGTCATCTGTGCCCAAGAGCAAATCAGTACCCGGACTAAAGACTGAATCGGATGAGAGATACACACGCTCAACCCAAGGTCCGAGCGCGACAGCACTCCCTTGGTTCTCAACTACCCATGAAACACTGATCGGTTCCAGAAGTGATTGGCTGCTTTGCCCTACTCCTGCAGATGCGAGGAACAAGTCCGGGCCGGTAGGCTCGAATGGTTCTACACGCGCGTTGTTATCTTCACGGCTCTCATTCACTGTATCGGTAGCGTCCGTACGGATAATCATAAATGCTGATTTGGCCGCCGAAGCTGGAACGATGAAGGAAATGCCGCGTGTAATCTGCTGACCGGGTGCCAAAGAACCTGAGAAGGCTAGTGAACTAAAGACAACATCGTCTTCATTTCCATCTATATCATCTGTGGAGAAAATAATCTCATCTGTCCAAGGCCCATCAGCGATCTTGGTACCCGCGTTCTGCAATGACCACGACAGTTGAATCTCATCCCCGATATTCACTCCGGATGGAATAACGATATCAGAAATGATCAGATCCGGGGAAATAGGCCGAGTTGCAAACACATTATTGTTCTCCCCTTCAGGCGTGATCGATTCATCGATCAAATCCTCAGGGTCAGCCACCAGCACGAAGTAGTACGCACCATCCTCCACTTCCGATGGGATGTTGTAGGTCTCTGTATCATCGTCAGAATCACCCGCCTGGAGAGTTGCACCAAAGTTCTGATTCGCAAAGACCAGCCGCTCACCGGGTTCACCGTTGCCACCGATCTCGTCGACCGAAAGCCACATCGAGAATCGCACGCTTTGCACACTACCCGGACCTGGATTAAACTTCGTCCACGACAGCGCCGTCGTCGTCCCAGGAGCAATCACATCAGGAGCCACAAAGCTCGATATCTGTACATCACCACCCTGCACCATGTACGGATCACTGAAAGCATTGTTGTTGTCCTCACCACCTGCATCACCCTCGTTGACAGCGCCGTAGTTGTCCGTGAAAACTCGCCATCTCACATCACCATTGATGTCGTACGGGAGACGGATGTTAGAGCTGCTCAGAGATCGTTCATAACTCTCTCCGGGTGCAAGAGACGAGACAGGCCTCTGCCGCTCGTTCACAAAAATATCATCGCCCTCAAGATCATCCAGACTAATGAAAATCCGGTCATAAGCACTTGATGACAGCACCGCCGTCGTACCACCCACATTCGTCACTCGCCACCGAAGCACGCCCGCCGGAATCTCACCACTCAAGCCACCCTCAGGCACCTCCAAAATCTCCGCAATCAAATCAGGGAAGACATTTGAATCGACGGATACACCACGAGCAAACACATTATTGTTCTCACCCTCAGGCGTGATCGATTCATCGATCAAATCCTCAGGGTCCGCCACCAACACGAAGAAGTACGCACCATCCTCCACTTCCGATGGGATGTTGTAGGTCTCTGTATCATCGTCAGAATCACCCGCCTGGAGAGTTGCACCAAAGTTCTGATTCGCAAAGACCAGCCGCTCACCGGGTTCACCGTTGCCACCGATCTCGTCGACCGAAAGCCACATCGAGAATCGCACGCTTTGCACACTACCCGGACCTGGATTAAACTTCGTCCACGACAGCGCCGTCGTCGTCCCAGGAGCAATCACATCAGGAGCCACAAAGCTCGATATCTGTACATCACCACCCTGCACCATGTACGGATCACTGAAAGCATTGTTGTTGTCCTCACCACCTGCATCACCCTCGTTGACAGCGCCGTAGTTGTCCGTGAAAACTCGCCATCTCACATCACCATTGATGTCGTACGGGAGACGGATGTTAGAGCTGCTCAGAGATCGTTCATAACTCTCTCCGGGTGCAAGAGACGAGACAGGCCTCTGCCGCTCGTTCACAAAAATATCATCGCCCTCAAGATCATCCAGACTAATGAAAATCCGGTCATAAGCACTTGATGACAGCACCGCCGTCGTACCACCCACATTCGTCACTCGCCACCGAAGCACGCCCGCCGGAATCTCACCACTCAAGCCACCCTCAGGCACCTCCAAAATCTCCGCAATCAAATCAGGGAAGATGCCTTCAATAGAAGTTGTGGTGCCAGCAGCCGTTGTGTTGTTTTCTTCGTTGGAACCCTCTCCGATTTGGAATCCGGAGTCTGTCTCAATGATAAAGTACCAATCGCCAAACACGCCGTTGGGAATTTCGATTGACTGGGTTTGCACATAGGATCCTCCCGGGTCAAGCGTTTGGAGCCGGGGTTGAGCACCGATGAACTCATCTGGACTTTGGACTTGATCGAGTGACAGAAAAATGCTGTCCGACCAGTTGCCGGTCGCTGCAGTCTCACCCTGATTGGTGACCGTCCAACTGATTTCAACAATACCACCTTCAACTCCCGCAGGCGGAGGCGTGACTGAGGATACCACCAAGTCAGGCTGTGCCAGTGCCGGAGTTGAAGCGATGGCTGTTGTGACCAAAGCAAGAGCTGGGCATAACGATGTTCTGAGGCACTTGAGAAATCGAACTGCTTGGCGAATCATGTTTGTATCTCATTGAGAATAATACTTAATCAAGCTCCCACGAGATACTCAAACTCACGGATATAGCCACCGGTTTGACGCAGTTACCGGACCGATGGATTTTACTAGAGATCTCTGAATTTGAAACATAAAATTGTTAAAATCAGAATATTTTTACCCATTTTTACATGAGCTAATCAATGTGCAAATACTCCAGCAGCGTTCAGTCTGCATTCATCCATCCGCCAACAGTCAAATTGAGCCCCCTCTTGTTAACGATCACTATCTTTAATCCATCCGCTAGCCAGCTTCCCAAGACATCGAAGCACTACACTGCCAACACAAAATCATGGCTCACAGTCTCAAATCCGTGATTTGGGATATATGAGCGGGACTACAAATCGCCCTTTGTAGTGCAGACTCGACCGGTTTTGTAGTGCAAATTATTTTTGATGTTTTTCTTTCTCAGTATGTGAACTATTGATGATCTTCAGTCACAAATAGGCGTGGTCTATCACAGTGATGGCCAACGAATGAACGCCAGTTTGGAGATTTAAAATGAAACGCACATACGCATTCGGAACCCTAACAATCGCACTCTTGCATTTGCAGCACCAAAGGCCGATGTTGAATTCGGGCAAAAAATTACAAGCCAATGCATTTCTGCTGTTTCACCCATTGCCATCGTTGAAAGAGAATCAATCTCGTCAATTGGATACGGGTGGCGAGCTACGGGTTGGATCGAGTGGCGGAAGTACTTTTGCGATGGGCCAATCGATACTCGGAGAGTGAAATGGGAATATCTTGGGAAGAACCCCTACACAGGTATGCATGAATGGGGCGAGTGGGTGCGGTAACAAGATGTTGCAGATCGCCGAATCTGTCGTCTTGCAAAAGTACCACTACTGATGATACCAGCGAGAAGAATAAATCGAATGGAATTTTATGATCAAGACATCAATCGTTATATTTTCGTCTATTGCTTTTTCATTCATATTAATTGGTGCTATTTTCACTTGTGCGATACCCCAAAATCAAAGAATTTGCACCCACGCGCTATATGAGCAAAGACTAGTCGATATATGCAAACAAGCATCCAACTCAGTCTTGCATCAGTTTGAACTCAATCTGATTTTTAAAGAGCTCGGAGAAACTTCGTTCAATACTGACTACATGAAATACAATTCTAATAGCAATGGTGTTCAATCTTCGAAATCGCCAGGTGTATTGTGGATACCAAGCCATCTCGCGGCCTCTGCGCCGAGATCTCTAGCGTCCCGGACGTGCTACCTACTGGAGAACATGAATGAGAATAATAAACGCGCCCATGTTGCCGAACAGATTTTCATATCGTTTGTCCGAACTGGATCCGGTTTTCATTGGCTGAGAAGGCTTGGTGCAAATTTTAAAAATCTGAATCTTCCGGGCGTTACTCTACGGACTCCATTTGAAAGAGAAGGAAGTTACGGGCTAGATATACAGTACTACTCACCAGATCTATCTGGACTATATCTAAGTGGCTCAAACTTTCACTCCAGTGACTTGTCTGGCTGCAATCTTTATGGATCAGAATTATCAAGGGTCGACTTCACAATGGCTGCAATCAAGAACTGCGATATGACTGTGTCCGATTTGTCCGGATCGAACTTCGCAGGTGCGGACTTGTCTGGGTCTAGCTTGGCATACGCATTGCTTCCTGAAGCATCAGCATTTGTGGGGTCGATTTTTGAAGATGTGGATTTCAACAAGGCCATTGTCCCAAACATGGAATGGCTCCAGGATGTTGCTGATGTAGCTGCGTATATCGATTCTGACAAATGGATTGTCCAAAAATTTCCTAACGGTGTTGGAGATGGCTGGGGAGACGACAGTTTGCAATCTGTTTCATCGCATAAAACATCGATTCCGTGCTTTGCCATTGTTCTAAAAATCTCAATTCCATGATTTTTGACAGAAACAAAACACATTGGGAGCCGAACGCATTGAAATTCCGACGTCATTCATCGAATTATATCTAGAGTCCTGCAAATGCCAAAATTGATAGTCCCAACCCACCTACTGATACTCACGGGCTTCCCCTTGACATCAAGATGCCAGTCATGCTGCTCGATGCTTGCGTCGATTGGAAGGAATCCACATGTTTGCATAAACTAGACAAGTCAAACTGAATCAGCTCTATTTGCCATAAACACTCAAGGGTAAGCCCGTGTATAAATATATCATGCTATTAGCAATCCTGTTGCCTGTATTCAACTGCCATGCTCAGGGTGAGCCTGTGGTCTACAAGATATCCGCCGATGGCACGCCGTTGATTATCGAAGGAAGGCTCGAAGATGGAGATAGCAAAGTAGACGACGGCACTGTCTATGACACCTACATCATCCAAGCACAACCCGGCACCTTGATGGCCCAACTCAACTCCGCGGCGTTTGATCCCTTTCTGAAACTGTACGGAGTCAATGATCAGGGTGAGCTCATCCCGCTCGGCGTGAACGATGACGGGCCGGAGGAAGAGTCCTTCGGGCTCAACGCATTCCTCGAAAACGACCTGAGCCGCGAGCGTGAACTCGTCGTGGTCATCACATCCGTCGATATCGGAATCGGGCCGTATCGCCTCGCGATGGCAATCGGTCCTGCCGGCAAGCGTGGAGACCTGATCCGCGCTGCCTCCAAACAATTAGACGCCGGCATGGCCGCATACCAGGCGAATGATCTCAAGAACACCGAGCGATTGTTCAAGCTTTCGCTGAAATTGTACATACTCCTCTACCCCGGGGACCACCCCGACATTGCCTTCAGCCTGAACGAACTCGCGAATGTCCGGCGGATTCTCGGCAGCGACGAAGAGGCCCAGCCACTCTACGAGGAAGCATTGGCGATGCGTCGGCGTCTGTATCAAATCAACGGCAAAGGCGACCACCCCGACATCGCCTTCAGCCTGAACGAACTCGCGAATGTCCGGCGGAATCTCGGCCAGGACGAAGAGGCAAAGCCACTCTACGAGGAAGCATTGGCGATGCGTCGGCGTCTGTATCAGATCAATGGCATAGTCGACCACCCCGACATCGCCTTCAGCCTGAACGAACTCGCGAATGTGTGGTGGAATCTCGGTCGGGTCGAAGAAGCCCAACCACTCTACGAGGAAGCGTTGGCGATGCGTCGGCGTCTGTATCAGATCAACGGCATAGTCGACCACCCCGACATTGCCTTCAGCCTGAACGAACTCGCGAATGTGTGGCGGAATCTCGGCCAGGACGAAGAGGCCCAACCACTCTACGAGGAAGCGTTGGCGATGCGTCGGCATCTGTTTCAGAACGAAGGCATAGTCGACCATCGAGACATCGTCACGTCCCTGGACCAGCTCGCGATTGTATGGTGGAATCTGGGTCGGGCCGAAGAGGCCGAGCCACTCTACCAGGAAGCATTGGCGATGCGTCAGCGTCTATTTCAGGCCGAAGGCATAGTCGATCATCCTGACATCACCAAGAGCCTGAACAACCTTGCAGCCAT
>Ga0209344_10000279_pt1 | contig 100130 bp, 80 predicted proteins | sample Cruoilmetagenom6_FD_187293 | JGI IMG/M metagenome (GOLD analysis project Ga0209344, IMG submission 187293) | Oil polluted marine microbial communities from Coal Oil Point, Santa Barbara, California, USA - Santa Barbara Oil Seep Sample 6 (SPAdes)... | ecosystem: Environmental > Aquatic > Marine...
AAGCCTTCAATTAAAAAGGGTTGAGCATAGCCCGTTGCAACAACTACAAGGGCAGACGTATAGTTATGTTTATTGGTTTCAATTTGATAACCAGCGGTGTTGGTATGAATACGACACACTTTTTCACCTTTGATTTGTTGTACATGAGGGTAGCTATTTTTTAATTGAAGCTTTCCATCAGTTAAAATATCAACCCCTAGGGTTTTAGGCGTAAAGCCCAAGACATTATTAAAAAGGGCCGTTTGCAAATGGGATGTTTTTTGGTGCATCACAATTCCAATTTTTTTGTTGTGTGCAAAAGCCTTGTCCACTGCTGAACCTAAGACCAAGGCACAAGACATTCCGGCAGCACCTCCTCCAATAATAAGTACATCAAATTGTTGATTCATGCTGAAAATTTATTGATTGAATAATCCTTGAATATTTGCGGCAAAAAGCTTTACGGCAATAGCCAATAAAATTACACCAAAAATTTTACGTACAACACTAATACCATCGGCACCAAGGATACGTTCAATTTTTCCAGATAATTTTAAAACAGTATAGACAAAAATCATATTTATAACAATAGCAATAACAATATTTATTGTTTGATACTCAGCTCGAAGCGATAAAATAGTAGTCATGGTACCCGCACCGGCAATTAGCGGAAAGGCGATAGGAACTACACTAGCGGTTTTAGCCTCTTCGTGCTTATACAATTCAATACCGAGCACCATTTCTAAGGCTAAAAAGAAAATAACAAAGGCCCCTGCAACAGCAAATGAATTTACATCAACGCCCATAATATGTAGTATTTTTTCTCCCACAAAAAGAAATCCGATCATGATAATGACCGAAACCAAGGCCGCTTTTTCAGATTGAATATGACCAACTTTTGATCGTAATCCAATGATAATAGGAATACTTCCAACAATATCAATAACAGCAAAAAGTACCATGGTAGCTGTGACAATTTCTTTAAAATCTAAGTTCATAGGATGCTTTTTAAAATTTGCGGCAAAAGTAGGTAAAACTAACACGATAATTTACAAAATAGGGGGGATTTTAATCTAAAATAACCCCCTGGATAGAAGCAGGTTAAATTCAAAACAATTTATGGGTCAAACCACTGCTTACTTCAACGATAATCGTATTTTTGCCACAGAATAATTAAATAAAAAATATGTTTCAATTAGGCAAGACCATTGTTTCAGAAGAAATTATAGATACAGATTTTGTGTGCAATTTAGCGGCCTGTAAAGGTGCGTGTTGTATTGATGGAGATGCTGGGGCCCCAGTGGAGAATGACGAACGCGAAATTTTAGAAAAAATTTATCCTAAGGTTAAGCCTTTTTTAAGAAAAGAAGGAATAGCGGCAATTGAAGCCCAAGGCGTGTACACTACCAACGAAGATGGAGAACACGAAACGCCTTTAATTGAAGGGAAAGACTGTGCTTATGTTACTTTTGATCAAAAGGGAGTGGCACTTTGCGGCATAGAAGAAGCCTACAATCAAGGAGAAATTGATTGGAAAAAACCGGTGTCTTGTCACCTCTATCCGGTACGCGTACAAGATTATTCGGAGTTTGCAGCGGTTAACTATCACAAGTGGGAAATTTGTGATGACGCTTGTACCCTTGGCAAAGAACTTCAAGTACCTGTCTATAAATTTGTCAAGCAAGCCTTGGTGCGAAAGTTTGGAGAAGATTGGTATATGGAGTTAGAAAAAGTGGCAGAAAAGTACCTTGCAAAGCGTTGATTTTAACAATTTTTATTCCGTCAGAATGGTTAAATGCATATCTTTGACAACTTTTAAAACAATAAAGAAAATGAAAAAATTAAAACATGTAGCGCTTGGTTTTGCCATGCTAATGGGAGGATTAAGTTATGCGCAAATTTCAGTAGGTGGTGGTATTGGATATAATGATGGTGTTTCTGCACCAGGATTAGTGTTAAAAGCCGAATTTAACCTGATGGACAATATTGATGTGTCACCGAGTTTTTCTTATTTTTCTGGATCTAAAGTGTCTGGTTACAAAAATAATTTAGTAGCCATTGATGTGAATGGGCATTATAAGATAGATTTATCTGATGATTTAGTGGTGTATCCATTAGGAGGATTGAACTATTCGAGCTATGAAAATGGATTTAGACAAGATAATGATTTAAATATTAGAGTAAATGACGGTAATGCCTTAGGCCTAAATGTAGGTGGAGGTGGCCAATGGGTTTTTAGCGATAGCTTACGTGCTTTTGCTGAAATTAAATACACCATTAGTAATTTTAGCCAAGTTGTTTTTGGAGGAGGCGTTTTATTACAACTCTAAGTCGAGAAAAAAACAAAATAGTTTTAGATAAAAAAGAGTTCACTTTGGTGGACTCTTTTTTTGTTTTAGGCAGAACGCTAAGAACCCAATAACCATCCAAGCTGCCGTCCAATGCAGATATTTAACTATCTGATAATCAACACCATAAAAGTTAACTAATTGTTAAAGTTTTTTTTTATACAATGCCATTTGTTAAAAACTTCACGGCATTTGTGGATAATTATGAGTTTCATTTTTCATTAAAAAAATCAATCTTTGTTTCGATCGATTAACGTTCCACAAGCAATCAAATTTTAAATTAAAAAAACACGAATACCATGTCGCAAGAAGAGCCAATTTTAATGCCAAATGATAATAGATTTGTAATTTTTCCTATCGAACATCACGATATTTGGGAATGGTATAAAAAGCAACAAGCTAGTTTTTGGACGGCGGAAGAAATTGACTTGCATCAAGACATCACAGATTGGACAACAAAATTAACGGATGATGAGCGCTATTTTATTAAACATGTGCTTGCATTCTTTGCAGCTTCTGACGGGATTGTAAATGAAAATTTAGCAGAGAATTTTGTAACAGAAGTACAGTATTCCGAAGCAAAATTTTTCTATGGTTTTCAAATCATGATGGAAAACATTCATTCAGAAGTATATTCATTATTGATTGATTCGTATGTAAAAGATGAAAAAGAAAAAGATCAATTGTTTAGAGCAATTGAAGTTTTTCCTGCGATTAAACTGAAGGCAGAATGGGCGTTGAAGTGGATTGAAAGTCCGAGTTTCGCAGAACGCTTAATTGCATTTGCGGCCGTTGAGGGTATTTTCTTTTCTGGAAGTTTCTGTTCTATCTTCTGGTTAAAGAAAAGGGGATTAATGCCAGGCCTAACTTTTTCAAATGAGCTAATATCACGTGATGAAGGATTGCACTGTGATTTTGCGGTTCATTTACACAACCACCACATGGTCAATAAGGTGCCAAAAGAACGGATTAAAGAAATTATCTGTGATGCATTAGACATTGAAAGAACCTTTATAACGGAATCGCTACCGGTTAGTTTAATTGGGATGAATGCCAAATTAATGACCCAGTATTTAGAATATGTTGCAGATAGATTATTAGTTGAATTTGAATGTGAAAAGGTCTACAATTCAACCAATCCATTTGATTTTATGGAAATGATTTCCTTAGAAGGAAAGACAAATTTCTTTGAGAAACGCGTTTCAGAATATCAAAAAGCAGGAGTAAAATCTGGAGGAACAGGAAGCATCAGTTTTGATGCAGATTTCTAAGGTGTTAACACAGAGCTGATTTTTAACAAAATCGTCAATATATATCACGGTTAAAAGAGTCATAGTGCTTTTTTACAAAAAACAAAACCTAACTAATTCGATTGGGGCGTACGCTAGGCTTTAATCACAAATCAGAAAAAAATATGTTTGTACTAAAAAGAGACGGCAAGAAGGAGCCAGTAATGTTTGATAAAATCACGGCACGCGTGAGAAAAATGTGTTATGGTTTAAACAAACTGGTCGATCCTGTAAAGGTAGCCATGCGCGTAATAGAAGGATTATACGACGGAGTTACCACTTCAGAACTCGATAATTTAGCGGCTGAAATAGCGGCTACAATGACAGTACAACACCCTGATTATGCAAAGTTAGCTGCAAGAATTGCGGTATCTAACTTGCATAAAAACACCAAAAAATCATTCTCAGAAACGGTAAAAGATCTTTACGTATATGTCAATCCACGCACGGGTAAAAAAGCTCCAATGATTGCCGATGATGTATATCAAATAATCCAAGAGAATGCAGAGAAGTTAGATTCTACAATAATTTATAACCGCGACTTTGGGTACGATTATTTTGGATTCAAAACCTTAGAGCGGTCGTATTTATTAAAAATTAATGGGCGTATTGTAGAACGGCCCCAACACATGTTGATGCGTGTATCTATCGGAATTCACCTCAATGATCTAGACGCAGCCATTGAAACCTATGAGTTGATGAGTAAAAAGTATTTTACCCATGCTACACCTACGTTATTCAATGCTGGTACACCTAAGCCACAAATGTCTTCTTGTTTCCTATTACAAATGCAAGATGACAGTATTGACGGAATTTATGATACCCTAAAACAAACGGCAAAAATTTCACAATCGGCAGGAGGTATAGGCTTGTCTATTCACAATATTAGAGCTACAGGCTCTTATATTAGAGGGACCAATGGTACTTCTAACGGAATTGTACCAATGCTTAAGGTATATAACGACACTGCGCGTTATGTAGATCAAGGTGGCGGAAAAAGAAAAGGTTCTTTTGCTTGTTATATTGAGCCTTGGCATGCAGATATTTTTGACTTTTTAGATCTGAAAAAGAATCACGGAAAAGAAGAAATGCGTGCACGTGACTTATTTTATGCCATGTGGATTCCAGATTTATTTATGAAACGTGTGCAAGAAGATGGAGAGTGGACCTTAATGTGTCCTAATGAATGTCCGCATTTATTTGACACTTACGGGGATGAGTTTGAAAAATTATACCAAGGCTATGAACAAGTAGGGAAAGGTAGAAAAACAATTCAAGCGCGTGAATTATGGGAAAAGATATTAGAATCTCAAATAGAAACAGGAACACCTTATATGTTGTATAAGGATGCGGTGAATAGAAAGACAAATCACAAAAACCTAGGAACGATCCGATCTTCAAACTTGTGTACTGAAATTATGGAGTATACTGCTAAAGATGAAGTAGCGGTGTGTAACCTAGCTTCTATCGCCCTACCGATGTTTGTTTCTGAAGATGCTGAAGGGAAGAAGTACTTTAACCACAAAAAACTATTTGATGTTACAAAAAAGGTAACCCGTAATTTAGATTCGGTTATTGACCGTAATTATTATCCAGTAAAAGAGGCCGAAAACTCTAACTTTAGACATCGTCCAATTGGATTAGGTATTCAAGGTTTAGCAGATGCCTTTATTGCATTGCGTTTACCATTTACCTCAGATGAAGCTAAAAAATTAAACGAAGAGATCTTTGAAACTCTTTATTTTGCGGCTGTAACTTCTTCGATGGAAATTGCGAAGGCAAGTGAGCCTTATTCTACATTTAAAGGATCACCTATGTCAGAAGGAGAATTTCAGTTCAATATGTGGAACATCTCTGAAGACGACTTAAGCGGACGATGGGATTGGAAAAAATTACGTAAAAACGTGATGAAGCACGGGGTAAGAAATTCACTTTTAGTGGCGCCAATGCCAACAGCTTCTACTTCTCAAATTCTTGGAAACAATGAAGCTTTTGAGCCTTATACCTCAAATATTTATACCAGAAGAGTGCTGTCTGGAGAGTTTATCATTGTTAATAAGCACCTCTTAGAAGATTTAGTAGAGCTAGGTCTTTGGGATAATGCAATGAAAGAAAACATTATGAGAGCAAATGGGTCAATTCAACATATTGACGCTATTCCAGACGATTTGAAAGAATTGTATAAAACCGTTTGGGAAATGAGTATGAAAGATATTATTGATATGGCACGTCAACGTGGCTATTTTATTGATCAGTCTCAATCTTTAAATTTATTTATGAAAGATCCGGATTATGCAAAATTAACATCGATGCATTATTACGGATGGAAATCTGGTCTTAAAACCGGAATGTATTACCTCAGAACAAAATCGGCAGTAAATGCAACCCAATTTACCTTGTCAAATGAGAAAGAAGAGGTTAAAAAACCTGTTGAAGCTGCTGTTGCAGTAGATACACAAGTAAACACGATACTACCCGAGGGAACAGAAATGACTCCCGAAGAGTATAGAGCAATGCTCGCCCAAGCTAAAGAAGGTGAAGGTGATGATTGCTTGATGTGTGGTTCTTAATTAGGAGAATAGGGCTAAATGCCATCAGCGCTATTGTCTAAAAGGTTAGTTTAAAAGAAAAATCTCGAAACATGTGTTTCGAGATTTTTTATTGAATTAATACTAAGGTATTTAGGCCGTTAATCAACGGGATGATTTTCACCTTCTTGTGCATACAACTCTAATAAGCTTAGGGTTGATTTAATCAAATCTTTTGTTTCGAGAAGAATACTGAAGTAGAGCGTGGTATTTTTTGGGCTCGACTCAACCGTTCTGGTGCGTTCTACTTGCTTTTGAATGTATTCGGTAACATCTCCTAACAATGCTTGTTTTTCCTCTAAAATGGGGTTTAATGCATCAAAAGTGCGCGCGTCAAAAATTTCCCGCACCTTATCAAACATATGACTGAGTTTTAAGTCGATTTCTTTAAGCTCTTTTGCCTGATTAACTTTAAGTCCCTTGTGATTATTGTTGATGTGCTTGTGGCTTGCCTTTGCAATAAAGCTAGTTGACTGTGCGATGTCTTGTAGATCACCAATCACGTCAATATAAAATTTACTCGCCCCGAGGTACGATTCATCTAAGTCTTTAATAAAATAGAAAATATTGTTTTGTAAACCTTCAATTTCTTCTTCTAGTTTAGTCACTTTACTCTTCGCTTTTTTAAGCGTAACTAAATCCTTTGTGATTAAACCGTTAATCGCCATTTCGTTCGTCTTACTTACACGTCTGAGTACTTTAGAGATATTGTCAGCACTTTCATTAATTACGCCGTGAATAGAATTAGATTCTGATTTTTCTAAACGATCTTCAGCCTTGAGCTCCTTGCTTTTTTGCTTGTGTTTTATATAGTTTCGCGCTAAAATAAGCACCGCTAAAAAGAGTAAGATTGCAATAGCAGCTGGACCTCCAAGATCAATGAGAAGCGCCATTAAACCTGCCGTTATAAAGGCAATGATGGCGGTTCCAAACCATCCTCCAATTACATTAAGTACTCCTGCTACGCGGTATACCGCACTTTCTGAGCCCCAAGCCCTATCGGCTAACGAAGTACCCATGGCCACCATAAAGGTTACATACGTGGTAGATAATGGGAGCTTCATAGAAGTGGCAATGGAGATTAAGACCCCAGCAACCATCAGGTTTACAGAAGCTCTTACTTGATCAAATGCCGGCAATTCATAGGTTTTATCCTTAGGTAAGTTAATTACAGGCTTCTCAAATTTCTTATTAATTTTTGCCACCGTGTGGTCTGGCATTACCGCATTAAAGGCATTACCTAATTTTGAAGAACCTCTCACTAACCACCTGGATAATAAGTTGGGTTGAAACTTTTCGTGGCCATCACCTTGACGTGCTAACCCAATTTCGGTATCTGCTACACTTCGTGCCTTTTTAGAAAACCATAGGGTCAAAACCATGATCGCTCCTGCAATAAAGAGTAATACTGGTTCTGTGGGTACTTTATTTGCTAAGATTTCCATAGAAAATTCACTAGCGAATGCCCCCGAAGATGCCCAGGCTAAATACGAATGATATGCGGCCATTGGGACCCCAATAAAGTTTACCAAGTCATTCCCCGCAAAAGCTAAGGCCAAACCAAAGGTTCCAATAGCGATGATGGGAATAAAAATATTTTTCTTTAACACAGCTAAATAGAATTGAGAAAGTGCTGTCCAGACAACAAAACTAATCCCAATTATAACAATCTCGTTACCTTCCAATACGCCAGCTAAATCATCGTAATAAGGGGTTCCTTTAAGACCTTTCATGAAAATAAAGTAGGTAATTGCCGTTAGCGACCCTCCGCCAAAGAGCGCACCTAAATATTTTATCTTTTTTTCATAGTGAAACGAAAAAATGAGCCTCGAAACATATTGAACGATCGCCCCAATACTAAACGCAATGACAACAGAAAGTAAGATTCCTTTAATAATTTCAAAGGCTTTTTTGGTGTTGATGTATTTAGATAAGTTAGAAATAGTTTCTGTTTCTGACGCCCCTATTTTAATTAAGGCCACAGCAACCGCAGCGCCTAAAAGTTCAAAAACAATAGAGACGGTAGTAGAGGTTGGCATACCTAAGGTGTTAAAGAAATCTAACAACAAAATGTCGGTGATCATTACCGCCATAAATATGATCATGATCTCATCAAAATAAAAGTTTCCAGGAACAAAAATTCCTTTTCGCGCAACTTCCATCATTCCGCTTGAAAACACGGCGCCGATAAAAATACCTAAACTAGCCACAATCATAATAGTCTTAAACGGAATTGCTTTAGAGCCAATTGCCGAATTTAAAAAGTTCACGGCGTCATTACTTACGCCAACAACTAAATCAGCTATAGCTAAAACAGCCAGGGCAACGATCATGATTAAGTATATATTTTCCATGGGTAAAATTTTTGCAAAGGTGTTATAAAAAGTTAGGTTAAAGATTATCTTATTGTTATGTTTTTCTTAGAAATCAATTTGAAAACGGAGTTGAAAAACCGTTGCCTTTCCGGCCTGTTTTACATCCGTCCAAATATGGTTAAACATTATTCTAGTTGCGGGGTTAAGGTACCAATTTAATCCTAAGGTTACATCGTCTTGTTCTCCCCCAATGAGGTCTTGATCATTTAAATTAGCGTACGAATAGCGCAGGGCCACTTCAAAGGCTCCTGGACCTGTCCCTTTTCCAGAAAAATTACGTTTGGGTTTTAATCGGTTAAAGCCTCCATATGAACTTTTATAGGGTCTGTGTTCTCCGGTAAGGAAATAACTCACTTGCCCGTAATAGGTATGAAATGCGTAGTTCATCCTAGCGTTAATATCAGCCAACATATACTCGCCTTGCACGGTGAGGCTTCCTCGAACGTAGGCCGCTTCAACCGTAGTTAGCTGTACTTGGTCTACGGCTTCAATTAAGCCGGTATTGACGTATTTTCGCGTACTTAAGTGGGCTTCAGGTCGAGCAGCGATACGATAATCGCTCGTACTGGGCTTTCTATAGCTATAGCCAAAGCCAAGGTGTAAGAGTTGTTTTGATTCTTGTTCATGGATTGGCAGGCCAGAAACACGACCAGTTACTACATAGCCATCGTTTACGGCAAAATTATTTCCATTGGCGTCGCCATTTCTAAAATACCCCAACTGATAGGAGATACGCTTATTGACAAAGTCATTAAAAATTAATGCTCCATTGTTTCGGGTTTGAGAGAAAGCCATCATAAATGATCGCTCCATAAAGGTATTATTGTTACTGCTGGTTAAACCACTTAAGCGCAAAGGTTCTTTGAGGTGCCCCACGCGTAAGGTTCCAAGTAGCGGTATATCTCGAATACCGAGATAGGCATCTTTTAAGCTGATAGTGCCTCCTACAAATTCGGCCTGCAATTTAAATTCAATATTGCTGTAGAGATTTCCAGAAATGTACATGCGTCCTCTTCGAAACTCTGTGCCTGAGCTTGCAAGTAAAGGGCCGTATAAGGCGTCTAGGTCGTCATCTTGCGAAAAGAATCCATGATCTACCATGATGCGACCTCCTAATTTAAATGAAAATTGTGCATCTTGTCGCTCAAGTTTAAATCCATTTTTCCAGGACAAGGAATACGAATTATCTTGGGCTTGAGCACGTACAAATGTTGAACAGCAAAATAGTACTATCCAACGAAGCTGGCGTGAAGTCATTTCTTTAATCTAAATTTTTGTCGAAACAAAGATCGTGGTTCAATGTTAATTTAATGTTTCCTGGAAGTTACGATTAGATAAAATAATGAGGAGTTTGATAAAGGCTACTCGGCCAAAGTAGCCTTAATTTCAAATAGAAGTCGACAAAAACTTAGAATAATTTGAAATTTCAATTGTCTTAGACAAGGTCAAAAATAGTTGATAGGACCGGTGTATTTGTAAAGAAATGATTAAATAATTATTAAAAAAAGAAATTCCAATGTTAAGCTTTTGACTAATTTAACCGTATAAAAAACTGATATTCAGTCTGATAACTTTCTAATGTTAAGTTAACGTTAATTAAACGTTGCTGAAATGTAAAATATTAATTAATTTTGATACGTTAAGTTAGTATAACCTTTAAAAGAAGCACCATGAAAAAAATTGCCACCCTTGCTATAATGCTCATCACAGGGATGAGTTTTGCACAATCAGAAAATCCAACCTACGAAGTTAAAGGTGATCTAGTCAAAGCTACCTATTATTACGATAATGGTAATATAGAGCAAGAGGGGTATTTTAAAGACAACAAGCTTCAGGGCACCTGGAATTATTTTAACCAAGAAGGAAAGAAAGTAGCCATTGGAAATTATGCGTTAGGAAAGAAGGTAGGAAAATGGTTTTTTTGGTCAAACGGTACCTTAAAAGAGGTTTCGTTTGAGGATCAAAAGATAGCAAGTATTAATGAGTGGAAAGAAAAAACCGTTGTGGTTTCAAATGAATAGTTTATCGTTTTCAATCAAAAAAGCCCGCAACAACGCGGGCTTTTTTTATGGTGTTTAGGGTAGGGATTTATTGATCAGATCCAAACCATGTCCATGAAGAAATATCCACTTTTGTCCCAGTATTATACGGGTTAGTAGTAGTGGCCGCTTCACCGTCAATAATCACATTGGCCAACGGCCCATCATCTTTCATATCAACATTGGTAGAGTATCCTTCTAAGAACACATTGGTAATGGTTGCACCAGACTGTTTTTTAAACTGTAAGGCGGTACCTCCTGTAGTTGATATAGCGGTAAAGTTGATTAATTTAGGGTTTGCATTATCTTTATCTGCTTCAACCGCGGTTGAAAAGCCATCTATGGTGTGTTTTACATACGTATCAGTTACGGTACCACTCCAGCCTTCTGTCCAGTCTACAGCATCATCTTCATTGTTTTCGAGGTAGATATTTTTAGCTGAAACTGTACCGCCAAAAAATTCAATTCCGTCATCTGCACCGTTAATTACAGCAATGTTTTCTAAGACAGTACCTGATCCAACAGCATAAAGAGAAACTCCGTTGTACTGAGATTCTGTAGAGATTTGTGCTCCAGTTCCTTTAATTACTAAGTATTTTATTGTACCTGAATTATCGGTGTCATTCGAACCCCCGTAGATAAATCCACCCACTTCAGCCTCGGCATTTACTCCAGCTGTAGTTGTTGCATCTCCACAAATTGTTAAGCCCCCCCAGTCGCCTGGTTTCGCATTACCTGAGCTCATTACTACAGGTTCTTCTGCGGTACCTTGAATGTCAATTTCTCCACCTTTTAGCACGGCAAGGTACACATCAGTACCCTTGGCATCAGCAATAATTCTTGTTCCTTTTTCGATGGTTAATTTAGCCCCTGATTTAACAATATATGATCCGGTTAAGTTGTACGTAACAGCGGCAGTTAAGGTTTTATTTCCCGTTAATTCACCGGTTAATTTCTCTACAGGTACGGTTTGACCGCTAAGGAAGTTCCAAGATGAAATTACTACTTGATTACCTTCATTATAGGCTTTTGATTCGTCAGCAGGCGCTCCATCAATAACTACATTCGCCAACGGACCTTCATCCTTCATATCTATATTTTTATCAAAACCTTCTAAGTATAAATTGGTGATGGTTGCACCAGATTGTTTTTTAAACTGTAAGGCAGTACCTCCCACAATAGATTTTGCGGTTAAGTTAATTAACTTAGGATTAGCATTGTCTTTATCAGCTTCAACAATGGTTGAAAATCCAGCTTCAGTAGCATATACATACGCATTTTCTACCGTTCCATTCCATCCTTCTGTCCAGTCAATAGCATCATCTTGTAAATTCTCTAAATAGAGATTTTTAATAGAAACAGTTCCTCCAAAAAATTCAACACCGTCATCTGCACCGTCAAAAACAGCCACATTTTCTACGGTAGTTCCTGATCCAACGGCATAAAAAGAAACGCCATTATATTGTGATTCAGTTGAAATTTGTGCGCCTGTTCCTTTAATCACTAAATTGGTAATTGATCCAGAATTATCGGTATCATCAGCACCACCATATTTAAATCCACCAACTTCTGCTTCAGCATCTACACCTGCGGTTGTGGTGGCATGACCACAAAGGGTTAATCCTCCCCAGTCACCAGGACTAGCATTGGTTGAGGTCATTACAACGGGATTTGAATTGGTTCCGTTGATAAATATTTTCCCTCCTTTTAGTACGGCCAAATACACATCTACCCCAGCTGCATTCGCGGTAATTGTTGTACCGGCAGGAATGGTAATTTCGGCACCGTCTTCAACAATAAAGGAACCGGTAAGTTGGTAGGCATTTCCAGTTAACGTTACCTTCCCATCTTCTTTTGTTAATTTTCCATTTAAAATACCTTTATTAATATTTTCAACGGTTAAACTTGCTGGATTAGGATTTATTGGATCAATACCGCTCTCACTACTACAGCTTGTAAAAAGGCTACTGGCAATGCAAAGTGCTCCGAGTAGCGTGAAGATTCTGTTTTTCATAATTGTTTGATTAAAAATTAATAATTTTTGTGATTAAAATGTATATGTAATTCCAAGATTTAAGGTCATTCCCTTTGTATAAAGCAGCACATTTTCGGTGGTTTCAATAGCTGTATTAAAGTTTCTAACCTTTTGGGTTTGTTTAATTTCAGGGTTGAGTAAATTTCTTCCTGTGAGTTTAAGCATAAAGTGATCATTGAGTTCTTTGGTGAGTTGTAAATCAAGACTTACAAACCCTTTTTCAATAATTTCATCGTTGTAAAACGTTGCGCTGTTGGCAAAATCTTCAGGCCCACCCAATGCGTAAATTTTGTCCGAGGCATACGCGGCAGAAAGTGACGCTAAAAACGAATTAGGTTTTCCGTTGGTATACGTCAAACTACTATTGGTTATAAAATCACTTGCCCCTTGCAATCCAGATTCGGTTTTATTTGCGTATTGAAAGTTTGCTAGAAGATCTTGGGTGTGCTGCATTAGAGCAGCATTAAAGACGAGGTTTAATTGTGCGCCTTCTCCGTTTTCATCGGCATTGATTAGTGCTAGCCGAGATTCAAACTCTACTCCAAAAACGTCGGCTTGTTCCCCGGTATTGAAGTACGAAAAGTTACCTGAAGAACCACGGGTAATAGCCACGTTAATTGGGTCTTTAATATTTTTGTAAAACAGCCCTAAAGACACTACCTGTCCGTTACTTGGAAAGTATTCATACTTTACATCTACATTGTAATTTGTAGAGGCAATTAAATCAATATTTCCCGAGGTTACACGTCCTGTTGGGTCATTGTATTCAAAGGGAGCGATTTCTTTAAACTCAGGTAAGGTTAAGGTTTTAGAAAAAGAAAAGCGAAGATTTGTTTTCTCGGAGGCGGCATATCGAACATTTAATGCAGGAGATATATTATCGTATGACGTAAAAGAACTTCCTGTTCTACCTACGTAATTAGGAACATCCCAAAAAGGTAAGTCCAAATCAATTTGTTCATACCGAGCTCCAACGCTCGCGCTTAGGTTGTTATAGGTAAATTCATAAGAAACAAAGGGTGCTATAATATCGAGGGCGCCTTGATAGGTTGCGGTTAGCGATTTTAACGAACTTCCAGGAAACTGACCGGGTGTAAAGACATCGCTTAAATCGTCAATCGAACTTGTTTGTAAATTTCTAGCTCTTGCTCCAATAAATTGAGACGCTAAGCTGCGTTCACGGTGCCTGTAGTTGAGCCCTATAGTGAGGGCAGAACCATTGTCATTTGATTCGTTTTTTCGCAGCGTCCAACGATCTTTAACATAGGCATTGTACTCTTCATCCTCAATGTGTTGATTGGATTTTCGCTGTTGAAAATCGCCCACATTCGAAAATTCTACCACCCCATTAGAAAGCGTATTCACTTCATTTCTAATGCGATTTGGCTCTTTTGAAAGCACAAAATTATAACCTGCTCCCCAGCTCAGGGTATTTTTGTCTGACGTTTTTAAGGTGCCTAATAATTGGTTCACCGCCAATTGGGTAGTTTTTGTATTCTGGTCACGAACAAAGGCTTGATCTTCCGATGGATCTTGATCAAAAACGTAACCTTCTAAATTTCTACCGGCTTCGTATACTTCGTCATCACTTTTATTAATTAAAAGGGTATTCCACTTTAATTTTAAACGATCAGAAACAGGAAGTGCTAAATTTACTAAGGCCGTAGTATTCGTTTTTGCATTAAATGTTTCGGCATCTGTAAATTCTTGATTTAAAACATTTGATCTAAACTGTCTAAACGCTCCTATTGTATGCTCAAATGAAGTGGCATGTGAGGCTCTAACAAAAACGCCAAGACTTCGTCCAAACACCGGAATTTTAGTGTTGATACTCAGTGATCCATTTAAATTTACAGGAGTATTTTGTACCTCTGTATTCCAACTTTGTTGCGTAATGGCGGCTTGTGTACTCATGGGTCTGGTATAGAACCCTAGGCGTAGGTCATTGGTGTTTTGCGAACGTGAAAATGAGTTTTGATCTAACACATTGGTATTTGATCCAAATCCAACTCCCAATTGAATGGTCTTACCTTTGGCCTCTTTAGAAACGATATCTACATTTCCCGAAGCCATATCGGCATAATTATCTACATTAAACACCTTGCTCACCCCAATATTTTGGATAATTCCAGTGGTAAATAAATTCAGGTCAATATTCTTTTTCTCAACGTTATCTGAAGGAATGGGCAGGCCATTCATGGTGGTGGTTAAATACCGATCACCTAAGCCTCTAATAAATACATCACCCGTTCCCTCACTTTTGGTAATCCCAGAAATTTTAGTGGTGGCTGCTGCCGCATCAGAAACGCCAAGATTACTGAGTTCCTCTGCGCCTATGGCGGTTTTAATAGAGACGGCCTTTTTTTGATCGGTTAAGAGAGCGGCAACACTCTCCTTTTGCACGGTAGATTTTACGATCACTTCTTTAAGCGCCATGCCTTCAGCAGCCGCTAAAACAATCCCTTCTAAGGTAGTGACCTCCCCTGCTTTTACAACAATATTAGGAACTTCTATTTTTTCGTACCCCACATAGCTAACGATAATGGTGTACGTACCGGGTGCTGCGGTAAAGGTGTAAATTCCGTCTAAATCTGTGGTGGTTCCTACCTGCGAGTCTTTTATAAAGACATTGGCAAAGGGTAGGGGTTCATTGTTCATTTCTTTATCTATTACCTTCCCTTGGATGGTTCCCTTGTCTTGAGCGGTAAGTAGATAGGCACTTAGTAAGAATACTAAAGTAAGTGTTTGTTTCATATTGATTTTATATACTATTTCACGGGGCAAAGAAATGGCTCGTTTGTAAAGATTGGGTTAACTAGAGGTTAAAGCTTTATCAACCTTAGGTTAGTTTAATGTAAGCTAAGAGCGCAGTGAGTTTACCAAATTGTTAAGCGCAGAAAAAGTTAAAATTAATGTACCTTGCCGTTTTAAAAATATTAGGGAATGAATTGGGAACAACTACTGTCTTTAAAGCGTTTTGGAGACAAAAAAATACGAGAACGGAAAGATCAAGATGCAACGCGAATTGGGTTTGAAGTTGATTATGATCGGATTATCTTTTCAGATTCGTTCAGAAGCTTACAAGATAAAACCCAGGTCGTTCCATTATCTCAAACCGATTTTGTACATACCCGGTTAACCCATAGTTTGGAAGTTTCAGTCGTGGGAAGATCACTTGGGCGCTTAGTGGGTGCTGCCTTATTAAAAAAGTATCCAAATTTAGTTGCCTTGGGGTATCAAAGTAATGATTTTGGTGCCATTGTTGCCAGTGCTTGCTTAGCGCATGATATTGGTAATCCGCCCTTTGGGCACAGTGGTGAAAAAGCAATTGGCGAGTATTTTAATGTGGGTAAAGGGCAACGGTTTAAAGCCGATTTAAATGATAAACAATGGGAAGACTTAATTTCCTTTGAAGGCAATGCAAACGGATTTGCTATTTTAACCGAAAGCAGAAAAGGAATTGAAGGTGGCCTTCGTTTGTCATATGCAACGCTTGCAGCTTTTATGAAATACCCAAAAGAATCACTTCCAAAGAAGCCAACGTCACATATTATTGATAAAAAATACGGCTTTTTTCAGGGCGATAAATTACTATTTCAAGAAATTGCAAATGATTTAGGCTTAAAACAAGTCAGAAAAAATGAGGTGGCCTATTATAGACATCCCTTAGCCTATTTGGTTGAGGCGGCCGATGATATTTGTTATACGATTATTGATTTCGAAGACGGGATTAATATGGGTCTTATTGATGAAGATTTTGCCTTAGAATACTTAATTAAATTAGTCAAAGACACAATTAATACAGAAAAGTATTACCAGCTATCAACCAAACAAGACCGTCTAGGGTATTTGAGAGCCTTGGCCATTGGAAACCTAATTAATGAAGCGGTGCGGGTCTTTTTAGAGCATGAGGAAGACCTATTGACGGGGGCGTATCAAATTTCTTTATTAGATAAGTGTAAGTATGAGGCACAGATAAGCGACATAATAGCTATAAGCATCTCCAAAATTTATAAAAGTAAGGAGGTCATTGAGAAAGAAATTTCGGGATATTCAATCCTTGCTGAGTTATTAGAGGTATTTATAAATGCAACGAATCATCTCTTTTTAGGGAAGGAAACAAATTATGACAAACTAGTTATTCAATTATTGCCAGAAAAATATCAAGTTATTCACGACGATTTGTACCACCGTTTATTAATGATCTGTAGGTTTATTGCTGGCTTATCTGACAGCAGTGCTATTTTACTGCACAAAAAATTAAGGGGAATTAGCCTATAGGAAAGACCGGAATACGAACCCAAATTTTTATATATTTTAGCCAAATAAGTTGACACCTATGAAACTGAAAATCAACCAAATTATTGCTTTATTGTTACTTTGTTTGTTTTTTGCGAGTTGCAAAAATCAGCCCGCTGAAATTGAAGTATTGCGAAAAAAGCACGCCGCTTTTTTGGCCAACAACCCGTTTAATGAAGTTGTTAAATTAACCAAGAAAGAACGAAGAGCTAGAGGCTTACCTCCAAATAAATATTTTGAGCAAGAATATATCTTAGAGATGAATCCCAACACGGGACGACCTGATTTTGAAAAGAAAATTAACTTACAAGCGGCCTTGTTAAAAGAAATTCCGACCAAAAGTGTACCAGGCACCACTGATAATGCTTGGGAAGAGCGTGGCCCAAATAATGTGCCAGGTCGAACTAGAGCCATGTTATTTGACCCAAATGGCAATGGAAAAAGAGTGTTTGCGGGGGGTATAAGTGGTGGTTTATGGGTCAATGAGGATATCACCAATCAAAATTCTAATTGGACCCAAGTGGGAATTCCAGAGAATTTAGCCGTGTCAAGTATTGCGGTAGATCCAAATAATTCAGCTATTTGGTACTTGGGTACAGGCGAATCCTATGTACAAGGACAAGTGAATGGGAATGGAATATGGAAATCGACCAATGGGGGACAAAGCTGGACGCATATATATGGGGGGTCTACAGGCCCTACAACATTTGTTGGTGGAGCGGAAGTGGTAATAAATAGCCCAGCCTCGTTGGCCACTACCTTAGCGGGAGTACGAGCTGCCTTTGGGCCCGAATTTACTACGCCCATTTCTGGAAATTTAGTCCTGATAAATGATGGTTCTACTGCCGCAACGGAAGGCTGTAATGCAGCGGTCAATGCAGCAGCACTCAATGGAAATATAGCGGTAATTGAGCGCGGGACTTGTAATTTTACTGTAAAAGTGAAAAATGCGCAAAACGCAGGGGCCATTGCGGTTGTGGTTATTAATAATGTGGCAGGCTTTCCATCATTAATGGGAGGAACCGATGCAACAGTTAGTATTCCATCGCTTATGATCTCAAAGCAAGACGGGGCTGAAATTTTATCGGCATTAGGTGGCAATACCATTAATGTACGTCTTGATGATGTTGACACGGATGGTCCAATTGGAATTCTTTCTATACCAGGCGTTTTTCATATTAACGATATTGTAGCCCGCAATAACGGAGGAACTACCGAGTTATTTGCCTCGGTGGCGGAATCAATTTACCGCGATGCGACGGGGCATTTATTGGGCAATGATTACGGGTTGTATAAGTCAGTAAATGGTGGAGCAACATGGTTTAACGTAGGCCTCCCGTTAAGTCCCGCTGGAAATCCGGTATTACCCAACGATTTAGAAGTGGCTTCCGACAATACGGTCTGGGTAACTTCAACCAACTCCGCTAGTTTTGGCGATGGGGGAGGGGCAATTTATGCAGCCACTGACGGAAGTAATTTTGTTTTAAAAAATAGACAAGTTGGCGCTGCACGGACCGAACTAACCATTTCAAAAACGAATCCATCAAAACTCTATGCCCTTTATGAAACGAGCAATGTGTTAATTGTTAAAACAGTGGATGGATTTGCCAATACAATTCCGGTAAACCTACCCGTAGATGCGGATGAAGGCATAGATGCCGATGATTTTACCAGAGGCCAAGCGTTTTATGATTTGATGATTGAGGTAGATCCTGCAAATGATGAAATTGTGTACGCAGGAGGAATAGATGTCTTTAGGTCTACCAATGGAGGTACAAATTGGACCCAAATTTCAAAATGGTCTAATAATAATAAACTTAATAATTTAGATGTACCTTATGTACATGCCGATATACACGAGTTAGTTTTTGACCCTGCAAATAGTAATCGCGCCATGATTGGTACCGATGGTGGGGTATTTTTTGCAAGCTCCCTAAGCGATGCCGATGGGTCTGAAAATGCTATTTTTAGTGCCTTCAGAAACTATAATACTACACAATTTTACAAGGCAGCTATAGGCCAAAATACATCAAATGATCAATTTTTAGCGGGAGCCCAAGACAACGGTACTAATTTTATTACCAGTGGAACGAGTGGAATTAACAGTGCTACAGAAATTGCTGGAGGAGACGGGGGCTATTGCTTTATTGACAAAGAAGGGGAATATTTAATCACCTCATTTACAGGGAATAACTACCGTCGATTTTCCTTGCCGAATCCGGTTTTCGGGGCAACCATAGTCAATGATGGGGCTACGGGATCATTTATTAATCCGGCTGATTTAGACGATAATTTAGAGATTTTATATACCAACGGAACCTCTACTTCAGGGTTTAGTGTTTCTATGTTTGACGGGGTAGATAAAAGCAATCCTACGCGAACCGAATTAACAGACAGCAGAATGACTTCTAGTCCAACAGCCATTACGGTCTCTCCCTTTGTAACCAGCAGTACCAATCTTTTTGTAGGTACGGCCGGGGGGCAATTATTTAAAATTGTCAATGCAAATACCACAAGAGCAGCATGGACTGATATTACGGGTGATGAATTTGTAGGCAGTATCTCAGACGTGCAATTTGGGGCGAATCAAAATGAAATCTTGGTTACATTTCATAATTATGGGGTAAAGAGCATTTGGTATTCAGCTAATGGAGGAGGTACTTGGGTGAGCAAGGAAGGTGATTTTCCTGACCTGCCGGTGAAGGCCATTTTAATGAATCCTTTGAATAATGACGAGGTTATTATTGGCACGGATTTAGGGGTGTGGCGGACCTCAAATTTTAAGGCGACAAACCCTACCTGGAAACAAGCTCAAAATGGAATGAAAAATGTGAAGGTAACTAGTTTTGATTTGAGAACTTCAGATCAAACGGTAGTGGCCTCGACCTATGGACGTGGTCTCTTCACAGGAAAATTTACGGCAACGCCGTTAGGCATTGCAGAAAATGCCATCAGTACCCAACTCAGCGTATTTCCAAATCCGTCTCAAGGTGTATTTACAGTTAAAAGCGATTTAATTTTAGGAGAAACCACCGTTGAAGTGTATGACATTGCAGGTAAAAAAGTGTATCAAGAAACGCATAATTTTAAGACCAATCAACAGCTAGACTTACGTAATTTAAAGGCAGGAGTATATGTACTAAAGGGCAGCAGTGAACAAGGAGCTTTTGCCAAAAAACTACTCATAAAATAGATTAAAACGTATAGAGTAGGCCTATGCCTAATAATTGTTTTAATTGAATTTTAGAGCCAACTACCTCTTGAACGCCATCGTTGTCTCTATCTTCATTAAACTTAATATCATTATCGTATAATAAATAGGCACCTATATTTGCTTTTATATGTTTATTTACGGCCATGTTGAAATTTAAATTCCAATCAATATCAATATTTCCAAAATCAACCAAGTAATCAGAATAGAGACTCAATCGATTAACCATATCGACATTTTTAGCGAGTTTTTGACGCCAATTTAGTTCTACCAAGGACCCAAATTCATGTTTAGATTTTTCGCCTGGAGTGACCCCAAAAGACCCGGCATCGGAAATTGTTTTATCGAGAACAAAGGTAGATTTTAAGGTAACTGGGGAAAGGTAAAGTGAAAAATTACTCTCTTTAAGCTCATAGTGAAAACCAGTCCCTAAAAAGAGATAAGCCGGTGCAAAAAGTCGCGATATGGGCGTATTTTTGTCGGGGTATTTATACCCATTAGTGAATTGGGTATTAAAATTAAACTTTAACGAGTAGAACCAGTTTGAAATGGTGTCTTTACGATACCCCACCGTACTGTTTATTTCAAAGCGGTCATCTGTTTTTCGTAATTCTTGCGCTTCTTGCTGGTTTAATCCATAACGTGCCACCAGTTCGTTATTCCAGAGCATGTGAAGTTTTTTATAATTGCGCACTAAATTGACTTGTAATCGGCCAGAAATGGAATTGTTACCCCCTGCTTTCCAATTTAAAAAAGCGGCTTCATTGATGTCAAAACCAATACTGTTTTTATGATTCCACCAGACCGGATCTGGGGCGTATCTACGCCTGGTAATTACCACTGGGTTAATGGGGTTCTTAATTTCTATGGTATCGGCTACTAGACGTTTTAAAGCTGTAATAAAGGCAGCTTCGGTTGGAATGGGCTCGTAGATTGTATCGTGAGATATGGGGTGAATAACCATTCTAAATTTTGGTGTATAGATTGCTTCTTGAAGCACGGTATCAAACCGGATGTCATAAAAAGGCCTTAAAAGAGAGTCTGTTACAATGCGTAACGAGTCTAATTTTGTTAAGACGGGGATGCTGTCATTGAGGTTGACCAGCGAAAGTGAGTCAATGGGTGTTAATTTTAATATACTGTCTTGATCTTGTCCGTAGGATTTAATGAAGGGCAAAATCAATAAAAAAAGAAATACAATCTTAATTCTCATAGTAAAAAATTAAGTCAACGAAGATATGGATTTTATTAAATTTTCAGGGTCGATTTCAATTGTTTTATAAAGTTCCGCTGTTTTGCCGTGTTCAACAAAGTGATCAGGAACCCCTAAGCGCTCGAGTCTTACCCCAGTATAGTTGTGTTGATGTAAAAATTCGCTAACTGCACTCCCAAACCCTCCAATAATCGTACCATCTTCAACGGTGAGAATTCGTGTAAATTTTTTTGCAATATCGTGCAGTAAGTCTTCATCTAAAGGCTTAATAAACTGCATGTTATAGTGTGCAACCGTATCATCTGTAAAATGTGTGGCACAAAGTGATTTGACTGTATTTCCAATTGGTCCAACGGTTAAAACCGCTAAAACGGTACCTTCTTTGGTACAAATTCCCTTTCCAATGGCTATTTTTTGAAAGGGCTGTTTCCAATCTACCATTTCCCCACGACCTCTTGGGTATCGGATAGCTATTGGGTTTTCGAGCCCCAGTTGTGCCGTATACAACATGTTTCTTAGGGCAAGGACGTTCATTGGGGCATAAATGATGAGGTTTGGAATACAGCGTAAATAGGCCATGTCAAAAACTCCGTGGTGCGTAGCGCCATCTTCGCCTACCAGGCCTGCGCGATCTAAACAAAAAATTACCGGTAAATTTTGCAAGGCAACATCGTGAATAATTTGATCGTAGGCGCGTTGTAAAAAAGTAGAGTAAATGGTACAATATGGAATCATGCCTTGTGTGGCCATACCGGCAGCAAGGGTGACCGCATGTTGTTCAGCGATACCAACGTCAAAAGCTCTATTTGGAAAGGTGGCAATGAGTTTATTCATAGAGCTACCCGTGGGCATAGCAGGGGTAATACCCACAATTTTATCGTTTTTTTCGGCGAGTTCAACCAAGGTTTCACCAAACACATCTTGGTATTTTGGAGGTAATTTTTCGGTCGTTTTACTCGGAAGATTACCAGTTATTGCGTCAAATTTGCCTGGGGCATGGTATTTTACTTGATCATCTTCGGCTTGTTGTAGTCCTTTTCCTTTGGTGGTGATGATGTGTAAAAATTTTGGACCTTTAACCGATTTCAATCGCTGTAATTCTGCAATTAGTTTAACGATGTCATGTCCGTCAATCGGTCCGGAATAGTCAAAGTTTAACGCCTCAATTAAATTGTGTTTTCTAACCCTTTTATCGGTTTTAATGGCAGTGAGATAGTTTTTTAAGGCGCCAACACTTGGGTCAATTCCCATGGCGTTATCATTGAGAATGATCAAGAGGTTTGCATCGGTAACTCCTGCGTGATTAAGCCCTTCAAAAGCCATTCCAGAGGCAATACTTGCATCGCCAATGACAGCGATATGATGCTTGTTAAATTGACCTTGAATTAAGGAGGCAAGTGCCATGCCTAAGGCAGCCGAAATGGAGGTAGAGGAATGTCCAACACCAAAGGTGTCGTAGTTGCTTTCACTGCGTTTAGGAAAGCCCGAAATACCCCCTAATTGCCGATTGGTTTCAAACCGATCTTTTCTTCCGGTAATAATTTTGTGCACATAGGCTTGGTGACCAACATCCCAGACCAAAAGATCTGCTGGGGTATTAAACACATAATGTATGGCTAGGGTGAGTTCAACCACGCCCAAACTAGCCCCTAAGTGCCCTTCCTTAACAGCAACCACATGAATGATAAACGCCCTGAGTTCAGCGGCTAATTGTGGTAATTGACTTATATCAAGTTTACGGACGTCTTCAGGCGTTTGGATGCTATGTAATAAAGAGTTGTTCACGAGACAAAGGTAAGCGTTCAGCAAGAATTCTCACACAAAATTGTATTTTTACAAAAATTTGAACATGGAGTCCCCTTTTGACGATACGTATTTTATGCGAAAAGCCTTGCAAGAGGCTGAAATAGCCTTTGAGAAGAATGAAGTACCCATTGGTGCCGTAATTGTTTTAAAGGATCAAATTATTGCTCGGGCTCATAATTTAACAGAAATGCTCCGTGATGTTACTGCACATGCAGAAATGCAAGCTTTTACGGCGGCGGCCGATTACTTAGGAGGAAAATACCTCAAAGCGTGTACGCTATACGTCACCATGGAACCATGTCAAATGTGTGCAGGGGCGAGTTATTGGACTCAAATTGGGAAGATTGTTTTTGGGGCCCATGACGAACGCAGAGGCTATCAGTTTTTCGGCACAAAATTACATCCAAAAACCAAAGTCGTTGGAGGTGTTTTAGCGGGTGAATGCAGTGAAATTGTCACGCGATTTTTTATTCAAAAGCGCAATTTGAATTGAGGCAAGGGTCACTGATTTAATTCATCCTCATCAATTTTAAACGGATTCTTTTTGTTGGGATCAAGGATATACTTCTTGTACTTTCCTTTGCGGTATCGATAATAAATAAACAGCGGCATTAAAATAAAGGTTAAAAAGAGGATGGTAAGCCCTATAATCACATCTGCCTTTGGCGCTTGTTGAGATTTTAAGTAAAATCCTATGCCCATACTAGCTAAAAAAAGCACAAATAATATTTTTAACACCGTTTTCATTCCACAAACATAAGTAAAATCTTTGGCTAGTCTTCTGTAAAAAATGATCAACTACTTACTTCAATTAATTTTTTACGATATGCGGTGAGCATTTTTGATTTTGAGATAAAACCGTAGTAGGTATTATTTTTAATTACGGGTAAATTCCACGCTCCACAACTTTCAAATTTATCCATAATGGCTTGCATATCATCCTTTTCGTAAAAGATAATATCGGGGGCATTTTGCATGACCGTACGTATAGATAGGGCGTCGTAAAAATTTGGATCAAACATTATTTTTCGAATATCATCTAAGAGAAGTACGCCTTTAAATTCATTTTTTGCGTTGACCACTGGAAAAATATTTCGATTAGATTGTGCAACGGCCTTTTGGAGAACTTCTCGTAATTTCATTTCGGGTTGAATCGCAATAAAATCGGTCTCAATAATCGTATCTAAATCCATTAAAAGCAAGGTATTCTTGTCTTTGTCGTGGGTGAGTAGTTCGCCGCGTTCGGCCAATTCTAGGGTGTAGATAGAATAAGATACAAAGTAGCGGGTTAAGGCAAACGAAATGGCCGCTACGATCATTAGCGGAACAAACAAATCATAGCCTCCGGTTATTTCTGCAATAAGGAAGATGGCGGTTAATGGGGCGTGGAGAACTCCGGCCATCAAGCCAGTCATCCCGATAAGGGTAAAGTTTGATTCAGATACATGAAACCCCAGCCCAATATTATTAATGATTTTTGCAAAGACATTACCAAGTGCACTTCCCATCACAAGGGTTGGGATAAAAATACCCCCAACCCCACCAGCTGCAAATGAGGTGGTCATGGCAATTGCTTTAAAAATAGTAATTCCAATGAGCAATGCAATGACTACCCAAACATTATCAAGATTGGTATTAAATGGCGTAGCGCCGATGGCCGCGACGTGATCACCTTTGAGTAGATTATTAATTAATCCATACCCTTCCCCGTAGAGGGGCGGAATAAAATAGAGCATAACGCCAATAGCGAAAGCTCCTATAATTAAGCGAATAAAGGTGGATTTAAACTGGTTAAAAAAGCGGGTTATAGAAAAATAAATCTTTGAGAAATATACAGATGCAATACCAGTTCCTAATCCAAGAACCACATAAAAAAGGATGTCTGAAATTTCAAATTTGTCGACCAATTCAAAACTAAACAATACCGAGGTTCCGGTAAAAAAATACGAGGTGATAACGGCGGCAACAGAAGCGAGGAGTAGGGGTACGAGCGAGGCAAAGGCCAAGTCTAGGCTAAAAATTTCCATGGCAAAGATGAGGGCAGCAATAGGAGCTTTAAACATAGATGCCATTGCGCCGGCAGCAGCACATCCAATGAGCAGCATCCTCGTTTTGGTGTCCATATGAAATAGTTGCGCCACATTTGAGCCAAAAGCGGCTCCGGTACTCACAGCGGGACCTTGTAATCCAACTGACCCACCAAACCCTGCCGTTATAGGTGCTAAGATTAAGTTTGAAAATATTTTATACCCTTCAATGATTCCACTTTTTTTTGAAATGGCATAAAGGGTGTCAGGAATTCCATGACCAAATTGTTTTTTGAGAAAGCGTTTTTTAATTAAAAATACAAGGACTAAACCAATAATTGGCAAAATAAAATACAAGGAGCCTCGAAAGGATTCAAAAAGTTTTAAATCGAGAAGTAATTGTATATAATGGGTAAAGTTTTTCAGCAATACCGTACCAATTCCTGCTAAAAATCCCACTATAATACTCAAGATATAGATAAATTGTCGTTCAGAGATATGTTTATACCTCCAAATGAGAAACTTATTGAGCAAAGGTTTAAGGCTGACCATTAGATAAAGGTAACAAAATGAAGTGAATAAATCTGCCGTTGATTCTAATCAACCATTATCATAGCGCCTTGACTTCAATCTTTCGTGCTCGAACATCCACATTGGCTACTTGTCTTTTAGCACTAGTTTTAAGTTTAACTCGTTGAGTTGAGCCTGATCTAATGGGGCGGGAGCGTCAATCATCACGTCGCGACCAGCATTGTTTTTAGGAAAAGCAATAAAATCGCGAATTGTTTCTTGACCGCCTAAAATGGCTACGAGTCGGTCTAATCCAAAAGCAATTCCTCCATGTGGAGGTGCGCCATATTCAAAGGCATTCATTAAAAATCCGAATTGTGCTTTGGCTTCTTCTTTGGTAAAACCTAAATGATCAAACATTAAGGCTTGGGTGGTTTTATCATAAATTCTAATTGAACCTCCCCCAATTTCATTACCATTGAGTACTAAATCATAAGCGTTGGCTCTTACCTCGCCAGGAGCACTATCAAGCAGGTGCATATCTTCTTGTTTAGGGGCGGTAAACGGATGGTGCATGGCGTGATATCGCTGGCTTTCTTCATCCCATTCTAACAACGGAAAATCAACAACCCATAAGGGGGCAAATTCATCGGCTTTTCTCAAGCCTAATTGCGTAGCTAATTCCATTCTGAGCGCACTTAATTGGGCTCTGACTTTGTCTTTTTCTCCAGAGAGTACACAGATTAAGTCGCCTGCGCTAGCACCGGTTACTTCGGCCCATTTAGCGAGGTCTTCTTGATCAAAAAATTTATCGACCGAAGATTTGTAGGTACCATCGTCATTGCAACGACAATACACCATGCCTAATGCACCAATTTGAGGTCTTCTTAGCCATTCAATTTGTTTGTCAATTTCTTTACGCGTAAATTTGTTTCCACCAGGAACCGCAATTCCCACGACCAATTCGGCTTGGTTAAAAACATTAAATTCTTTGTGTTGCGTTACGGCATTTAATTCGCCAAATTCCATCCCAAATCGAATATCTGGCTTGTCGTTACCGTATTTTCGCATGGCATCTGCATAAGTCATCCGTGGAAATTCTCGTACATCAACGCCTTTAATTTCTTTTAATAGATGGGTTGTTAAGCCCTCAAAAGTTGCTAAGATATCTTCTTGGGTTACAAATGACATTTCGCAGTCAATTTGCGTAAATTCGGGTTGACGATCGGCGCGTAAATCCTCATCACGAAAGCATTTTACTATTTGGAAATAGCGTTCGAGGCCTCCAACCATTAACAATTGTTTAAAGGTTTGAGGAGATTGTGGTAAGGCGTAAAATTGTCCTTCATTCATGCGTGATGGAACCACAAAATCACGTGCCCCTTCTGGGGTACTTTTAATTAAATACGGCGTTTCTACTTCAATAAAATCGTGGCTAGACAAATAATTTCTCACCTGTTGAGATACCTTATGTCTAAAGATTAAATTTTCCTTTACGGGATTTCTCCGAATATCTAAGTAACGGTATTGCATGCGCAATTCTTCGCCACCATCCGTTTGATTTTCAATGGTAAAAGGCGGTGTCTTTGACTCGTTTAAGACCGTAAGTTTTGAAACTAAAACCTCAATTTCTCCCGTAGGAATAGCTGGGTTTTTAGAAGTGCGCTCAATAACTTCCCCTTCAACTTGAATAACAAATTCACGTCCTAAGGATCTCGCCTTTTCAAATAAACTGGCTGCTGTTCGTTCTTCATCAAGAATTAGCTGTGTTATGCCATAGCGATCACGTAAGTCAATCCAAAGCATAAAACCTTTATCTCGACTTTTTTGAACCCAACCTGAGAGCGTAACAGTAGATCCTACATCTGTTTGCCTTAAAGCGCCATTAGTATGCGTGCGATACATAGAAGTAAATTTATATTGAGCCAGCAAATTTAGTGATTTAACAAAGAATACTAGGCATTAAAAAGATTGTATTTTTGACCGCGAATCAAAGCGATTTTGGAAACGCGTTGAAAAGCAAAGATTAACTTCAAACAAATGAATTCAATTACCGCACATAAGCACTATATACTTAACAAGCCCTATGGGTATTTAAGCCAGTTTATTAACCGTCAAAATAAGCGTAAAAACAAGCGATTATTAGGAGAATTATATGATTTTGCGCCAGGAACCATGGCTATTGGACGCCTTGATGAAACTTCTGAAGGACTACTGTTTTTAACCACAGACGGAAAAGAAAGTGAGTTTATTCGCAGTGCGAAAGTAGCCAAAGAATACCATGTTCAAGTAGATGGAATTGTAGATGAGCAGGCCATTACAGCGCTTAAAAACGGACTCACAATAACGGTCCATGGGCAGGCCTATCAAACAAAACCTTGTGATGCATTTTTATTGCCCTTAGGCTCAAACTACCCCATGGCCAACCGGAAGGTTCGCGATGCGCGGCATGGCCCTACGAGTTGGCTAGGGATTGTTATTCACGAAGGAAAATTTAGACAGGTACGCAAGATGACTGCTAAGGTGGGTTTTCCAACCTTGCGCTTGGTGCGGGTTCGAATTGGAGACACGCAGCTTACATTAGGGCCAGGTGAGGTAAAAGAAATAGCTCAGTTTAACACGAAGTCATAGCCACAGCCTCACGGTGTTTCCTTAGATTTCATGCATGATTTCTGCAAATAAACGCAGGGAAGTTAATCGGTCTTCTGCGTTATACATCGTACAAGACACCATGAGCTCATCAGCATTGGTCTGGGCGATAAATGCGTTAATTTTTGCTTTGACCGTTTCTTTGCTGCCTACAAATGCATATTTTATCATTTGTTGTATGCTAGGATGCTGCATAATTTCTCGCAGATCTTGTGTCATCGGTGTTGGGGCAGAAATATACTCACGCTTGCCGGTCATCATCCCAATAATCATGCGTAATGATGAAGTGTAAAGGCGTTCAGCTTCGGCGTCCGTATTGGCAATAATTGCGTTGATTCCGGGAATGACATAGGGGGATGCTAGCGCTTTGGAGGGGACAAATTCGTTGCGGTAAATGGCCAGTGCTTCGTCTAAATGAGTCGTGGCAAAATGACTGGCAAAGGCATAGGGCAATCCTTTTTTTGCGGCCAAGTGAGCACTATCTGTACTAGATCCTAAGATATAAATGGGTACATCTACCCCTTCGGCAATAGCCGCCCTCACCTTAGCGTTGGCATTACTAGGCGAAAAAAATTGTTGAATTTGTGCTAGGTCTTCTGGAAACGAATTGGCTGCGCGTAAAAAATTAGGGTTGATGGCAGCCGCAGTTTCACGATCTGTACCTGGCGCTCTCCCCAGGCCTAGGTCAATTCGATTTGGATATAAATTACCTAAGGTACCAAATTGTTCGGCAACAATTAAGGGTGCATGATTGGGTAACATCACTCCCCCAGACCCAACGCGAATGGTTTTTGTTTGCTGCGCAATATGCCCAATTAAAATGGTAGGAGCATTACTTCCCACTGCTTTCATATTGTGGTGTTCAGCAAACCATATGCGATGGTATCCTAGGGCTTCAGCATGCTGTGCCAAACGAACACTATTGGCAAAAGTTTCTCGTGCAGAAATCCCTTCAGAAATAAGGGCCAGTTCTAATACAGCGTAGCGAATCTTTTGATCTTTCATAGGTGGTTTTGTTAAATTGCAGTGCAAAAAATATTACCGTGGAGAGCTTGTCAATACGGACAGCAAAATTACATCTTTTTAGGTAGTATTTAAAGCATGTGGCAAGGTCATTAGGCCATGATGCTATAAAAATAAAAATGGTATTTGTGTAATGGTAACTTTTTTCAGCAGCGTACAACTTTGTAAATAAACAAGTAACTTTGCGCATTATGAGTAAACTATACCTTGTACCTACGCCTATAGGAAACCTAGAAGACATGACTTTTAGAGCCATTAAGGTGTTAAAAGAAGTTGATTTAATCCTTGCAGAAGACACCAGAACGTCAGGGAAGCTCTTAAAACATTTTAATATCACTACCCAAATGCACAGTCATCACATGCACAATGAACACAAAACTACGGGCATGGTGGTTGAAAAAATAAAAGGGGGACTTACCGTAGCATTAATTTCAGACGCTGGAACCCCGGCAATTTCAGATCCCGGTTTTTTATTAACAAGAGCCTGTATAGAAGCTGAGATAGAAGTTGATTGCTTGCCCGGTGCAACAGCTTTTGTACCCGCCTTGGTCAATAGTGGTTTACCCAATGACCGATTTGTCTTTGAGGGATTTTTACCCATTAAAAAAGGGAGACAAACGCGTTTTGAATTTTTGGCTGAAGAGACCCGTACTATGATTTTTTACGAATCCCCACATAAATTGCTTAAAACCCTAGCCCAATTTGCGGTCTATTTTGGGGAAGATAGACGTATGTCAGTATCAAGAGAGCTGAGTAAAATGTTTGAAGAAACTATACGTGGCACTGTAGCTGAAGTTCAACAGTATTTTGAAACCAAAACTCCTAAGGGGGAGTTTGTATTGGTTGTTGCTGGAAAAAAATAGATGAAAAAACGCTTAAGGGATATTCGAAATTGTGAAGTTTGTAAAGAACACTTGGCATGTGGGCCTCGTCCGGTACTCCGTGCCGATGTTGATTCAAAGATTGCTATAATTGGTCAAGCCCCCGGACTAAAGGTGCATCAAAGCGGAATTCCTTGGGACGATCAAAGTGGCGTGCAGTTACGCAAGTGGTTAGGCCTTACTAAAGCGGATTTTTACAACGAAAAAAACATTGCAATTATTCCCATGGGATTCTGTTATCCAGGCAAAGGAGCCTCAGGAGACCTTCCTCCACGAAAAGAGTGTGCTCCCTTGTGGCACGAACCGCTTTTGACGCATATGCCCAACTTGGAACTCATTATTTTAATTGGCATGTATGCACAAAACTACTATCTAGAGAATGCTAAAAAAAACCTCACAGAAACAGTGCGCTCGTATGAAGAATACCTGCCGAGGTATTTTGTATTGCCACACCCATCACCACGCAATCGATTTTGGCTCACAAAAAACCCATGGTTTATAACGGAGGTGTTACCAACACTAAAAGAACAGGTTCATACCCTTCTTTAAGCATGGTTTTATAAAGCGTTTGGGGTAAAATTAACAATCAACAATCCCCAATCTATTGATGTTTCCCCTTTTCCCATCCGTGTTTACCGAGGTACTGCTCTCCACTTTCTACGGCACCATCTTCAATAGACGTACCCATAGAGTCATTCCATCGGTTGAGGTAGCCAAAAAGGGAAATAACTCCTAACATTTCTACAATCTCACCTTCATCCCAATATTTATATAATTCGGTTTTAATTGTTTCATCCACGGCGTTAGGCACCTGCGATGCGGCTAAGGAGAAGTCAAGCGCAGCCCGTTCGGCATCTGAAAAGGCCTCGTGCGTTCTGTATTCCCAAATATTATCGAGTTGTTCTTGTTCTGCCCCATAGCGTTCAGCGGCTCTAATAGCATGCGCTTGACAATAGCGGCAGCCTGTAGCATTACTACTTACCCAAGCAATCATCCGCTTTAGCGCTGAAGTTACGCGACCTTCATTGGCCATTACAGCTTTATTCAGGTTGATAAACGCTTTGCTAATGGCGGGTCTTCGTTGCATGGTGAGGACTGAATTAGGACAAAAGCCAAGGGTTTCATTAAAAAAGGTGGCGAGTTCACGCGTTTCTGGATCGTGTTCTGCAGATAAAGGGGTAACTAAAGGCATATACTAAATTTTTTAGAGCAGCAATTTACAATATTTCGTGCATCTATATGACGCGAATACGCGGAAATAAAAAAGAAAATAATGGATTGTGCACGGGATAGTTGCTGTATTTAATTTTAAAAATAGTGAGAAAAAATCCGTTAAAATGGAGTATATAAGAAGGTCAAATCGTAAATTTGAAAATAGAAAGCATTTAATTCACAGCCATGAAAATTACATTACTTCCGTATCAATTAAAACTCAAGCATACGTTTACAATCTCTCGTGAATCGAGGGATGTTCAAGATTCCTTAATTGTGACCCTCTCGGATGGAACCTTTACAGGATATGGAGAAGCAACGGAAAATCCGTATTACGGAATTACCATAGAAAAAATGAGTAAACATATCATGGAAGCTCGGACGGTTATTGAAGAAAATGCCGGAATTGAACCGGAGAAGATGTGGGAAAAGATAGCCCGCTACTTTACGCATGATCGCTTTGCGCTTTGTGCAGTAGATATGGCGTATACTGATTTATATACCAAGCAGAAAGGAGTAAAGTTGTATGAATACTGGGGTTTATCAACAAAAAACAATCCCATGACCGACTATACCATTGGCATTGATAGCATTCCAAAAATGGTTGCTAAACTCAACGAAAAGCCGTGGCCTATTTATAAGATTAAACTGGGAACGAAAGAAGATATTGCCATTGTAACCGAATTGCGAAAACACACCGATGCCATTTTTCGAATTGACGCAAATTGCGGGTGGACCGTGCAAGAAACCATCAACAATGCGATAGCTTTAAAAAAGTTGGGAGTAGAGTTTTTAGAACAACCCCTTCCGGCGGATGATTGGGAAGGACATAAGGCGGTGTACAAGCAGTCGGTACTACCTATCATTGCCGATGAGAGCTGTTTAGTAGAAGAGGATGTATTAAAATGTCATGAGCATTTTCATGGAATTAATGTAAAATTGACTAAATGTGGCGGATTGACTTCAGCCAAACGAATGTTATTAAATGCGAAGTCTTTAGGGATGAAAACCATGGTGGGGTGTATGACGGAATCAACTGTAGGCATTTCGGCCATTGCCCATTTATTACCCTTGTTAGATTATGTAGATATGGATGGGGCATTGTTATTAGCTGAAGATATTGCGGATGGAGTTACCATTAAAGACGGGGTAATTCACTATAGCGCGTTGAACGGAACAGGGGTTACTTTACGCAACTAGTATGCATACCATCCAGCACTTTCCAAGTAGAATGCTAGACCTTAATGGGCAAAAAATGACCTATTTTGGAGGAACGTCCTATTTAGGAATGGCGAGTTTGCCCGAGTTTCAGGACATTTTATTTAATCAAATAAAACAGTGGGGAACAGCGTACGGAAGTTCGAGAAATGCGAATGTTCAGTTGGCGATTTACGACGAAGCCGAAAAGGCTTTTGCAAAATATATTGGTGCCGAGGATGTGATTTGCGTTTCTTCAGGCATGTTGGCCGGACAGTTAGTGCTAGCTACCTTACGCGATGAGAACAGTGTCTTTTTTCATCACCCACAGGCCCATCCTGCCATTGTTGTTGCAGGGAGTAATCCTCTTTTTATAGGAGACCACTTGCACCAAGAATTGTGTAAAAGTGGTCACCAATCCATTGTGATTTGTGTAGATTCAATGCCTGCCATGCACACAACAGCTGTTGATTTATCTTTTTTGAAAAAAATTCATCCCGATAAGGAGATTACCTTAGTCATAGATGAATCCCATGCGTTGGGATTAGTGGGGAGCGCTGGGGGTGGAATATATGCGGAAATTCCAGCGGGAATACTCAGCCGTAAAATAGCAGTTTCTTCCTTAGGGAAAGCCCTTGGCTTAGCGGGTGGAATGATTGGAGCAACTAAAGCATTTACGGCTACTATACGGGCCAGCGCCCAATTTGTTTCGGCTTCCGGAGCAAATCCAGCCTATTTAGGGGCCTTTTTGAAGGCTTCGCACTTGTATGCCCAGCAACGAAGCATATTGGCTGGCCATTTGGCTTATATTGACCTTCATTTAAAACCTTCAGCTCAGATTGCCTTTGATAAGGCATATCCTGTGTTGTATTGTAAGGAGTCTACCTTGGCAGACGTCTTATATACGCATGGGATTGTTATTACTAAATTCAAGTATCCAACGTATCCCAGTGAAATGTTGCGGATTGTTATTTCGGCGCATCATCACAAAGAAGATATTGAAAAATTAATTAACATAGTAAATTCATATACATGATACAAACAGTAAAAACAACCTGGAAGCACGATAGTTTATTCGAATCAACCAACCCAGGTGGTACCTTATTATTAAAAGATGGAGCAGAAAGTGACGTAACAGCATATTCACCAAAGGCGTTAATGTTGTCTTCCTTAGCGGGATGTACAGCCATTGATATTATTTCATTGCTAAAAAAAATGAGAGCAGAGGTTGCGGGATTGTCTATTGATGTAGAGGCTAATTTAACTGAAGAACATCCTAAGTATTACGATAAAGTCGTGATGACCTATAACTTTACAGGAACGGAGCTTAAAAAAGACAAAATAGAAAAAGCGGTTAGCTTATCAGCCGAAAAATATTGTGGAGTGATGGAAATGTTTAGGCAATTTGCTACACTGGAATTAAAAATTAATTATTTTGACGAATAGGGATCTCCACAACCCATATAAAAAAGCCCTGCTAAATTTAATTTAGCAGGGCTTTTTAAATTAATTCAATGTTAGGTGAATTCTATTGGTCCCACCAGACAGGGTTAATAGGCGATTGTTCATTAGCCCGTACATTTGCTTCATTACGGTTGAGTTCCGTTGAAGGATAATCGGCTCTTCTAAACCACATGCCAGCAAATTCTGGATCTGCCGAATCTTCTTCCTCACGAATTTCAAGACCTCTAAAAACATCATCTGAAAAATCGTAGCGTCTAAAATCTACAAAGGTTTCAGGATTTAAGAAATTATGAATATATTTTTCTTTCATGATGTGTTCTAGGCGCAAATTTCCAGCTCCTACAGCAATGGCAGGGTCGGCTAAATAAGCACTACCGTCTACACCATAGCGCTCCATACTTGCCGCAATTCCGTCAAGATAGGCTGTATACGCTTCTACCGTACTACCTGTACTCGTTGGAGTACCTCCATTGGCTAAAAATGCAGCTTCGGCCTTAATGAATAAAGCTTCAGCATAATTAATGACCGGTAAGGGGGCATCAATTTTTGTATAAAAACCACCATCGGCAAATCCTGTATTGGCATTTGTTCCGTCTGGAGCAAGTCCGGCGCCTCCACTGACATAGCCTTTCCATTCAGCAGCTCCGTCATTAGTTGCATATACGGGAAGTCTTGGGTCAATTTCTAAGCCGCTTTGGAATGGAAAATAATCGCCATTCATAGAGCTTACCAATTGCTTTCCGATATCGTTATGAGGGTTCCCTGTATTTCTAGCTAAAACTTCTGCAGAATAGTTAGGGTTAATATTTTTTTCATCATAATACATATCGAAATCATCATCAACTGAATTAAATCCACTGTTGATGGTAGTCAATACATCGGTGGCCGATACGGTACCTTTATTGACTAGGTGCAGTTGATAACGGGCTTTGATGGTATAAGCGGCTCTGAGCCATTTATCAAAATCACCACCATAAATTAAATCTTCACTCCCTAAGGTAAATCCAGAATCATCTGGACCTTGAAGGGCTAAGATTGCATTATCTAATAGGTCAAATATAGCCGTGTAAATTTGCTGTTGCGTATCAAAGGTTGGGAAATTATTATCCGGACCATTTGTTGCGTCACTGTAAGGAATATTATCCCAGCTATCCGTTGCAATACCCAAGTTAATGGCTTTTAAGATGTCTGCTACAGCGCCATAGTGGATGGCTCCATTTTCAGCCGCTTTTTCCTTAATAGCTTTTAGGTTAGGTAATACATACAAATACACTTGAGTCCAAAGACCACTTACACTAGTTCTACCGGCCGCAGTTCCTCCTTGTCCAACAAAGTATTGGGTGTAATTTCCAAAGGCTGCTTCTGCAGATCGTTGTCCTTCCACCGTACTGTGAATCACAGGAGCCATTAGATCGGCCATTCTTAATTGGTCAATCGTGGCTGTATTCGATGGAGTATTTACCTCAAAATATTGATCGCTACAACTTGTTGTCAAGGTGATTAAAAACGTCAATATCATTAATTTATTTACTATTTTTTTCATCATTTTTCGTTTTTAAAATCCAAGTTTAATACCAAATGAATAGGTTTCAGATAACGGAATATTTAATCCAGTAAATCCGTAAACGTTACTACCTGCACTGTACTGATTTCCTTCTGGGTCAAACCCTTCAAAAGGAGTCCAAAGCAATATGTTTTGAGCGCTAGCTGATAAGGTAAACTTATCAACATGTAATTTCTCTAAAATAGAACCACTTAAATCATAAGAAATTCCAATATTTCTCAACTTCACCCAAGAAGCATCTTGAACTAAAATTTCTGAGGCTCTGTTAAAGTCGGTAGAACTACGGTAATAATTAGCATCAATTAACGCAGGTGTTGTGTTGGTCACATAGCCTCCACTACCATCATCCATAACCCCTTCTAAAACAACTTCCACATCTCTCACAGCGGTAAAGTCAAGCAATCCGTTTCGAATAGAATTTCTACGGCCGGCATCGTAAAGATCGCCACCATTTTTCCATTCAAGTAAGAAATTAAATCCAAATCCTTTCCAGTTTAAGTTATTGCCAATAGAAGCAACAAAATCGGGAAATGCATTTCCAACAACTACGCGTTCTGACGTGATAATTTCAGGATATCCGTTCGCGTCTAAATAGCGTTGACCATCTTCATAACGCCATTTATATCCGTATAAATTCCCCATTTTATCTCCCGCTCTAATTTCAGAAGTAACTCCGGCAAAACCAGAATCAACAAAAATAATACTTTCAATATCTTCAGGAATTTCAGTAACTTTTCCTTCGTTGGTAGACCAATTCATAAAGAGTTCCCAGCTAAGGTTATCATTTTTAATAATATTTCCGCTGATTAACAATTCATGCCCCCAAGTTTCAAAGTCACCTGCATTACGTACAATTCCTGATAATCCAGAAGAGTATGCTGTACCTACGGTAAAGATTTGATCTTTCACATTCGTTTTGTAGTAGGCATAGTCTAACCGAATACGGTTTTTAAGGAAACGTAAATCGGCACCAACTTCAAACGATTGATTTTTTTCTGGTACAATATTTAAATCTCCAAGGGCAGTACTAGATCGATATCCACCTGCGCCTCCAAATGGGAAATCACCATCTACCACAAAGTAGTGTCCGATTTGTCCAAATAAAGGTCCTTTTCCCACTTCGGCCCAAGAGGCTCTTATTTTTCCAAAAGTAAATACTTGACTATCTCCAAAGAGATCATGTATGTCATAGGCTAAACTTGCAGATGGGTAAAAGAATGATCTGTTTTCTTTGGGCAGTGTTGAAAGCCAGTCATTTCTTCCGGTTAAGGTAAGGAACAATTTGTCTTTATATCCCAATTTTAATTCTCCAAATACCCCTACGTTACGCAATTGAGTAACCGTTTTGGTATTAAACGCATTAATGGTATTTCCAATTTCGTTAATGCCAGGAACATTTAGGGTTTCCCCTCTAATCTCAGCATAATCTCGCTTGGTATCCGACACTTGATGTCCGAGTGTTAAATCAGTTGTAAAGTCGTCTGACCAATCTTTATTCATGGTCACTAATAAATTAGATTCAAGCGCTGTAAAATTGATGTTTTGATTTACTATAAATCCACCAACTTGTGTCCCTACATCTAAATCTGGCGGAACAAAACGATTTCGTTGATCAGAATAATTATCAATTTGACCCGCATAGGTGATGTTTAACCAATCTTTAGGACTCCAGTTAAACGTTGCATTACCCACCCATCGGTTTACATCGTCATTTAAGCTACTTTTTTCAATAAAGTATCGTGGGTTGTCAATGATACCAAACGAGTAATTACGTTGGCTGCCATCTGGGTTTTGATAATCGTTAATTGGGAATGTTCCGGTGTAATACGATAAGGAACTCATAATTGATTTATCACCTGAATTACCTCGACTTCCTCCAGAATTAGTAAAAGAAATGGAAGTACTTATATTAAAATTATCGGTGATTTGATAACCAGACTTAAATCGGAAGGACGTTTTATCATAATCTGTATTTGGTAAAATACCTTCATCGTGGTTATTTCCAACAGAAAAGAAGTAATCTATTTTTTCACTCGCCCCAGAAATATTAAAATTCACTTGGGTATTCACACCTGTTTTAAATAAATCAAACGGATCGTAATATTTGTCGTTTGTTAAGTCCACCACAGTACCATCACCCAACGTAGCAGAGTCATCTGAGTATCTTGGGCCCCACGCGTAAAATGAAGTTGCATTTTGAACGCGATTAAATCCCGTATCGGAAGTTGGATCGTATAAGGTTCTTGGTAAGCCGCTAAACCCTTCTCGATAGGTTGTTTGATATTGAGGTACGGTATTTACTTGTCGTAAGGAAGTGGAGGCTGTTAAACTAACTTTGGCTTTTCCTTGTTTTCCTTTTTTAGTGGTAATAATGATGGCACCGTTAGATGCTCGCACCCCGTATAGCGCCGTGGCTGCAGCACCTTTTAATACGTTATAGCTTTCAATGTCTTCTGGATTAATATCTCCAGCGCGATTTGAAAAGGCGAATTGTTCAGAACTACTAGGAGAGTTAGATCCAGCACTTGGACTCACATTCCCAGAAAAGGTGTCATTGTTTAAAGCAATCCCATCCACAATAATAAGGGGTTGATTGCTTCGACTTGGGTTCACCGAGGTAACCCCACGAATTAAAATATCAACACCACCACCAGAAGAACCAGAGGTTCGGTTAATTTGAAGACCTGCTACTTGACCTTGCAATGCTTGAATTGCATTGGCTTGTCCCGATAAATTCAGGTCCTCCGCTTTGACTTGTGTTACCGAGTATCCCAGCGATTTCTGTTTTTTCTCCACCCCAAAAGCAGTAATGACCACCTCATCGAGTTGACCAGCATCTTCTACTAGGGTTACGTTGTGCGTCGATCCAGTAACGGTGACTTCTTGAGTGACATAGCCCAAAGACGAAAACACCAATACATCGCCCGTTGAGACTGTGATTTGGTAATTTCCATCAAAATCGGTTGCCGCTCCTCTGTTTGTACCTTTGATTCGAATATTCACCCCGGGGAGAGCTCCGGTTTCATCACTTACTTTACCACTTACCGTAATCTCTTGGGCAAGTACTAAACTAAATGCAGTTGTGAAAAATGCAAGCAAAGTAACTGTAAGTTTTTTTCTCATAAGAAAATAATTTGCGTTAGTAAGTAGTAAATTTAAAAAAAATTTGCAATAATTTGCAGTTTTACTATGATTTCTGCATTATTTTTCTGAATTTGGCATTACTTTAACGGACATTAACATATTTAACTCAATCGATTCAAATGTTAAAACTTGAACGACACGCCTTTATAATTAAGCAATTAAAGCAACATCGCAAAGTGCTTTCTGCAAATTTAAGCGAACAACTACAGGTTTCAGAAGACACTATTCGGAGAGATTTAAAAGAGCTTGAAGCAAAACATTTACTGTTTAAAGTGCACGGCGGCGCCTTAACAATAGAAAATAAAATTCTGAGTTTTGACGAACGCAGTGTGGCAGATTTAGACAAGAAGCAAACTATTGCGAAAAAGGCAGTACACCTTATTCACGATGGTCAAGTAATTATAATGAGTGGAAGTACCGTCAACGTTGAATTGGCCAAAATTATTCCGAGCCATATCAAGGCCACTATTTTTACCTATAGCCTTCCAATTGCAACCGAACTCTCTCACCACGAATCTATTGAGGTCATTTTTATTGGAGGAAAATTAAATAAATCAGCACAAGTAACTGTTGGTATTGATGTTGTAAATTCCGTAGCAAACATTAGAGCAGATATCTGTTTTATGGGGGTAAGTGGGTTGGATATTCACAGAGGAATGACCGAACCTGATTGGGAGGTTGCACATATAAAAAAATGTATGATTGCCGCTTCTGACTACGTTGTAGCACTCTGTCAAAGTTCTAAATTAAAAGATATTGAGCGCTATGTTGTTGTACCGGCAAGAAATATAGATAGCATCATTACCGACGAACCTTTAGATGAAAATATAGCCACTCCGTTTAAGGATCAAGGTATAATTATTATCTAAACCTGCAAAAACCCGCACGCACTGTTATACCAGTCACAGCTCCCTATTATTTCTTTAGCTACATCCTTAGCGAAGGTTGATGGGGTTTGGCGGCATGGAGTTTTTATAAATGTATGGAATACTTCACTTTAGCCGCGGGTTAGATCTAAAATTTACTAGGCTTGAGCAGCTAAATCTTCTGTTTTTTTCTTCCTTTTCGTTGAACCTTAGAAAAAAGATTACTTTTGATTTTGAAGTGAAATTTTGCCTAGCGAAGGATCACTTTTAACCGTTTAAATTGGTATAATTATGCATTGGGATTTAATTCCTCCTTTTCCTTCTTCTGAAATTAACGCCTTGGCACAGGAATTAGCTGTAAGTCCAACCGTAGCCTCGTTGTTATTGCAACGAGGGATTTCTTCTTTTAGTGAAGCGAAGTCCTTTTTTAGACCTTCGTTAGATGAACTGCACGATCCGTTTTTATTAAAGGATATGGATAAAGCTGTAGCGCGAATAATTAAAGCTATTGCACGGGAAGAACAAATCTTAGTATATGGAGATTACGATGTAGATGGAACATCCTCTGTAGCGGTAGTAGCGAGCTATCTTTTGAGCATTTATCCCAATGTGTCTACTTACATCCCCGATCGCTATAAAGAAGGGTACGGGGTCTCCTATGCGGGAATTGATTATGCGGAGGATAATGAGTTCGGGCTCATCATTGCCTTAGATTGTGGCATTAAAGCCATTGATAAAGTGGCTTATGCTGCAGCAAAAGGGATTGATTTTATTATCTGTGATCATCACCGTCCGGGCGCAGTGCTTCCTAAGGCCGTGGCTGTTTTAGACGCTAAACGCGATGATTGTAGTTATCCCTATGATGAATTATGTGGCTGCGGAGTTGGTTTTAAATTGATTCAAGCCCTAGGCACCCATTATGGCCATGACATGGCTCACCTTCGTCAATATTTAGATATTGTTGCTACCGCTATTGCTGCAGATATAGTTCCCTTAACTGGCGAGAATCGAATTTTAGCGTACTTTGGTTTGAAACAAATTAATAGCCGTCCGAGTATTGGCATTAAAGCCTTGATTCATCAAATTGCTAAAGATCATTTAACCATCACCGATGTTGTGTTTATTATTGCGCCTCGAATAAATGCTGCTGGACGCATGAAGCACGGTAATTTTGCAGTTGAATTATTAATGGAACAGGATTTTGAAGCGGCCTTAAAAATGGCAGCCGCGATAGAGACATTTAATCAGGATAGACGAGATCTCGATAAAAAAATAACGGAAGAAGCCTTACAACAAATCGTCGAGAATGGAGAAGAGGAGCGATCTACTTCTGTGGTGTACCAAGCGGATTGGCATAAGGGAGTTATTGGAATTGTGGCCTCTAGGCTGATTGAAAAATATTATCGTCCCACCTTAGTATTTACTAAAAACGGTGATAAATTGGCGGCGTCTGCGCGTTCTGTGAAAGGATTTGATGTGTATAATGCCCTAGACGCTTGCAAGGATACGATTGAGCAATTTGGGGGACATAAATATGCGGCCGGACTGACTTTAAAACCAGAAAACTATCAAAAATTTAAGGATAACTTTGAAGACGTAGTTAAAAACAGTATCCCAAAACATTGCTTGCATCCAACCATTACCATTGCCCAGGTACTAGAATTTGATGAAATCACACCCAAACTCTACCGTATTGTTAGTCAATTTGGCCCCTTTGGCCCTCAAAACATGAAACCTGTATTTTTAGTACGACAAGTAATAGATGGGGGCGGGAGTCGTATAATTGGAAAAGATAGGACGCATTTACGATTAGACCTTAAAACTCCTGAGGGGAGTAAACACCTCGCCGGAATTGGCTTTGGTTTGGCAGATTACTATGATGAAATTGCCCTTAAGAAACCCTTCGACCTCATTTTTACGCTAGAGGAGAATGTATGGAATGGAACAACAACGTTGCAATTAAATGTAAAGGATGTGCGGTTTTGTACCTAAGTTGTTTACCGCTGCAAAGCAGGGCAATAAAACCAACAGTCATAAAACTAGGTCGAGCCTCTGGCTCTAGTTGTTTTTAGTTTTATATGCGTCTAGTTTAACTTGCCTATATGTTGTTTATATTTACAAAGCAGTGGATTAAAATCCATTGTCATAAAACTAGGTCGAGCCTCTGGCTCTAGTTGTTTTTAGTTTTATATGCGTCTAGTTTAACTTGCCTATATGTTGTTTATATTTACAAAGCAGTGGATTAAAATCCACTGTCATAAAACTAGGTCGAGCCTCTGGCTCTAGTTGTTTTTAGTTTTATATGCGTCTAGTTTAACTTGCCTATATGTTGTTTATATTTACAAAGCAGTGGATTAAAATCCACTGTCATAAAACTTGGTCGAGCCTCTGGCTCTAGTTGTTTTTAACTTAGCTCACCTATTTTACTGGATAAAAGGTCTCTTTGCTCAATTTTAGAGATGCAGCGCATCGACCCAGTTTTGTATCTATGGGTTTTAACCCATAGAAAAACGCAAAACGCAAAACGCAAAAGGCAAAACGCAAAAGGCAAAACGCAAAACGCATTAGGTAAAAAGCAAAAGACTCTTTATTTTCTTGAACTACAAAAATTCTTTATAGTTTTATAAAAAAACGACATGGCGAATTCATATTATAAAGTGTATATACAAGCTGTATTTGTGGTGAAATATAGGAATTCAGTGTTAAATGTAAAATGGAGAAGACAGCTTTTTGGTGTCATTGGTAATTTAATAAACGAAACGGGGTGCAAAACATTAATTGTAAATGGTGTTGAAGATCACGTACATTGTTTTTTAAGCTTAAAACCTACACAATCCATCTCTGAATTAATGAAAACAGTCAAGGCCAAATCGTCTAAATATATTAACGATAATAAGCTAACTCCCGATCGATTTGAATGGCAAAAAGGATATGGAGTGTTCTCTTATAATCAATCACAAGTACGAAACGTATTCAACTATATTAAAAATCAAGAAGAGCACCATAATTCAACCTCTTTTAATAATGAATACATTAAACTCTTAAACGAGTTTAAAATTGATTATCAAGACGAATTTTTATTTGAGGCGCTTAAATAAATTTAGGCACACTACATAGCAGCGCAATAATTTTAGAGATGCAGCGCATCGACCCAGTTTTGGATGTATGCGTTTTTACCCAAAAAAGACGCTTAAAAAATCTAGAGACACTTTTTTAAATTAGAGATTGTTTGTTTAGGATTGTCACTTTTAAATACAAAACTTCCGGCTACTAGAGCATCAGCACCTGCGGCAATTAGCTTTGGACAATTCACATCATTTACACCACCGTCTATTTCTATCAAGGCGTTTGAGCCAGATTTATTAATAAGATCTTTAAGCTGAATTATTTTTTTATATGTATTATCAATAAATGATTGTCCGCCAAACCCAGGATTAACACTCATGATTAGCACCAGATCAAGGTCTTGAATAATATCTTCTAAAACAGCGATAGGCGTGTGTGGGTTTAAAGCAACTCCGGCTTTCATGCCTTCGGCCTTAATAGCTTGTACGGTACGATGCAGGTGGGTACAGGCTTCATAATGCACTGTTAGCACATCAGCACCCACGGCTTTAAAGTCTTTGATATACCGATCAGGATTCACAATCATTAAATGTACGTCCATCGTTTTTTTGGCGTGCTTTTTCATGGCTTTAATGACGGGCATACCATATGAGATGTTGGGAACGAAAACACCGTCCATCACATCAATATGAAACCAATCGGCCTCACTTTCATTGACCAATTCAACATCACGTTGAAGGTTACCAAAATCTGCGGCTAACATTGAAGGGGCGATCAAATGACTCATAACTATTGTTTTTTGGCAAAAATAAGACTATAAACGAGTTTACTAAACTATTCTGTCAAAAAAATAGCGCACAAAAAAACTCCGTGTAGTTTTACACGGAGTTTACGATAAATATAGATGGGATATTATCCTAAATAAGTTCTTAAGATTTTACTTCTTGAGGTATGTTTTAAGCGTCTAATCGCTTTTTCTTTAATTTGTCGAACTCTTTCTCTGGTTAGATCAAAGGTTTCGCCAATTTCTTCAAGTGTCATTGGGTGTGCATCACCTAAGCCAAAATACAAAGCAACTACATCCGCTTCACGTGGTGTTAAGGTTTCTAAGGCGCGCTCAATTTCAACTTTTAACGATTCGTGTAATAATTTACGATCTGGATTTGGAGATTCACCTGAACGCAATACATCGTATAGGTTTGAATCTTCACCTTCAATTAATGGTGCATCCATTGAGACGTGACGACCAGAATTTTTAAGTGATTCTTTAACATCGTTAATCGTCATATCTAATTCCTTAGCAATTTCTTCTGCTGAAGGAGGGCGTTCGTTTTCTTGTTCTAAGCGAGCATAGGTTTTATTAATTTTATTAATAGAACCAATTTTATTTAAAGGTAAGCGTACAATTCTAGACTGTTCAGCTAAGGCTTGTAAAATAGATTGACGAATCCACCAAACGGCATACGAGATAAACTTAAATCCTCTAGTTTCATCAAAACGTTTAGCAGCTTTGATTAATCCTAAGTTTCCCTCGTTAATTAAATCAGGTAAAGTCAAGCCTTGATTTTGATATTGTTTGGCTACAGACACTACAAATCGTAAATTCGCTTTGGTCAATCGCTCTAAGGCTAATTGGTCACCAGCTTTAATACGTTGTGCTAATTCCACTTCCATGTCAGCGGTAATTAAATCAACTTTTCCAATTTCTTGTAAGTATTTATCTAGTGATGCGGTTTCACGGTTTGTTACCTGCTTTGTTATCTTTAGTTGTCTCATCTAATCTAAAAAAATTTAAAGTTATACTCCTATTTGTTGTTGTGTACTTATATATACGTTCATTGTAGAAAAAATGTTACAAAAAGGTGTATAATAAATCAAAAAGATTTTGTATACATAAAAAAAGCGGGAGGGAGTAAAATAAAAAAGCCCATCAGCAAATGCTGATGGGCTCTAGGTTGAGGGCAGAAATTACCTAGTCTCTTCTTCTGTCGTTACGACGATTATCGCGACCGCTATTTCTTTTATTATTATCTCTTTCTCTTGGCGGTCTTTCAACAAAACCTTCTGGTTTTGGAAGAATTGCCTTACGAGATACCTTTTCTTTTCTAGTTCTTGGGTCAACACCAAAATACTTAACATCAAATACATCTCCCATGTTTACAACATCAGAAACATTTTCAGTGCGTTCCCATGCTAATTCACTTACGTGCAATAACACTTCGTTACCTGGAGCTTCAACGTATTCAACTACGGCGCCAAAATCTAACATTTTGATTACCTTAACTTCATAAATAGAACCTTTTTCTGGTTTAAATAAAAGGGAATCTATTTTCGCTAATACAGCGTCAATACCTTCTTGATTTGTACCTAAGATTTCAACGATACCTTCTTCGGTCACAGGATCTTCATTAATGACAATGGTTGTATTCGTCTCTTTTTGTAATTCTTGAATTACTTTTCCACCTGGTCCAATTAATGCTCCAATAAATTCGTTTGGAATGGTTCTAGTTACCATTTTAGGTGAATGCGGTTTAACATCGTCATTCGGTGTAGCAATGGTATCTGTTAATTTTTCAAGAATGTGCATACGACCGTCGCGTGCTTGCTTTAAAGCATTCACTAAGATTTCATATGAAAGACCTTTAATCTTAATATCCATCTGACAAGCGGTAATACCATCAGCGGTACCTGTAACTTTAAAGTCCATATCGCCTAGGTGATCTTCATCTCCTAAAATATCAGATAAAACAGCGTACTTATCACCTTGAGAAATTAATCCCATGGCAATCCCAGAAACGGGTTTCTTTAATTGAACTCCGGCATCCATTAAGGCCATTGTACCAGAACATACGGTTGCCATAGAAGAAGAACCATTTGATTCTAATACTTCAGAAACCACACGTACCGTATAAGGGCAATCTTCAGGAATCATTCCTTTTAAGGCGCGTTGTGCTAAGTTACCGTGTCCAACTTCACGTCTTGACGTTCCGCGAATAGGTCTTGCTTCACCGGTAGAAAAAGGAGGGAAGTTATAATGTAAGTAAAACGTTTCTTCACCTTCAAACGAAGGCATATCTATTTTATTCGCTTCTCTTGACGTTCCTAAAGTAACGGTAGCCAAGGCTTGTGTTTCACCACGAGTGAAAATAGCCGAACCATGTGTTGAAGGTAGATAATCAACTTCACACCAGATTGGGCGAATCTCATCTGTTTTTCGACCGTCTAAACGAAGTCCTTCATTTAAGGTTAAATCTCTAATCGCTTCTTTTTCTGCCTTGTAATAATATTTTGAAATTAAATCTCCAATATCAGCTAACTCTTCTTCAGAAAAAGTGGCTTTAATGTCTTCTTTTATCGCTGCAAAAGCGTCGGTTCTTTCGTGTTTAGAAGATCCTGCTTTAGCAATAGCATATACTTTATCGTACGCCATTTCGTGAATTTTCTTCGCAAGCTCTTCATCTTCTCTTTCAGCCTCGTATTCTCGAACTTCTTTTTTCCCAAAAGCCTCTGCTAATTTTAATTGAGCAGCGCATTGAACTTTAATGGCTTCATGGGCAAATTTAATTGCTTCAGCCATTTCTTCTTCAGAAATCTCATCCATTTCACCTTCTACCATCATTACTGAATCGGCAGAAGCACCAATCATCATATCAATATCGGACTCTTCTAATTGCGCTCTGGTTGGGTTGATAACAAATTCCCCATTAATGCGTCCAACTCTTGCTTCAGAAATTGCACATTCAAATGGAAAATCTGAAAGTTGAATGGCAGCAGATGCTGCTAATCCTGCCATTGCATCTGGCATTACATCTTCGTCATGAGACATTAACTGAATCATTACTTGTGTTTCTGCGTGGTAATCTTTTGGAAAAAGAGGGCGTAACACACGGTCTACTAAACGCATGGTTAAGACTTCGCCATCGCTAGGTCTTGCTTCTCTTTTAAAGAACCCTCCAGGGTATCGCCCTGAGGCGGCAAATTTTTCACGGTAATCAACCGTTAAGGGTAAAAAGTCAACATCACTTTGTTTGTAGTTTGAGACTACAGTACAGAGTAACATACATTTTCCTGATTGAACAACAACGGAACCATGTGCCTGTTTGGCTAGTTTTCCTGTTTCAAGGGTGATGGTTCTTCCATCTCCCAAATCGATAGTTTCGGTATAAACCTTAGGTATCATAAATAAATTTTTAATTAAACAATGGTTTGTTGTGTTGTGTTAACCAATGAAAAGTTTAAAAAGCTTTTTTTCGCTTACGCCGAAGTTTAACTGTGGCGTAAAAAAAAGGGGCATAAAGCCCCTACTATTATTTTCTTAAATTTAATTCTTTAACAATTGCACGATATCTAACGATATCGGTTTTTATTAAATAATCAAGTAAGTTTCGTCTTTTTCCTACAAGCTTTACTAATGAACGCTCTGTGTTAAAATCTTTACGATTTCTTTTTAAGTGTTCAGTTAAGTGATTGATTCGGTAGGTAAATAAGGCAATCTGTCCTTCAGAAGTACCGGTGTCTGTTGCTGATTTTCCGTGTTTTTTGAAAATTTCAGCTTTTTTTTCTGCTGTTAAATACATGCTAACATTAAGCTTTTAATAATTGTTATGTACAGAACTGATTTAAGCTTTCCTTTATTTGCTAAATTATTGCTTTTCTAACCATTGTTGTCCTTATTATCGTTACACCGCGTTGGGATGCAACTCAAAAAAGTCATGAACGGCTTAAAAAATCCCTAATTTTTCGCATAAATGCGAGAAGATTAAAATCAATTCATCGAAATATTTCGAGCGGCAAATATAAAACTATTATTTTGAATGACAAGCTTTTATACGGCAATAGATTCTAGGCCTAATTTGCACCTTTCGTTGGTAGGGTTGCTTCTTTTTTTAAAAATTACTTAGGCGCTCTAGCACCTAATAAAACTAAGGTATTCAGCTAATTAACAGTAAAAATGTTGATGTTTTTTTAGGGTGTAATTATACTTTTTGTTTTATCGAGGGTCATATAAGCACAAACAATTAAATTTTATACGATGAAAAAAAAATGGCTAAATGTAGTAAGATTATCCGCATTAGTAGGTGTGGGATTATTAACCTCTTGTAGTGAAGATGCAATGCAAGTCGCGGGATCTTCTGAGGAGAGTATCACGTTAAAAGAAGCGACAGAAGACGCTGAGATTAATGAAGTAAGTGATGCTTCGAGCGATATTATTGAAGAGGTGTATGTTTTACAAGAATACCCTGAAACGAAAAGTAGTGAAGCGGACCAATTTTTGCCAAGTTGCACTACGGTGACTAGGGAATTTGACAACGCAACAAAAACAGTAACGATTGATTTTGGTGAAGGTTGTACGCTTCGAAACGGCAATGTGCTAGGCGGAAAAATTGTATTTGTGTATGATGTAGACCGAGAGGCGGCGAGTGTTCAGTTAGCATTTGAATATCAGGATTTTAGTTTTAATGGAAATGTAGTTTCTGGGGGAGGTACAATTTTGCGAGAACGAGAAAATGCAAATGGAAATCCGCAATCAACTAAAACCGTTGATATTACGGTAACATGGCCAGATGGAACCTTTGCACAAAGAAAAGGGCAACGTGTAAGAGAAATGATAGAAGGGCAAGGTACCTCTGCTTGGGGAGACAATGTATTTTCTATTACGGGCGACTGGAGCTTTACACGAAAAAATGGGGTGGAAATTACGGTTAGCATCCAAGAGGCTTTGCGTAGAGAGCTAGCGTGTAGGTTTATTGTAAGTGGTGTAATTATGTTTACTCGTGGGGAAAGTACAGCGCTTTTAGATTATGGAGATGGCAACTGTGATGACAAGGCTACCTTAACACGAAATGGAGGTGAACCCAATGAGATTCATCTGCGAGGATGAGACGAATAACCACAAAAGACATTAAAAAAAGAGGCATTTTAATTAAAAGGCCTCTTTTTTTAGTATTGCGCATGTTGTTACGTTCTTACTTTGTTATTTTCTATCAAATCAATGTATAAATTAATTTGACTCTTTAAGTCTTTTCGCTCTATTATTCGATCTAGAAATCCGTGTTCTAATACAAATTCCGATCGCTGAAATCCTTCAGGTAAATCTTGACCGGTAGTGTCTTTCACAACTCTTGGTCCGGCAAACGCAATGAGCGCATTGGGTTCTGCAAAATTGACATCTCCTAACATGGCATACGATGCGGTTGTTCCACCGGTGGTGGGATCTGTACACAATGAAATATACGGAATTTTAGCTTTAGATAATTGCGCTAATTTTGCCGATGTTTTGACCAATTGCATTAAGGATAAGGAGGCCTCTTGCATTCGTGCACCTCCAGATTTGGAAATCATTAAAAAGGGAATTTTCTTTGAGATGGAATAGTCAATAGCGCGTGCAATTTTTTCTCCAACCACACTTCCCATAGACCCACCAATAAAGGCAAAATCCATAGCAGCAATCACTAAGTCCTTTCCCATTGATTTACCAACAGCAGTGCGAACAGCATCCTTTAATTTTGTCTTTTCTTGTGCCTCTTTTAATCGGTTTACATACTTTTTAGTATCTTCAAATTTTAAAGGATCTTTGGCAGAAATTTTAGGATTGAGTTCCTTGAATTTATTGTCGTCGAACAGTATTTCAAAATACTCCTGAGAGCCAATTCGTACGTGGTAACCATCTTCTGGACTTACATAAAAATTTTCCTTGAGTTCTTCAGTGTCAACCACCTTACCACTAGGCGTTTTATACCAGAGCCCTTTAGGAACATCTTTCTTGTCCTCCGTTGGGGTTTGAATCCCTTTATCTTTTCGTTTAAACCAAGATGACATATAGTAGATTTTGGGGTCGCAAGTTACAAAAAAAGCACTTACAGGGTATTAACATTATTTAAATCTTCAAAGGCTTGCTTAATTCGCTCTTTAAAAGAAAGTTCTCCTTGACGAACCCAAACACGTGGGTCGTAGTATTTTTTATTCGGAACATCATCTCCATCAGGGTTACCGATTTGTGCTTGTAAATAATCTTTTTTGTCTTGAATATAATCACGAACTCCCGCTAAATAGGCATATTGAAGATCGGTATCAATATTCATTTTTATAACGCCATACCCTATCGCTTCGCGAATCTCTTCTAAAGTTGAACCTGACCCCCCATGAAATACAAAATCAACGGGATTGGCTTCTGTATTAAATTTTTTAGCTACAAATTCTTGCGAATTCATTAAAATTTTGGGTGTCAATTTTACGTTTCCTGGTTTGTAAACCCCATGAACATTTCCAAAGGCTGCTGCAATGGTAAAACGATCACTTATTTTTTTAAGTTCTTCATATGCATAAGCAACTTCCTCAGGTTGGGTGTATAGTTTTGAACTATCAACGTCCGTATTATCCACGCCGTCTTCTTCACCCCCTGTAATTCCCAATTCAATTTCTAGGGTCATTCCCATGGCACTCATTCGAGCCAAATAGGTTTTACAAATTTCAATATTTTCTTCAATGGGTTCTTCTGATAGATCAATCATATGAGAACTGTAAAGCGGTTTTCCAGTTTCTTTAAAGTGAACCTCGCTGGCATCTAGCAATCCATCAATCCATGGCAATAATTTTTTTGCACAATGGTCGGTATGAAGAATTACAGGTACACCATAGGCTTCTGCCATTAAATGTACATGTTTTGCTCCGGCAACAGCTCCAGCAATTGCCGCTTTTTGGCCCTCATTAGACAAGCCTTTTCCTGCATTAAATTGAGCACCACCATTAGAAAATTGAACAATAACGGGTGCGTTTAATTCGGCAGCCGCTTCAATTACTGCATTTATAGAACTTGAACCAATAACATTGGCGGCAGGAAGGGCAAATCCTTTTGCTTTAGCTAGTTTAAAAATGGCTTGAACTTGATCGCCTGTTGCGACTCCAGGTTGAATAGTATGACTCATATAAGGTAAATTTATTAATAGGGTAAAAATAAGAATAAATGTAGAGAGCTGCGCTATAAATCCCTAAAAAGGATAATTAATTCCAATATTATAAACAGCATGACTAAAATTAAAATTTTTGAACCATCTACGCGAACTTTGTAAATAGGGTTCATAGGTTTTAAATCCAACGTCAAATCTAAACACTAAGAAGCTCAGGTCATAGCGTAAACCAAACCCCGAGCCCACTGCAATCTCTTTAATAGACGAGAGGCCTTTTAATTTCCCTTCGCTCGTACTGATATTTGTATTGGTAATATCCCAAATATTACCCGCGTCAATAAACAGGGCACTATTTAAGCTGTTTAGTACATTGAAGCGATATTCTAAATTGGTGGTTACTTTAAAGGTTCCTGTATTAAATTCAAGATTATTTGCGCTAGATCCCGGACCTAAATTAAACGTACCCCATGCCCTAATATCATTTGAACCTCCGGCACGGTAACTTCTACTAAATGGAATGTCTGTAGAGTTTCCAAGTGGTATAGCTGCACCAACAAAACCTCTATACACCAAGCTATTTCCGAGCCCGACAGACCAATATTTTTTATACTCAAATTCCGGTTTTATATATTGTGCTACAGGTAAGCCAAAAATTTCCTTTTTTTCACCCGAGCTCGGTTGTTTTAAAAACAAGGTGGTGATATTACCAGCCGATACTAGGCGCGCCGTTATGGCTGAAAAACTCTGATCGGTAAAGCTTTCGCGATTGGTATAATTAAAGGTATAGGACATGACGGGAACCAGTACATCTTCAATGAGAATATCGCGTCGTTCTTTTACGCGTTGAATGCTGTTGAATTCCTCAGGTTGTGATGTTTCAAAGCCTTGACTAGGGTCAAGCACATAATCAATATAGGCTAGAGGGTTACTCAAGGGATCACTAGGATTGATAACATCAGGAATCACTTCGGAGGCATCAATTAATTTTTGTTCCTCTGAACTAAAAATATCAAAATACTTATCGAGACGTAAATTTTCGATGTATTGAATATTTAGCAATTCAAATTTGTGATCTGTAGTTTTTGAGCTCTTCCAGCTATACCCCAAGCCTCCGGTTAAATTTCTTCGGTCTAATCCAATATTTCGCTGAACGTTTAAACTCAATGAAAAGTTTGTTTTTGGGGTCATCCTTTTCGGGATGATTTTATTGGTATTAAAGGGGAACCAAATACGCGGAATGGTCAAATTTGCGCTCGTTCCGAGTTCCCAAGCGTTAAAAAACCGACTATTATCTGAGAAATCTCTATCGGCATTTAGAAAGGAACCTTGAAAAGAAAGTTCTAAGATTTCAGCCCCTTTAAACATGTTTCGGTCCATCCATGAAAATTTACCTAAAACTCCAAAAGGCTTTACATTAGAAGTGGTAAAATCAACATCAAAACCTAAGGAGCGTTTTTTTATTGGGGTGAGAATTATTTTGGCGGTGAGGGTACCATCATCATTCTCAATATAATTGATGTTAATCGATTTAAAATTTTGTAATTGCCGTAAATAATCGCGCGTTAAATCACGCTCTGTATCTTTGTACACCCCATTTGGTTGAATAACAATAGCGTTTGATAAGTATTTTGGATTGTGTTGTAGTTTGTTTAGCGCATAAAAATGATAGCCATTATACACCGCTGAATCTTGATATGCTTCCTCCTTATTGTTAAAGGAAAAATCGGTGATAATTTCAACTTTTTTAATTTTTTTAATCGTGTAAGGCGTATAGAAGGTACTGTCTCCTTGTGTAACTTGGAAATCAGGAATACGCAATTTAACATTTTTCACAGACGAAGAAGAAAAAGAATCGATTTCAAAAAGATCTTTTTGATTACGATAGTTATATACCCCCGAATTTCGGAATAGGTTTTCAAGGCGCGTGGCTTCATTTTCAAAGTCCTGAATGTCAAATTTTTTACCCGATACGATAAACGATTTTTCTTTGTTAAGTTGGTATAAGGAGTCAAGTACAGGAGAGCTAATGGCAGTAGATATGGAGTCAATAAAATAGGGGTCAAATGTGGTAATATGATAGTTGACGTCTATTTTTTGATTCTTTTTTTTCTTGGTTTCTGATTGAACTTCTACGTCAAAATATCCTTTATAACGATAGTACGCAATTAATGAATTTACCGATCGAATAATTTGCAGGCTGTCTGAAATTACGGGCTCGTTCCCATTTTTTAAAAACCAATCGTTCAGTCCGTTTAAGGAGTTTCCCATAGCTGTTACCTGTTTTTCTGAAAAGAAATTGATAAAGCGTTGCTTTTTTTTGGGATTTTTATCGAGCCACTTTTCAAAATTTTGATCATAATTAGGGTTCCCAAGATTGTACAGATGAAGGGAAAAAGGAAAGCCGAGAATTTTGGTGTTTGGTTTTTGCCGTAAATAACTTATGACTTCGGGGTCTGAAAGCTTATTTTCATTGACAATAAGTTGGTTCTTATCAAGGAGGTAGGATCCTTCTGGAACGTGTTTTGTGGCATCGCAAGAAATCATTGCTGTGATACATATAAGAAATACTAGTATTTTAGCAAAATAGTTAGGCAACACAGATAGACGTTTATTATCATTCAAAAATACTACTATTTACATGTTAAGCAAGAACCAACACAAATTAATAACGAGTTTACATCAAAAAAAGTACCGACAGAAACACGGGCTCTTTATTGCTGAAGGTCCTAAGGTAGTCAATGAATTATTGGGTTCGCACATTGAATTAGAAGCGTTGTTCTGTACCGATGATTACCTTCCTCCAGTAAACATCAATTTTCATACCATCTCTGATCGCGAGCTCAAACAGATCAGTAGGTTAAAATCGCCCAATCAAGTGGTGGCACTTTTTAAAATTCCTGCGGTGAAAACGCACCAAGGGTCAACAATGATTCTCGCATTAGACGGTGTAAATGATCCTGGAAATTTAGGAACGATTATTAGGCTTTGTGATTGGTATGGTATTGAAGAATTGAGATGCTCAGTAGACACCGTAGATTGTTATAACCCCAAGGTTGTTCAAGCTTCTATGGGGTCGTTAGCGCGTGTGTCTATGTACTATATGGACTTACCCACTTATTTGGCGTCTAGCACGCTGCCAAAATATGGTGCAGCGATGCAAGGTGAAAATATCAGGACGTTTGAATTAGAAAATCCGGGAATCATTGTGATGGGAAATGAGGCAAATGGTTTGCGTCAGGAAGTGATCAATACCGTGGATCATTTAATTTCAATCCCCAAATTTAATCCAGGTGCTGCAGTAGAAAGTCTTAACGTAGCCACGGCTACGGCAATTTTATTGCACGAATGTAGGCGTTGAGGTTATTCGAAGGTGAATTTTAAGAATATTCCTCGCGTACCCAAGTAGTCAATGGGAAGCGTATAAGGACTGCTGGTGATATTGTCAGGGACCAATTCGTTGTTAATGGCAAAAACGCCTCGTAACGAGGGGGAAAATTTAAACTTTGGGAGGTAAAAATCTACCCCTAAGCCAAATTCATACATAAAATTATTCTTTTTCATACGAAATTGTCCTTGAGTATTGTCTTCTACGTTGTCTTGATTACTCGAAAAGTTATAATCGTATGAGATTCCACCAATAATAAAAGCGCGCATATTGTCTAAGCGATCGGTGCGGTATTGCAAGAGCATAGGGATTCTAAAATAGGTGCCGGGCACTTCGCGAATTTGATCGTTGTCTGTGGCAGGAATGGTAGGGTTACTAAAGCGTAGGGTTTTGGTATTACTCGACAAGCCGGGTTCAAAACGAATATTGAGATTATCGCTGATGTTATAACCCGCAACAAGCCCTACATTAAATCCAAAATTATCCTCAACCTCCACATATGAATCTGCTAGGGTGTAGCTAATTTTAAAATTCTTTTTATTGAGTCCAAGATAAAACCCAAAGTGAATTTTATCTACATCCTTACTGGGAATATTCTCAATTCTATCTTTCTTTTGCGCGGAAAGGCTGAAACTACACAAAAGTAGTCCAACCAGACACAATAAAGCTTTATTCATCATTTCGTTGCCGTATATATGGAGGCAGCTCCAAAAGTTAAGGGTATATTCTTTGCAGTATTAAACCCATTTTTTTCTAAAATATTGTTGAAGGTCTTGCCATAGGGAAAAACAGCCGCTGATTCTGGCAAATACGTATAGGCTTTTTTATCTTTTGAGCCCAGTCTACCAATGGTCGGAATAATATATTTACAATAAAATTTATAGCCTTGTTTAAAGGGAAATTTTTCTGGCTGGGAAGTTTCCAACACGGCAAAAATTCCACCAGGTTTTAAAACTCTATAAATTTCTTGTAATCCACGGTCTAAATTTTCAAAGTTCCGTACGCCAAATCCCACCGTAATCGCATCAAAATAATTATCGTCAAAAGGTAGGTTTTCTGCGTCTCCAATAATCATTTCAATAAGGTGTTCAAGGTTTTTGGATTTTACTTTTTCAATTCCCTTGGCTAACATACCCTTTGATAAATCGAGGCCAACAATTTTTTGGGGTTGTAATGCAGCCATCATGATAGCAAAATCTCCCGTACCCGTGGCAATATCTAAGATAGTTTGTGGATTTTTTTGTTTTACCAGTTCAATGACTTTTTTTCTCCAACCTACATCAATACCTAAGGTCATAAATCGATTTAATACATCGTAATTTCCAGAAACATTGTCAAACATGGTTGCCACCTGTTCTTTTTTGCTTTTATCGGAGTCTTTATATGGTTTAATACCTGAATTCATATCAAAATTTACGCAAATATACGGAGGAACCTGTGGAAACTTTTTCAATTGGCAAAAAAAATACGGTTTAGGCCTATTTTTTATCTTCAACAGCTTGTGTTGTTGGTTCTGTTACGGTAAGAACCTTTGGGTTGTTTTGGCCTAAGCCCCGCTAGGGCGGGTAAAAAATGTGAAGTAGGTTGCTTTAGCACAGCTTATGGACAGCTTTCGGTAAAATAAAGCGTGAATTACTTGACAACGCCTATTGTGATACACTATATTTGCATACATTTTTAAATACAGCAGAACCTATATGAAATTATCACATTTTAAGTTTGAGTTGCCCGAGAATCTTTTAGCAGAATATCCTTCAGAGCAACGAGACGAAGCCAGATTAATGGTGTTAGATCGAAAAACAGAAAAAATTGAACACAAACTATTCAAAGACCTGGTCGACTATTTTGAGGAAGACGATGTGATGGTTTTTAACAATACCAAAGTATTTCCAGCAAGACTGTATGGAAACAAGGAAAAAACAGGAGCTCGGATAGAGGTGTTTTTGTTGAGAGAATTAAATGCAGAAAGTAGGTTATGGGATGTGCTTGTTGATCCAGCGAGAAAAATACGCATAGGAAATAAGTTGTTTTTTGGTGAAAATGACGACTTAGTAGCAGAGGTAATTGACAACACAACGTCGCGTGGAAGAACCTTGCGATTTTTGTTTGACGGAAGCTATGAAGAGTTTAGAAAAAAACTAAAGGAATTGGGTCAAACTCCATTACCAAAATACATAAAACGTGATGTAGAGGCAATTGACACAGAGCGTTATCAAACTATTTATGCCAAACACGAAGGGGCTGTGGCTGCACCAACGGCTGGATTACACTTTTCTAAGCACTTGTTAAAACGTTTAGAAATTAAAGGAATTGATTTGGCTGAGGTAACCTTGCATGTAGGCTTAGGGACGTTTCAACCTGTAGAGGTAGAAGACCTTTCGAAGCATAAAATGGATTCAGAAGAGATTAATATACCGGAAACGGCTGTAAGGAAAATTAATACAGCCATTGATACAAAAAAGAAAATTTGTGCGGTAGGAACTACGGTAATGCGTACCCTAGAGAGTTCAGTGTCTGCTGATCATCATTTAAAGCCGTTTAATGGGTGGACCAATAAATTTATTTTTCCGCCGTATGAGTTTAGTATTGCCAATGCGATGATTACTAATTTTCACACCCCAAAGTCAACGTTAATGATGATGACTTCAGCCTTTGCTGGGCATGATTTTTTAAAGGAAGCCTATGCAGAAGCCATTAAAGAAAAATACAATTTTTACTCGTATGGTGACGCCATGCTTATTATATAAAAGTTAAAACCAAGGCCTTACAAGAAATTGTAGGGCTTTTTTTATACCTTTACAAATCAATACTTCCGCTATATGAAGAAACTTTTACTACTTTCCTTTTCTTTTTGCTGTTCTACCTTATTTGCTCAAGTCACCAATGAGGGTACACCTGCAAGTTGGAATTTACCTCAGCAAAAGGTGTCCTATGCACCCATTGAAATGCCAAAAGTTGATCTAGTATCACTTTATGTGCAAGATCAAGTGAATGATAAAATTAAAAGTAAGCCATACCGAATAGGGGTACCTATGGAGGTTGATTTTGGGTTACAAAATGCGGGTTTTTGGACCAGCCTTCCGAATGGAGATAGAATTTGGCGCATATTTATTGAGTCGACCGATGCGGTTCATTTAAGCTTTAATTTAGATGAATTCTACCTACCCGAAGGAGGAAAAATATACTTATATACCGATGATCGAAGTGATTTATTAGGGGCCTATACCGCAACACAAAACAACCAAAATAATCAACTGGGAACTTGGTTTGTCAATGGAGATAAAGTGTGGATTGAATACCTTGAGCCTGCGGATGTCATTGGAGAAGGAAGACTTCATATTGAATCGGTTATTCACGGATACCGTATGGGACATACCGTACAAAAAAGTTATGGCGGAATTACAAAGCTGAATGAATCGGATGATTGTCAGCACGATGTAGATTGTCCTGTAGGATCAGATTTTGACAATATTAAAGATGAGGTTAAAAAATCAGTGGCCTTTTTAAATTTAGGTAATGGCTATATTTGTTCTGGAGGCTTGGTAAACAATACGGCCCAAGATAAAAAACCCTACTTTTTATCGGCTGATCACTGTTATACAGATCCCGATGGTGTAGACTCTAACCCGGCACTGTATTCTATGCGCTTTAATTGGATTAGTCCCAATCCAGTCTGTGCGCAAACCACCAACAGTACTTCGTCAATTGTAAATCAAACTATTAGTGGAGCGACCTTACGTGCGAGAAATGCGAATTCTGATTTTATGCTTGTAGAATTAAATAACTCAATAGACTTAAGTTGGGATGTAACCTATGCGGGTTGGGATAGAACAGATACTGATCCTACCTTTTCGGTTGGAATACATCACCCTAAAGGAGATATAATGAAAATAAGTAGAGATAATGAATCTGCCTACAAATCTGACAACTCCGGCACGAAGTATTGGGTAATTGGCGGGGTGAATGACAATGTAGCTTTTGGTGGCTTAGGTGGTTTTGGCTTAGGCGGCGGATGGGAAATAGGTTCTACCGAAGGAGGCTCTTCAGGTTCGCCTTTATTTAATCAAGATGGATTGGTTATTGGTCAATTATACGGAGGAGCTTCAGAGTGTCAAAATTTAATTGATAATGATAATTATGATGTGTATGGTCGTTTTGCCGCTTCTTGGGATGATGGGGACTCAGCGGGTAACCGTTTAAAAGATTGGTTGGATCCTGGAAATACCGGACAAACTACCTTGCCATTACTTAAATCTACTTTGGCTGTTGCCGATGAGCAACTCAACAGAGATATAACGGTTTATCCAAATCCAAGCACAGGAATGGTGTCTGTAGAAATTAAAAATTCATTAGGAGCGTATGAATACGAATTGTTTAATGTGCTGGGACAATCGCTTCAGAAAAACACCTTAACCAATAACCGTATTAATTTATCCACCTTACCAAGTGCTTTTTATTACCTTAAAATTGTAGAAAAGGAATCGAGTAAATTTGCCGTAAAGAAAATCATCATAAATAAATAAACCAGAATCACAACCTTACTCAACGCCCTTTTTGAGGGCGTTTTTTTATATGACCAAGAAAAAACAAGATATTAGAGCATTGAGCAAAGAGGCCCTGAGAGAATTTTTTATCAGCCAGGGCGATCAAGCCTTTAGAGGCAATCAAGTCTATGAGTGGCTATGGCAAAAGTCAGCACATTCTTTTGAAGATATGACAAATTTATCGAAAGAGACACGGGCGATGCTTGAAACCCATTTTGTGATTAACCATATTAAAGTAGATCAAATGCAGCGTTCTAATGATGGCACCATTAAGAATGCAATAAAATTACACGATAATTTGGTGGTGGAATCGGTGTTAATCCCAACAGAATCACGTACAACAGCCTGTGTTTCAAGTCAAGTAGGTTGTAGTTTAGATTGCCACTTTTGTGCGACTGCACGCTTAAAACGAATGCGAAATTTAAATCCCGATGAGATTTATGATCAAGTCGTTGCCATTGATCAACAAAGTCGTTTATATCACCAACATAAACTCTCAAACATTGTGTATATGGGCATGGGAGAGCCCTTGTTAAATTACAAAAACGTCTTGGCTTCCATAGAGAAAATTACTTCGCCAGAAGGCTTAGGAATGTCTCCTAAACGAATTACAGTGTCTACCGTAGGCATTCCTAAAATGATCATGAAGTTGGCAGATGATGAGGTCAAATTCAACCTCGCTGTGTCGCTGCATTCGGCCATTGATGAAGTACGCTCAAAAGTGATGCCTATCAATGAGAAAAGTAATTTAGATGAGCTTTTGACTTCGTTGCAATATTGGTATGAAAAAACGAACAAAATAATCACCTTTGAATATGTGGTTTGGAAAGGGATTAACGATACCAAAAAAGATGCGGTGGCCTTGGTCAAGTTTTGTAAAAAAGTACCCTCCAAAGTAAATCTGATAGAATACAACGCGATAGATGATGGTGCCTTTCAACAAGCCGATCCAGCAGCGATCAATATGTATGTAAACACCTTAGAGGCCCATAATGTAGTGGTTAATGTTCGCAGAAGTAGAGGTAAAGATATTGATGCAGCCTGTGGGCAATTAGCGAATAAGACCAACTAAGGTGGAAAATTTTAAATTACAATTTCCAAATTTCAAACAAATTCCAAAAAACAAAATAAAAAACTCAAACAGATGCTAACATAGCATCGGTTAAATAGCCAAAACGAACCAATTCTTTTTTGTCTTTGATATCATAAAGGGCACCGTTATTAATGAGACAAATGCGGTTGGCTACGTGTAACACATTGCTATATGCGTGGTCACTGAGTATGATTCCTTTATGTTTGGCACTGTCAAGGATGAGTTGGTTGACTAGGTCAATTTTATTTGGGGCTAAACCGTTATAAGGTTCGTCTAATAAAACAAATTTTGACGATGTATACAAGATCAATTTTATTTCCAAATACCGCTGCTCTCCTCCTGATAAATGCTTGATTTTTTGGTGTTTAATGCGTTCAATAAGCACATCATTTAAGAATTCTTCCCGTTTATCTTTTGAAATATACAGGGTAATGGCATGGCTAACTTTTAGGTGTTTTGGAATAAAGTTATCTTGTGGCAAATAGGTGATTTCCCTAGTAAAATAAGGCTTTTTATGTATGACATTATCAATTCGTACAAATTTATTTTCGGCACCTAAGGTGCCAAAAATGATTTTGAATAGGGTTGATTTTCCGCAGCCATTTCTACCTAAAATTCCTATAATATTGCCTGTTTCAGTGCGGAGGTATACATCTGATAAGATACGTTTTGTTGCAAACGATTTTTGAACGCTATCTATTTCTAACTGATGCTTCATTTGAATACCAAATAAATAATTATCGCTACTATTAGGTTTAACACTAAACTGAATGCATACAATTGTAGTTTGGTTACCCCTTGATTAAAATAGAAGTACGCGTCATTCGTTTTGCGAATGTGCTCCATAAGTACGTAAAGTGCTAGTCCTATCCCTGTAAAGGCAACTAATGCAATTGTAAGACGCTGTGTATTTGTTAATTGCTGAAATGGCAGGATGTACATCATGCCTCCGGTGGCAACACTATAAATGAACGTTTGTTTATAAAACGTGAGGTACAATGGCCACTTTTTTACCATAACAAAGCACTTAACTGCATAGGCTATTCTTCTAGCAGCTGATTTATCTTATCTAAATTAGGAGCTAGAATAATCTCAATTCGTCTGTTTTTCGCCTTTCCTGCGGACGTGCTATTTGTTGCGATGGGTAAAAATTCTCCACGACCTGCGGCTGTTACTTGTTTAGGAGATACATTTTTATTGACCAGAATCCTTACAATGGCAGTGGCGCGCTTGGTAGAGAGATCCCAGTTGTCTGCAATGACTCCTTTTCCGCCGTAAGGCACATTATCCGTATGCCCTTCAATTAAGACATCAATATCTGGATTTTCTACCAATACCTCAGCTAGGTTTGAAACCGCTCTTGTTCCTTCACTATTCACGGCCCAACTACCCGAACTAAAAAGCAGTTTGTTTTCCATTGATACATAGACTTTACCGTTTTTTCTTTCAACGGTTAAGCCTTTCCCTTCAAATCCACTTAACGCGGTAGAAACAGCGTCCTTTAAGCGCTGCATGGCCGCTTCTTTGGCAGCGATTAACCCTTCTAGTTGGTCAACGCGTGCAGAGCGTTGTGCAAGTTCGGCTTGTAATTGTTCTAAACGACTACCTTCAGCAGCAAGCTTTGCTTCTTTATCTTGAAGCTCAGTGAGAAGACGGCGGTTTTCAGCCGCTTTTTCCGAGAGTTGTTGTGAACTCATTTTAGTCAAGTCTGCAAATTCTTGTTCAAGCTTATTTTTTTTAGCTTCAAGTTGATTGACTGCCGTGTTGATACGCTCTTTTTCGGCATCCAATTTATCAATTTCAGATTGAAGTTGAAGTCGGCTTTCTTCTAAGGCTTTTTTCTGATCAATTAATTTTTGATTTTCACTAAATAGATTTTGATTATTATCTCTGAGTTTGTCGTATTTTTCCTCGAGTTCTGTATACACTTTTTTAGAAACGCAGGCTGTACATAAGGTTAAAGTTAGGATGAATAGCGTGATTTTTTTCATCGTGTGTCTGTTTTATTTAGTTAACTATTAGTATGTGTTTATGGATGAACAGTCACCCCAATAGGGCAGTGATCTGAATGTTTAGCTTCTGGTAAAATAAATGCCCGTTTTAATCGTGGAGTAAGCGGTTCACTGGCCATACAGTAATCAATACGCCATCCTTTATTATTATTTCGTGCATTGGCTCTATAACTCCACCAACTATATTGGTCAGGCTCCTTATTAAAATGTCTAAATGTGTCTACAAAACCACTATCAATAAACTTGCCAATCCACTCGCGTTCTACTGGTAAAAATCCCGAAACTCCTTTCATTTTTGGGTTGTGAATATCAATTTCTTCATGGCAGATATTATAATCGCCACAGATGAGTAGGTTTGGGATGCTTTTTCGTAAGACATTAACATAGGCTTGAAATTCGGCCATATAATTAAGTTTAAACCCTAAGCGAGCATCGTTTGTACCTGATGGTAGGTAAAGACTCATCACTGAGAGATCATCAAAATCTACTCGAAGATTTCTACCTTCAAAATCCATGCTTTCAATACCCGTTCCGTAGGCCACATGATTGGGTTTAGTTTTAGACAGGATAGCCACCCCGCTATAGCCTTTTTTTTGGGCAGAATACCAGTAGTGATAGGGATAACCAACTTCTTCAAATAATTCTAGGGTTAGTTGATCGGCATTTGCTTTAATTTCCTGAAGACATAGTACATCTGGATCTGCTGCTGAAAGCCAGTCAAGAAACCCCTTTTTTATGGCGGCTCTGATACCGTTAACATTATAAGAGATTACCTTCATATCATTCACTACAGTTATAATTTTAATAGGTTTTTAGCATGTAAAATAAACCATGCTTGCTCAATGGCTAAAAACGTTTTGCAGTGCATTCCTGTTTTTACGAATAGGGGTGTGATGTTGACCCGCATAGTGTATTATAAACATAAATACGTATTGCACAGAAAAAGATCAGTCAATTTGCATTTCAGGAACTACATCGGGAACGATTAGGCGTCCTTCAGTCGCCTTTTTTATTTCTTCAACGGATACGCCTGGTGCCCGTTCTATTAATAAAAATCCATCTTCTGTAACCTCAAGAACGGCAAGGTTTGTAACAATTTTCTTAACGCAACCTACCCCAGTAAGTGGAAGACTACAACGTTTTAAAAGTTTTGATTCGCCCCGTTTATTGGTGTGCATCATTGCCACAATAATATTTTCGGCAGAGGCAACTAAGTCCATCGCTCCACCCATTCCTTTGACCATTTTACCGGGAATTTTCCAGTTGGCGATATCGCCATTTTCAGCCACTTCCATGGCACCTAAAACGGTAAGTTGTACATGTTGGCCTCTAATCATGGCAAAGCTAGTAGCAGAGTCAAAAAGAGAGCCTCCTTTTAATATGGTTACGGTTTGTTTTCCAGCGTTAATTAAATCGGCATCTTCTTCTCCTTCGAAAGGAAAAGCACCCATGCCTAATAATCCGTTTTCGCTTTGAAATTCTACCTCAATTCCAGCGGGAATATAGTTCGCCACTAGGGTGGGAATTCCAATCCCTAAATTCACGTACCACCCATCTTGTAATTCTTGTGCAATTCGTTTTGCAATACCTATTTTATCTAAGGCCATCGTTTTAATTTTTAGATCTTACTGTGCGTTGTTCAATTCTCTTTTCATAGTTCACCCCTTGAAAGATGCGTTGTACAAAAATTCCCGGAGTATGTATTTGATTGGGGTCTAGTTCACCTACTTCTACCAGCTCTTCAACTTCAGCAACTGTAATTTTACCGGCTGTAGCCATTAAGGGATTAAAATTTCTGGCGGTACCTTTAAAAATTAGGTTCCCTGCCGTATCTCCTTTCCACGCTTTTACAAAGGCAAAATCAGGGGCAAAGGCATGTTCTAGCACATACATTTTTCCATTAAACTCTCTTGTTTCTTTTCCTTCTGCCACTTCAGTTCCATACCCTGCTGGCGTAAAAAAGGCGGGTATTCCTGCACCAGTTGCGCGACAACGTTCTGCTAGGGTTCCTTGAGGAATAAGCTCTACATCTAATTCACCACTTAACATTTGTCGCTCAAACTCATCATTTTCGCCCACATAAGATGAAATCATTTTTTTGATTTGACGTTGATGTAATAATAAGCCTAGACCAAAATCATCTACACCAGCATTATTAGAGATGCAGGTTAAATCGCGAATTCCTAATCGCACTAATTCACTGATGCAGTTTTCAGGGATACCGCACAATCCAAAACCTCCAAGCATAAAGGTCATCCCTGAGCGCACGCCTTCAAGACCTTCCGTTGCATTATTTACTACCTTATTTATCATATTTAATTAATTAAAATCGTCTGGTTCAGTTACTTCTTCTTTGGCTTCTTTTAGTTTATCGCAATCGAGTTCCAAATCAAAATCTTTTGGTTTTTCAAATTCTTGATCACTTATTTTTAGCGTTTTATCTGCATAGAGTTTTTTCATATATAAAGCCCAAATTGGCAAGGCCATGGTTGCGCCTTGTCCACGAGCAATATCTGCAAAGTGAACGGCGCGTTCTTCTCCTCCAACCCAAACACCAGTAGTTAAATTAGGAACTACGCCCATAAACCAACCATCGGATTGATTTTGTGTGGTTCCTGTTTTTCCTGCAATCGGGTTTGTAAAACCGTAGGGGTGTCCGGTAACGACACTGTCTGGGTAGTACCGTGCGCCTCCGCGCAGGCGTGCTCCTGAACCAAATTTAGTTACTCCTTCAAGCAAATTAATGATGGTATAGGCAGACTCTTCACTTAATACTTCTTTTGTTTCTGGGGTGAAATCACTTAAGACCATACCGTTTTTATCTTCAATTCGCAAAATCATCATGGGTTTCACGTACATCCCTTTACTTGCAAAGGCATTATAGGCCCCTACCATTTCGTAAAGGCTCAAATCAATAGTCCCTAAAGCGATAGAGGGGTAGGGTGGTATGTCACTCTCTATCCCTAAATTTTTGGCTAATTTTACCACATTATCTGGTGTAGTTCTATCAATTAATTGGGCGGTAATTACATTGGTTGAATTGGCCAATCCATTGGTTAAGGTTTTGTATCCTCCGTATTCTTTATTTGCATTTTCGGGTGCCCAGTCTTTGTCTAACCCATATTTTCCTTTAGGAATAGTCCACACCGTATTGGAGAGTGAATCACAGGGAGACATGCGTAATTGATTGATGGCTGTAGCGTATACAAAGGGTTTAAAGGTAGATCCAACTTGTCGTTTTCCTTGCTTTACATGATCGTATTGAAAGTGTTTATAATTGATTCCACCCACCCATGCTTTCACATGACCAGTAATTGGTTCAACCGATAAAAGGCCTGTTTGTAAAAACCGCTTATAGTATAAAATAGAATCATTTGGTGTCATTACAGTGTCAATTTCCCCCTTCGTCCATGAAAAAATCTTCATTTCTGTTTTGGTGTCAAAGGAAGCGAGAATGTCTTCTTCTTTAGCTCCTAAAGATTTCATTCTACGGTATCGATTAGAACGTTTTCGTGAGGCGGCAATGGTGCGTTCAATTTCTGCTTTGGTCAAATCGTAAAAGGGAGCCGTCTTGTTATTTTTTTGGCGTAGATCAAATACCCGTTGCAGATTGGCCATATGCTCTTCCATGGCTTCCTCGGCATATTGTTGCATTTTGGCATCAATAGTCGTATATATTTTAAGTCCATCCCGATGCAAATTATACAAAGTTCCATCTTCTTTTGGATGGTCTTTGATCCATTCCCCTAAAAATTTTCGCACATATTCTCTAAAATAGGTTGCCATACCGTCGGCGGTATCTTCTGGAGAAAAATCGAGCGTGATGGGAAGTTTTTGAAGGGAGTCTTTTACTTGAGGTGTAATATCACCATGACGTTCCATTTGTTTCAACACTACATTTCGTCGCTGTAATGATTTCTCTTTTGATTTCTCTCTATTGGGATTGTATTGACGTGGATTTTTAAGCATAGCCACAATTACAGCGGCTTCTTCTAGTTTTAAATCTTTGGGCTCTTTTCCGAAGTAAATTCTACTTGCAGAACGGATCCCTACGGCTCGGAAAAGAAAATCTTGCTTATTGAAATACATGGCAATGATTTCTTCTTTGGTATACCGTCGTTCTAGACGTACGGCAATAACCCATTCTTTGAGTTTTTGTTTAATACGCTCTGGAAGACTTTTTGAGCCTTCTCCGTGAAATAGTAATTTTGCCAATTGTTGGGTAATGGTACTTGCGCCCCCATCTTGACCAAATTTGGCAAAGGCGCGAAAAGTTCCATAAAAATCTATTCCTGAATGTTCATAAAACCGCACGTCTTCTGTGGCAATAAGGGCTTTTATCAATACAGGAGGTAAATCTTTATACTTTACGGGTGTTCTGTTTTCTACCGCATAGGTTCCTAAGGTTTTAGCATCTATGGAGATCACTTCACTAGCTAAATTACTTTCAGGATTTTCTAATTCTTCAAAGGTTGGCAGCGGACCAAATGCCCCAACAGCTGCTAAGAAAAAAAGAAGAGCAACAACACCAACTCCTCCTAAGAAAATCCGCCATATCCATCTCGTATAGGTCTTAAAACTGTTATTTTTTACTGCTTTTTTACTCATTATCCCCAATTTTTTCAATACTAATTCCCACGTCTGATATTCCTTTTAAAACTGGAATTCCTTCAGGGTCACCAGCTTTTCGCATTGCATGTTGAACGGTAAAGATATAATCTCCCGTATGTGGAAAGACCACATTTGTTTTATATTCTAATTTATTTTCTTTGAGTTCGGTTCTTCCACTGCCTAAAAATTTCCCAGTGGCATCTGCCATTTCATATTCAAGCGTATCTATCACAGTATAGTGGTCTGGAAATTCAATTCCAACAATTAAAAACAGGTTGCTATACTTGTAGTCACTATTATTTCTGAGATTTACGTAGACATTATTTTTACTAATGGTATCTATTGGATTAAAGGTAAAACTAAGGATAGAATCTTTATTCCATTGCTTTAAATCAACAGATTGATACGTGTTGTAAACCACATCTTTTTCACAGGCTACAAATCCTGCACAGATTGCTATTATACAGACTAATTTACGCATTTTTACGTGGGGGTTTTCTTTTTTGATTTCTTCTTTTTTTCCGTCGGGGTTTTTTCTTTTGGTCAAATCGCGTTAAGCTGTCTTGTCCAACCACATCACTAAAGACTGTATTTTCAACGGGTAAGGCAACGGTTGCCGCAAAAAATTCGAGACTTTCGGCTTTTTTTCCAGTTTTGTTAAGGGCAATTATTTTATTAGCATGATCAACCGACAAGGGAATCCATTGCATGGGTTGATCTTTATAGGCATACCAAATGGTACGCTTAAAAATATCCATTTTTTGAAAAACAGCATCTCCTTTTTCGGTCTTTAACCACTTGTCACTTTTTGGAAAATCTTTAAGTGCGTCGATATAAGAATCTAGTTCGTAGTTAAGGCAACATTTAAGTTTACCACATTGTCCTGCAAGTTTCTGAGGATTTAAGGAGAGTTGTTGATATCGTGCCGAAGCGGTACTCACTGAACGAATATCGGTGAGCCATGTTGAACAACAAAGTTCCCTACCACAAGAACCAATTCCTCCAAGCCGCGCAGCTTCTTGTCGCAACCCTACCTGTTTCATTTCAATTCGAATCTTAAACGTAGAGGCTAATTCTTTAATTAGCAACCTAAAATCAACGCGCTCATCAGCTGTATAGTAAAAAGTTGCCTTATTGCCATCTCCTTGAAATTCAACATCTGATAGTTTCATTTTGAGACCAAGTCTAGAAATAATCAACCGCGCATTGCGTTGTACGTCCTGCTCTCTAGCTCTAGCGCTTTGCCAGACATCAATATCGCGTTGCGAGGCTTTACGGTATATTTTTTTAACCTCCTCACTATTGGCACGAATTGATTTTTTTTTCATTTGTACTTTAACCAATTCACCAGTGAGGGAGATGACACCGATATCGTGTCCCGGTGATGATTCAACAGCAATAATATCGCCGATGACTAAAGGTAACTCTTTTTCATTTTTGAAAAAGTGCTTTCGTCCATTTTTAAAACGGACTTCAACAATGTCAAATTTGGATTGCCCATTGGGTAAACTCATATTGGCTAACCAATCAAAAACGGTTAGTTTATCACAGCTTCCAGTGCCACAATTTCCATTACTCTTACAACCTTTGGGTACGCCATTTGTATCAGTTGAACAACTACTACAGGCCATACTTATTTTATATTTGTCGACCGAATGTAAAAAACAGGGGTCGTAAAGTTCATAATTGGTTTTATTATGCCGTAAATATAATTAATAATCACTACTGAAAAAAGTTAATGAAGACTTAAATTGTAATGACGCGGTTGAATAATAAACTGTCTATATTACTAGTAGTCATCAGACCTGGGCTATTGTTTTAATTGGGTTGGCTAGGAATGGGAGGAGGTAATACGATCTAAACCAAGTTTTTTTGTTGGGAACTTCGACGAAATTCAAGCCATAGACGATATCCTTTTGTATTGCAAAAAAATGCGGGTAAGAGCAATGGAATAAGCAATTTCTATCTTGATAGATTTACGAATAAGGACCATTTCTGAACTCAACCAAAACCGGGTGTGGCATAAATTTAGTACGGTCTTTTTGGAAGGGGGAAGGGTATTAGAGGGAAACGATTGGCCTAGTTAAACTTTTAAAATACGTGTGGCTTAGTACTATTGTGATACTTAGTAGTGGATATTTTTTAGAAGATATTCATCGAGAACAGGAGGGGGAATTGTACCTTTGTGATTTGGTAAGAATAAACAGCGCGCTTTATGTTATTTAAAGAGATTATTGGTCAAGAAGCCGTAAAAAAGCAATTATTTGCTTCGGTAGAACGCGGAAGGATTCCACATGCTCAATTGTTTGTAGCTCCTAAAGGTTCAGGGGCCTTGCCCTTGGCTATTGCCTATGCTCAATATATTCTTTGCCAAAATAAGGAGGGTGAAAATGATCAAGGAAATCAAGCGTGTAACGTTAAATTTAACAATTTGGCACATCCTGATGTACACTTTGCTTTTCCCGTTGCAACTACCGCTAAGGTTAAGAAAAAACCCACCAGTGATCAATTTTTAAGTGAGTGGCGCGAATTTATTGCGGCAAACCCTTACGGGGACGAACAGCATTGGTTTAGTCATCTTGGGGTAGAAAATAAACAGGGTCAAATTGGTGTTGATGAGGCCGAATCCATTGTAAAAAAACTTTCGCTTAAATCGTATGAAGGAGGTTTTAAGGTAATGATCATTTGGATGGCAGAACGGATGAATACATCAGCGGCAAATAAACTATTAAAATTAATTGAAGAGCCTCCTGCAAAGACCTTAGTTTTATTAATATGCGAAAATGAAGAACAAATTCTTAGCACCATTTTATCGCGATGTCAAAAAATTGGTCTTAATAAATTAAGTGAAAATAATATTACAGAAGCCTTAGTTTTACGTGAAAAAATCTCAGAAATTGAAGCGCGAAAAATTGCCCACGAAGCCGATGGAAATTGGAATAAAGCCGTACAAATTTTACATCACACCACCAAAGATGAGCAGTTTGAACAGTGGTTTATTACGTGGATTAGAACAGCGTTTAAGGCAAAGGGAAATGCAAGTGTAATTAAAGAATTAGTGGCCTGGAGTGAAAGTATTGCTGGCTCAGGACGGGAAAATCAAAAAAGCTTTTTACGCTATTGTGTACAATTTTTTAGACAGGCTTTATTGTTAAATTACAAGGCAGATTCATTGGTGTTTTTAGCACCAAAAACTCCCAATTTTGATTTGCGAAAATTTGCCCCTTTTGTCCACAGTGGTAATATTATGCAGATTAACACAGAATTAAATGATGCAATCTACCATATTGAACGCAATGGAAATGCAAAAATAATTCTACTTGATTTATCTATTAAACTCACGCGTCTACTCCACCAAAAAGAAGCTACAGTTTAATTTTTTGGTTATACATACGTATAAATAGCAATATAATGACAGGCACTACCCAGTAAGACAAAGACATGAAAGATGGCGTGGTTGTAACGTAGCGTGGGTCTACTATACAAAATTGCGCCGAGCGTATAGGCAAGCCCCCCAGCAAAAAGCCAATACAAACCAGCGAGGGGTAAGGCAGTATATAAAGGCTTTATAGCAAACACGATTATCCAACCCATCCCCACATAAGCAATGGTAGAAATGGTGTCGAAACGCCCGGTAAAAAATAGTTTTAGCACTACGCCAACAAGGGCAATTCCCCAAGTAATTCCAAACAAGGTCCACCCTAAAGGACCGTGAAGCGTCACCAGGGTAAATGGGGTATAGGTTCCGGCAATTAAGATATATATGGCGGCGTGGTCTAAAATGTTAAGCCGTTTGCGCAACAGTGGATTTTGCACATAGTGATACACGGTTGAGGCGGTGTATAATAAGATTAGGCTTCCACCAAAAATGGTGAAACTCGCAAGTTTATATGGAACAGTACTGTTGCTAGATTTTACAATGAGTAAAAACAGGCCGATGATACTTAGCACAAGTCCTAGTGCATGCGAGACGACGTTAAAAAATTCTTCTTTTTTGTGATAGTAGGTGAGGTCTTCGTGTCTCATGGGGCTATTTCTACTTTTTTTGATTTTCAATATCGCTAAGTAAAGCGTTTTGAATGGTAGTAAAAGCACGTGCTTTTATAGCTTCCATTTGGTCTAAAGTTACTCCATCAGTTTCAATGCAAGGGTGAATTTCAACACGTAGTTTTCCTGGCCATCCGCTAAAGAATGTCCAAGAAAATCGTTTTTTAACATCGTAAAACGTCATTGGAACAATTGGAATTTGATGTTCAATCGCCATATTAAAGGCGCCATTTTTAAATTCGGCAAGAGTAACGTGCTCTGGAGGGACCAATCCCTCCGGGAAAATAACAATGCTCAAGCCTTGGTTTATTTTTTCTTGTACACTAGCATAAACTTGCTTGCGACTTTCAGGGCTACTTCGGTCTACTAAAATACTCGTTTTTCTAAAGACATATCCAAAAAAAGGTAGTTTTTCAAGCTCTTTTTTACCAACAAATACTGCGGGATTTTTTACAATTGCCAAAACCAACATTACGTCAATAAGCGAAGCGTGATTGGCAATATACATGTAACTTTTAGTGCGGTCGAGATGAACATTCCCCGAAATGACAGGCGTAAAACCCATTACAAAAAGAATTGTTTTTCCCCAGGCTACGGCAATTTTAAAGAAGAGGGGGTAGTATTTTTTTGACGAAATAACCACCACTAAAAGCGGTAAGGCAAACAGGATAGTAAAAAACACCCAGCCGTAAAACCATGTGCGCCAAAATAATCGGAAAATATTTTTAAGTAGGGTCATCGGTTTCAAATGTAGGTCTTGAAAAAACAATAAACAAATTGAACCCATAAAAGTGGAAGGATAATGAATTTGATTTCCGTATTTTTGACCCATTAAAAGCGAATAAATGAAACGAATACTTACAGGAGTACAAAGTACTGGAACTCCCCATTTAGGAAATTTACTTGGGGCTATCATTCCGGCCATAAACATGGCAAATTCTCAACAAGATGAATCTTTTTTGTTCATTGCTGACATGCACACCTTAACGCAAATTAAGGATGCTGATGAGGTGAAACAAAATACGTACAGTGCCGCGGCAACGTGGATGGCCTTTGGTTTAGATCTTGATAAAACCGTTTTTTATAGGCAAAGTGACGTGGCTGAAGTAACGGAATTGTCGTGGTATTTGAGTTGTTTTTTCCCATACCAACGTCTTACGCTAGCCCATAGTTTTAAAGATAAGTCAGATCGTTTAGCAGATGTAAATGCCGGATTGTTTACCTATCCCATGTTAATGGCTGCAGATATTTTATTATATGATGCTGAAGTAGTTCCGGTGGGCAAAGATCAATTACAGCATTTAGAAATCACCCGTGATGTAGCCAATAGGTTTAATCATCAAATGGGAGAAACTTTAGTTCCGCCCGAGGCGAAGATTCAAGAAAACTCTAAATGGGTTCCTGGGATAGATGGCGAAAAGATGAGTAAATCTAGAAATAATGAAATCAATTTATTTGTTAGTGATAAGCAATTGCGCAAGCAAATTATGAAAATTCAAACGGACAGTACGCCCTTAGAAGATCCTAAAAATCCAGCTACTTGTAATTTATTTGCCCTGTATCAATTGGTTGCAACCCCGGAACAGGTTGAACAAATGAGAGCAAATTACCTTGGCGGTAATTATGGTTTCGGACATGCAAAACAGGCCTTTTATGAATTACTGATTGAAAAATATGCACAAGAACGCGAACGATATGCACATTATATGGCGCATCCAGCCGAGATAGAGGCCGCCTTAAATTCGGGTGCACTCAAAGCGCGCAAGGTGGCAAATAAGGTGCTCAACCGAGTTCGTAAAAAGCTTGGGTATACCCAGCGCTAGTCTAAGCAGCTGGATTGGGCATCTCTTTGTGCACTGCTTCAATTTGAGCCTTAATTTCTGGGGACAATTCAAGGTCAATACTTGCAATATTTTCGTTGAGTTGTTCCATTTTAGTCGCTCCTATTATGGTACTTGTAACAAAAGGTAATTGGTTTACAAAGGCTAATGACATTTGTGCTAAACTCAAACCATTTGAGGCCGCTATAGCAGCATATTTTTCTACCGCAGCGCTTGCTTGTGGACTACTATACCGATTATAAGCAGGGTATAAACTCACTCGTGCGTCTTTTGGTTTGCCATGAAGATACTTTCCGCTTAACACCCCAAAGCCCAAAGGAGAATAGGGTAGTAAGCCAACATTTTCCTTTAAGAGTACTTCAGAAAGTCCAATCTCAACACTGCGTTGAAGCAATGAATACGCATTTTGAAGTGTAACCATTCGGGGAAGCGATTTTTGTTTAGCTTCTTCCAAATAGCGCATAACTCCCCAAGGAGATTCATTAGAGAGGCCCACCTGTCTTATTTTCCCATCTTTAACACATTGGTCAAGGGTTTCTAGTACCGTGGCAAAATTATCTTCCCATTGGGTGTCTTTCTGGTAGGGGTATTCGCGCACTCCAAAACAGTTGGTTGGACGTTCAGGCCAATGCAGTTGGTAGAGGTCGATGTAATCTGTTTGCAATCGTTTTAAACTGCCTTCTAAAGCTTCGTGAATTGCGGCTTTTGAAAATCCTGAATTTCTGATATGGGCAAAGCCAGGACCAGCAATTTTACTTGCCAGCACCACTTGATCGCGATTTTTATTTCGTTGAAACCAGCTACCAATTATTTTTTCTGTAGCTCCATAGGTTTCAGGTTTCCCCGGGACGGAATACATTTCTGCAGTGTCAAAAAAGTTTACGCCTTGAGTGAGGGCATAATCCATTTGTTCGTGACCTTCACGCAGGGTGTTTTGCTCGCCCCAGGTCATGGTGCCTAAGCAGATTTTAGATACCTTAATTGACGTTGTTGGCAGGGTTGTATACTTCATAATAATGGAATGTTGTAGTCTTTTTTGATGTTTATTAAGAGAACGGTTTAGGGATTAGTTCAAAATTGCTTCAATTCCTGGTAAAGTTTTCCCTTCTAACATTTCAAGCATTGCACCGCCACCAGTTGAAACATAACTCACTTTATGTTCAAACCCAAATTGTTTAACGGCCGCAACAGAATCACCTCCACCTACAAGTGAAAACGCCCCTTCTGAGGTTGCATCTGCAATGGCATTTCCTAATTCGATGGTTCCTTTTGCAAAATTTTTCATTTCAAAAACACCCAGAGGTCCATTCCATAAAATGGTTTTAGACCTTGCAATTACAAAAGAAAAACCAATGTTCGTTCGGGGTCCAACATCAAGTCCCATCCAGCCGTCAGGAATTTCATCAATATTTACCACCTGCGTATTTGCATTATTGTCAAACGCATCAGCAATAACCGCATCAATAGGTAAATGTATTTTGGTTCCCATCGCTTTGGCTTTATCGAGTATTTCAAGTGCGAGGGCTAATTTATCATCTTCAACTAAGGAATTACCAATAGAACCACCTGTAGCTTTGATGAACGTAAAGGTCATTCCTCCCCCAATAATTATATGGTCTACTTTCCCTAAAATATTTTTTATAATTCCAATTTTAGAAGACACTTTTGCACCGCCTAAAATTGCAGTTACGGGTTTTTCACTATCGTTTAAAACTTTCTTAATGCTCTCAATCTCTTTGGCTAACAAGGCACCAAAGCATTTTTTATTTTCAAAGAATTGTGCAATGATGGCGGTTGAAGCATGAGCGCGATGCGCTGTTCCAAAAGCATCGTTTACATAGATATCGCCTAATTGTGAAAGTTTTTTAGCAAAGTCAACATCGCCCGCTTGTTCTTCTTTGTGAAAACGTAAATTTTCTAACAAAAGCACTTCCCCAGGGTTGAGGTTTTGTGCAGCTTGCGTGGCTTTTTCTCCTATACATTCATCTACAAATTTAACCTCAACGCCAATAATTTCAGAGAGGTCTTTAACGAGGTGACCAAGTGAAAACGCAGGGTCAACGCCTTTTGGTCTTCCTAAATGTGACATTAATACACAGCTTCCACCATCTTCTAAAATTTTAAGTAGGGTCGACTTAGCTGCCACCATTCGTGTAGCATCGGTTACCTCAAAATTTTCATTAAGTGGCACGTTAAAGTCCACACGAATCAGTGCTTTTTTATCTTTAAAATTAAAATCGTTTATTGTAATCATTGAACATAAATTTGAACCTCAAAGATACTTCATTTTTTAAAGGTAAAAGAAGGGAGTTTTATAAAAAAAAAATGGCGCGAAGTTATTTTTTTACAACCTGCGATAAGGCCATAAAAAAAGCCTGCAACTGCAGGCTTTTTTTACTAACTAAACTATCAAACTTAAACTAATATGTCATGTTAATTTCCTCAATCTTAGGGGAGAAAGGAGATTAGTAATATGGGTTGTGATTTTCATAGCATTTTCCCGTATTTTTTGCGACTGAATGGTTGATTAGACCCTTCGTATATAGAACAATTCAGGGGCTGTTTTCCCTACCTATTTTTGGCCTTTTTTATTACTTTTTTTAGAACCGCAGCGTTGACGGGGCTTAACGGGAGCTATTTTTAGAACGCTTGTTAGTTTTATGGGTATAATCTTCTTTTTTGGGAGTTGATTCTATAAGAAGTAGTACAATTTTTAGGCGCTTAGAATGATCTGGTTTTGGGCCATAAAAAAAAGCCTGCAACTGCAGGCTTTTTTTACTAACTAAACAATCAAACTTAAACTATTATGTCATGTTAATTTCCTCAATCTTAGGGGAGAAAGGAGATTAGTAATATGGGTTGTGATTTTCATAGCATTTTCCCGTATTTTTTGCGACTGAATGGTTGATTAGACCCTTCGTATATAGAACAATTCAGGGGCTGTTTTCCCTACCTATTTTTGGCCTTTTTTATTACTTTTTTTGGAACCGCAGCGTTGACGGGGCTTAACGGGAGCTATTTTTAGAACGCTTGTTAGTTTTATGGGTGAAATCTTTTTTTTTGGAGTTGATTCTGTAAGAAGAAGTACAATTTTTAGGCGCTTAGAATGATCTGGTTTTGGGCCATAAAAAAAGCCTGCAACTGCAGGCTTTTTTTACTAACTAAACGATCAAACTTAAACTAATATGTCATGTTAATTTCCTCAATCTTAGGGGAGAAAGGAGATTAGTAATATGGGTTGTGATTTTCATAGCATTTTCCCGTATTTTTTGCGACTGAACGGTTGATTAGACCTTTCGTATATAGAACAATTCAGGGGCTGTTTTCCCTACCTATTTTTGGCCTTTTTTATTACTTTTTTTAGAACCGCAGCGTTGACGGGGCTTAACGGGAACTATTTTTAGAACGCTTGTTAGTTTTATGGGTGAAATCTTTTTTTTTGGAGTTGATTCTATAAGAAGAAGTACAATTTTTAGGCGCTTAGAATGATCTGGTTTTGGGCCATAAAAAAAAGCCTGCAATTGCAGGCTTTTTTTACTAACTAAACGATCAAACTTAAACTATTATGTCATGTTAATTTCCTCAATCTTAGGGGAGAAAGGAGATTAGTAATATGGGTTGTGATTTTCATAGCATTTTCCCGTATTTTTTGCGACTGAATGGTTGATTAGACCCTTCGTATATAGAACAATTCAGGGGCAATTATTCCTACCAAAATGAGGCTATAATTTTTTCTTTTTTTCTTTGTGAGCTTTGATGGGGCCTACACTCTTTTTTTTTTCGGTGCAGAAAGTTCAGGCGATGTTTACTTCGCCATAGGAATCAGTAACAGCGTGAAACGACTAGCTGTGGAAAAACCAGGGGAGGCACATGAATTGAAGGTAAAAAAAAAGAGAGTCTACAGGTGCAGACTCTCTTTACTAACTAACTAAACTATCAAACTTAAACTATCATTTCTTTTCATTTTTCCTATTCTTACGTCAGAAAAGGAACGTGGTCATAGGACTAGCTATTCATAGCATTTTCCCGTATTTTTTGCGATTGAAGCATGAAACTCACGCTTCGTATATAAAACAAGTTAGGCGCAATTATTCCTACCTATATTGAGTATATTTTTTGTTTTTTTTAAAAAGCTAACAATTACAGCGGTTGCGAGGCCAAGTGTGTAGCGTAAATTTATAAGATTGGGTTGCATAAAAAAGCCTGTACTGATACAGGCCTTAGTAGCTTTAGTCTACAGACTAAATTGGGTGTTGTGTTGTCGTTTTCGTTAGGCTCCTAGGAACATATCGATAAGCAATGGGAGATTCTTTTCATAGCATTTTCCCGTTTACATTGTTCGACAAAAGAGGTGCTACGACCTCTTGTTACTTATAAAACAACTTCATCGACGAAATTCCCCATCAAAGGTTGATTTTTTTTTTTTATGCTTGAAGTGACGCATAAAAAAAGCCTGCAACTGCAGGCTTTTTTTACTAACTAAACTATCAAACTTAAACTATTATGTTTCTTTCATTTTTTTATATCTTATGAGAAGATACCTGTGCTGGGTTTTTACTAATGTGAATTATTCTTTATTATTTTTTGCGATTTTGCGTTGCTATAACGCTTCATATATATAACAATAGTAGGTTCGTTTTTCCTACCACAAGGGTTAAAATAAATTTCAAAAAAAAGGTTAAGGCGCGTAAATATTGGCTTTCTGGGCAGTTAATTTTTTTATAAATGTAAATGTTAACTGAATTTTCTGTATATTTAACCAACTTAATTCGAATTAATATGCCTATTAAAAGTTTTCAAGGAGCGAGGAAGCAATCTCAGAAGGAAGAGCTTAAACCCGCCGTAGTAACCGATATCATGTGTACTAAATTGATCACCTTTAAACCGGATCAATTGGTCTCCGAAGTTATGGAAATGCTCATTAAAAATAGAATTTCAGGAGGCCCTGTTGTTAATGATCAAAACGAGTTACTGGGTATTATTTCTGAAGGGGATTGTATAAAACAAATTTCTGAAAGTCGCTATTACAATATGCCCATTGATAATGATACGGTAGATAAACACATGGTTAAGAATGTTGAAACCATTGATGGGAATTTAAATATTTTTGACGCAGCAAAGAAGTTCCTCGATTCTAAACGCAGACGTTTTCCTATAGTACAACAGGGTAAATTGGTAGGCCAAATTAGTCAAAAAGATATCCTCATTGCCGCCTTAAAACAAAAAGGACAAAACTGGAAATAGACTAACTAAGTAAGGCAAAGAGGCCTTTTCCAAAATAAACATAACAGGTCACTAATACTAATTCACCAATAAATATTCCCAAAAGAAAGTATTTTAGGGGCATTTTTACGAGTCCCGCTACATAGCAAATTAAGTCTGTAGGAACAAAAGGGAAGAAGGACCAACCAATAACAAAATACGTCGCATTTTTATGTTGTAGTCTTTTTTTCCATTGCGGAATTTTTGTTGGGAATTTTTCTTCTAAATAGCGTCCGAAGCCCAACCAGTCGGCAAAAAAATAAAGAGTGACAGCCGAACACATAATACCCGCCATAGAAATAAGTAAAACCCAAAAATGATGTGCTGGAAAAAGTAATCCCCCAGCAATAACAAAAGGAGTACTTGGAATTAAAAAGAGACCGCGTACTAAACTCAGTACCGTGTACACTAGAAGCATTTCATTTTGGTAGCGTTCTATAAAGGCGACCAAAAATTCGGGTTCAATTAATTTAGGGTTTATGATAATTCCTATCACCATACCTAAAATAAGGATCACCCAAAATGAGGCTGTAATTTTCTTAATTTGTCCTTTTGATAATCCCATATTCGTCGCACAAAAATAGCGTATTCTATATAATATGAAGTAACTTAATTTTTCTTGATTATTTTTGAGGCTAAACAGGGTAATACATGAAACATAAAATGGCAACGCAACCTCAAGAAATACCGATAGCTATTGGTCATCGGGGGGCAAAAGGACACCTAGCTGAAAATACGATAGTTTCTATACAAAAAGGCATGGCATTGGGAGCAAAGATGATTGAAATTGATGTTTTCCAGTTAAAATCGGGAGAAATTGTCGTTTTTCATGATACTAATATGGCGCGTTTAACGGGAATAAATGCTGCAATTGAATCTATTAACCTGAGCGATTTGTCGCAATTACGAATTCAGGGGAGCCATAAAATTCCCTTATTGAATGAGGTGATGGATGTTACGCAAGGTAACGTGGGCTTGAACATTGAGTTAAAAGGAGCAGGAACAGCTAGGGCTGTGGTCGATCTTATTCGATCGCGCTGTAAACGAAATCCCAGCGCTATAGATGGGTATTTAATCTCTAGTTTTGAGTCGTCTTTTTTAGCTGAAACAAGACAGTACGATTCAACCATTCCCTTGGCTGTATTGACTCAAGAAGACCCCTTAGATAGCATACCTTTAGCGCAACGCCTGCATGCAGTGGCTATTCATCCAGAATTTAGAAGTGTCACCAAAGAAAATGTGAATATCATGCATCATAATGGATATAGGGTTAATGCTTATACGGTTAATTCGCTCGAAGACATTCGGCGCGTTACCCTAACCGGTGTAGATGGTATTATTACCGACTTCCCCGAAAGGGTGAACTGAAATTAGGGTATTACAGCAGATTTAAGTTCGTAGCACATTAGTTGACTTGGGGTATCATTTGCCAGCAATCGATGTGACGGAATTAGACTGGTGCTGATTACCTTTTGGGAGGTATCCATAGGTGGCATACCACAAGGATTTACGCAGAAAACAGCCTTAGGTAATTTGTAATCAGCTTTTTAAATTTAATTTACCCTTTGTTTTTGAAAAATATTATATACTTTTAATAAAAAATTTACGTTATAAACTAATAGTTGCTAAGCTTTTATATTATGAAAAACATATTGTTTTTACTTTTAATTTCTCCTCTCCTATTATCGGCGCAAAACCAAGATGCAAAACCTACTTCTGTAAAGGATCAGGATATACTTGAAAAGTGTATTGCTGGAGATTGCAAAAATGGGGAAGGAACCATGCAGTATAAAACCGGAATTTATAAAGGAACCTGGGCAAAAGGATTACGTGATGGTAAGGGAGTTTATACGTGGAATAATGGCGATGTTTATACCGGTCAATGGTCAAAAGATAAACGTCATGGATATGGCGAATATGTATGGCATGATGGTTCAAAATACCATGGAAATTATAGTTATGGCATACGCAGTGGTTTTGGAATTTATTACTATACCAACGGAACGCGCTATGAAGGAACTTGGCAAAACAACCTCAAGCATGGAATTGCCAATTATTACAACAAACAAAGTGTAAACTACGGCGGTAAATATGTCAACAACAAATATGTAGAAGGAACAGGTATTACTCAAAGCTTGAACGAAAACCAAGTATCTAGAAATTAATGTAAGATTGTTTCTTTTTTTACGACCAAATAGAAGTGGCGCAAGTCACTTCTTTTTTATAGCAATTTCCCGTTTTTAAGCGATTAAAAACGGGTTTTTTTTTACATTCGTCCAAAATTACTACTGTGCCTAGAATTATATTCTCTGTAACCAATGACCTTTCTACGGATCAACGTGTGCATAAAATGTGTACTGTGTTTCAAGAAATGGGTTATGAGGTACTTTTAATTGGAAGAAAAGTTAGCGGGAGCTTACCAATTGAGCGAACGTATAAAACACATCGAATGCGGTTACTCTTTAGACGCGGGTTTTTGTTTTATGCGGAATTTAGTAAACGCCTGTTTTTAACCCTATTATTTTCAAGAAAATCAATTCTTTACGCCAATGATTTAGACACATTACTGCCAAATTATTTAATTGCTAAATTGACAAGAACAAAGCTTATATACGACAGTCACGAATTGTTTACTGAAATACCTGAGCTCAACAACCGTCCGTTTACCAAGCGAATATGGCTTGCCATTGAGCAGCCAATTTTTAAACGCCTAATGAATGTGATTACGGTTAATCAGCACATTGCAACATATTATGAAACGAAGTATGAGGTGCCCGTACATGTCATTAAAAATATAGCCCCTTATTTCGCGCCTAGTTCATTTGATTTAGCCTTAGCCAAGCAAATTAAAGGGCCGTATAAAATGTTGGTAGTACAGGGGTCTGGAATAAATAAAGATCGAGGTGCAGAAGAGGCGGTTAAAATGATGCAGTTTTTAGAGCATACGCGATTGTACTTCATTGGTAGTGGTGATGTTCTCCCTGAATTACACTGCTTGGTTGAGGAACTTAACCTTCAAGAGAAGGTGTATTTTTTGCCAAAAATGCCTTATTTGCAGTTAATGGAATACACAAAAATAGCTGACCTAGGCCTATCGCTAGACAAACCTACAAATTTAAATTACCAGTTTAGTTTGCCCAATAAGGTCTTTGACTATATTCAAGCTAGAACGCCTTTATTAGTGAGTTCTATTGAAGCGGTAAAAAACCTAGTTGAAGAGAATGAGATTGGAGCAGTGATACCATCGTTCAATCCAGAAGAAATGGCCAATACGGTACGATCTATTCTTTCTGATGACGCACTTCAAGCGCATTGGAAAAGCAACTTAGAGCAAGCAGCCAAACGGTATTGTTGGGAAAATCAAGTAGCTATGATTAAAACCATTGTGCAGCGGCTACGTTAATCGATAGCGGAGCGCTGTTGTTTTGCACGTTGACTTAGGGTATAAACTTTAAAAAGATCAAAAAAGAATAGGGCCGGAAATTGCGAACGTAGATTGGCGTTGATTAACGGTTTACCTATCCAATAACAGCTTCTAAATAGGCTAAGTAGCCCCATTTTTTTTAACCGGAGATAGACCGAAAGGTGCTTTAAATGGTTGGCAGTAAGTTGTTGTTGGGTAAACAAGGTGTAGCCATTTGAAATTGCACTTTTTGTTTTTTGTAAGAACGCGTTTGCACTGTCTAAACCTTGGTGTTCAACGGGATTTTCTAGATGTATTATCCGATGATTTTTTGCTTTCAATTTAACCGCAAACAACGTGTCTTCTAATCCGTATTCACGGAGAGTTTCGTCAAACTGGACTTCCAAAAATACGGTTTTTAGTGCCACAAAATTTGCTGAAAAGAAAAGCCTATAGGGTTGTGCTTGTCTGGTGGCTAGCTGCTGCTGTTCTCTAGCACGACCGTATTTCCAACGGAGCATCTGCGATTTTTCAGGTGGTGTTGATTGATATGTGATACCTCCACAGAGCACTGGTGCAGTATTATTTTTAATTTCCGAAAGATAATTTTCAATAAAATCACTAGAAATAGGGATGCAGTCAGCATCTAAAAATAACAACCATTCATGGGTTGCTTTTTTAGCCAATAAATTTCTAATTCTACTCCGACCTATATTTTTATCAAGTTTAAGGAGTCGTGTGTGGGTCATCCGACCAATTTCTTGCTCAAGGTATGGGTACGGAAGGGGAGTGGCATCATCAATACATAAAATTTCAAACGAAATATTGGCCTTGAGCAACTGTTGATGCAGCCTAATAATGAGGGGTTGTACGTTATAATTATATATAGGAATAAGAACCGAAAGCATATTAGACTACCTCATATACCTTTTCACCATCACATTTAATCGTTTTATGGGGATATTTTAAAATTAAGGCATAATCGTGCGTTGCCATGAGGATGGTTTTTCCACTCTTATTAATCTGTTCTAACACACTCATCACTTCTAAGGAGGTTTTAGGGTCTAAATTCCCGGTAGGTTCATCGGCCAGTATTAATTCGGGGTCATTGAGTAATGCTCTAGCAATTGCTACACGTTGTTGCTCACCTCCCGAAATTTGATACGGCATTTTAAAGCCTTTGGTTTTCATACCTACTTTTTCAAGGACTTCTTCAATTTTTGCTGTAATTTTCGCTTTATCGGTCCACCCGGTTGCTTTGAGAACAAATAGTAAATTATCGTTAATGTTCCGATCGTTAAGAAGTTTAAAGTCTTGAAATACAATTCCTAGCTTTCGACGTAAAAAAGGGATGTCTTTTTCGCGTAATTTTTTAAGATTGAAATCCACAATATGCCCCTCTCCACTCTGCAGAGGTAAATCCCCGTAAAGGGTTTTCATCAAACTACTCTTTCCACTTCCTGTTTTTCCGATTAGGTACATAAAATCTCCTTGGTAAATATCAAGGGTAATATCTGACAAAACTAAATTTTGTTCCTGAAAGATTGAAGCGTCTTTAAGATGTAAGATAGGTGTTGGCATTATGAATGAGTTTTATCAGCAAATTTACATTTTAAGAATTAATAATTAGAGCAATAGGAATTAAAATTATACGCTGGCAAAAAAATAGCTAGAAAGGGAGCAATTTTGGCCCGATATATGTACTAAGCACTTAGTTCTTAACAAAAAGTTAATTTAATTAACAATTATACAATTTCAATTGAATCTGGCGTTGTTTAAGTTAAGTATGTCTATTTTTGATATGGAACTGAAGCGCCAATTTTTACGCGGTAAAAATCGTAACATTTTCAGCAAGGTGTAGTCTTTTCCTTTAGCTTAGCGTGGCTAAGTGCTGTATTAAAAGACGGCAACTGAGAAAAAAAATGACTTATGTTCGCGTTAACGTAAATAGAATTAACCGGTTCATTAAATATACCCTCATGAAGAAACCTCATTTTAGTAAGTTATTCCTCTTTTTGTTATTGGTTTCCTTACCTGCATTTGCCCAAAAAACGGCTATTTATACGGATGATTTAAAGGAGTATAATCATGCTGTGGCTTTGTATAATAACAGGGATTTTGTCGCGGCACAGCATCTGTTTAGTACGTTGAAAGAACAGTTTGATCAAAGCTCTGAGAAGCGTGCCAACTGTGCATATTACGAAGCTTTTTCGGCAATTCAATTAGGAGAGCAAAAAGGCGATGAGATGATGCGCGATTTTGTAGAGCGCTTTCCTACCAGTACAAAACAGAACACGGCCTTTTTAGAAGTTGGAGATTACTACTTTAAAAACGGTCAATATGCCTATGCGTTAAAATGGTATAATCGGGTGGAAACGCGCAATTTATCCATAGCGCAGGAAGAAGAGTTTACCTTTAAGTACGCGTATGGGCTCTTTGTAGTCAAGAGTTACCAAAAGTCAAAAGAATATTTTCAAAAGCTACTTACTTCGCAAGAGTACGGATCGCAAGCCAAGTATTATTATGGGTTTATGGCGTATCAAGACGATGATTTTGACAATGCCGATCGCTATTTAAGTGAAGTGGCAGACGACAAGTCTTTGGGAAAAGACGTGCCTTATTATATGGCGAATATAAAATTTAAATCAGGTCAATTTCAAGAAGCCATTGACATTGCAGAACCTTTTTTAACCAAAGCTAATCGCTCGCAACTGTCAGAGGTGTCTAAGATCATTGGTGAGAGTTATTTCAACCTTAATAAGTATGCTGAGGCAATTCCTCATTTACAGAATTACAAGGGTAAAAAAGGACGATGGAACAACACCGATTATTATCTTTTAGGGTATGCACACTACATGCAAAAGGATTATGAGAATGCCATTGCCAATTTCAATAAAATTATTGGTGGGTCTAATGCGGTTTCTCAAAATGCGTATTATCACTTGGCCGAATGCTATTTAAAAACCGAATTAAAAACCGAGGCATTAAATGCATTTCGCAACGCTTCGCAAATGGAGTTTAACCCTAAAGTAAAAGAAGATTCATGGCTCAATTATGCTAAATTGAGTTATGAAATAGGAAATCCGTATAAGAGTGTACCCGAGGTTTTACAAGAATTTTTAGACGTATACCCAAAATCAGATGCGGCGAGTGAAATAGAGGATTTATTAATTAGTGCATTTATTACTTCCAATGACTTTGAAGGAGCACTAGTGGCCTTAAAAGATAAAAAGGAGCCTATTTATCAAGACTTGTATCAAAAAGTGGCTTTGTATAGAGGCCTTCAATTATACAATGAAGGGGATGTAGAAAATGCAATTTCAAATTTCGACCTGGCGATTGATTCTCCAAGAGATCAATCTACCACAGCTAGAGCTGTGTTTTGGAAGGCAGAATCTGAATACCTTACCACAAACTTTCAAAGTGCATTACAAGGCTTTGAGCAATTTAAGCGCATGCCAAAATCGGATACTTTATCAGAAATTAATGACATCGATTATAATATTGCATACACCCATTTTAAACTTAAAGATTATAATCGGGCTGGAGATCTTTTTCAAGCCTATATCAATACCAATCCACCGGAAGCAGACAAACGAAATGACAGTTATTTGAGGTTAGGCGATGCGTTTTATGTGTCTAGTGATTACAACAGCGCCATGCGGGCGTATAACAAGGTGATTAGTGCGAAGGGAATTGATACAGACTACGCCCATTATCAACGCGCTATGAGTTATGGATTTACGAGTAGAAATGCGCAAAAAATTGATGATTTAGAAGCCTTCTTAAAAACCTATCAACGGTCTAATTTACGCGATGATGCGTATTTTGAATTAGGAAATTCGTATGTTTCTGCAAATCAAAATGACCAAGCGTTAAAAACCTATGATTTATTATTACGCAATCATAAACGCAGTTCGTATGTGCCAAAAGCTTTATTAAAAAAAGGGCTCATTTATTACAATACAGAGAAGGATAATAATGCATTAGACACGTATCGTCGGATTGTAAAAGAATTTCCCAACACGGATGAAGCCAAACAAGCCGTGTCTAATGCACGTCAAATTTATGTAGATTTAGGCCGGGTGGATGAATATGCCGATTGGGTTAAAAATGTAGATTTCATCAATGTTACTGATGCGGATTTAGACAATGATATGTATGAATCAGCAGAAAAACAGTACTTACAAAATAATAGAAAAAAGGCCATTCCGGCATTTCAAAAATACCTTGAACGCTTACCAAACGGCGTACATGCCTTACAAGCTAACTTCTACTTGGCAGAATCATTGTACTCAGAAAAACAAGCGGCTGCATCTGAACCCTTTTACCTCAATGTGATCAATCAAGAGCGAAATGAGTTTACAGAGCAAGCGTTGGCGCGTTTATCACAGGTTTATTTAGAAGCTGATCTATGGGCTAAAGCGATGCCTATTTTAGCACGCTTAGAAGAACAAGCTGATTTTCCTCAGAACATCACCTTTGCACAAAGTAATTTAATGAAAGGATATTATGAGGAAGAAAATTACGCACAAGCCGTACGGTATGCAGAGAAGGTCTTAGATCGACCAAAACTTGAAAAACGGGTACAGTCAGACGCGAAAATTATTATTGCACGTTCTGCGTTTAAAACAGGCGATGAAACGAAAGCCAGAGAGGCATATGCCGAAGTTCAAAAAATTGCCACCGGAGAAATCAAGGCTGAAACTCTGTTCTACGACGCCTATTTTAAGCATAAAGACGGCAATTTTGAAGCGTCTAATAAAGTGCTACAGACCTTGGTTGCCGATTATTCGTCGTATAAATACTTTGGAGCTAAAGGCTTAATTGTAATGGCAAAGAACTTTTATCAATTAGGTGATGCTTACCAAGCGAGTTATATATTAGAAAGTGTTATGAAGAATTTTACTGAATTTAAGGATGTGGTGGAAGAAGCACGAGGAGAATTACAAAAGGTCAAAGCAAATGAAGCAAAAACCAATGAATCAGTTAATCCAGACGGAAATTAGAATTTTACCTTATGAGAAATAATATAGCCCTTATCGTCTTACTCTTCGTTTCCGGATTAATTTTTGGACAAGATAAAAGTAAAGATACTATTGGAACCGAAGTTATTAATGTGGTTAAACCGTATACCCCTACGGTATCAGATGCCTTTAAAATAAAAACGGCTCCGGTGGTTGATGCACGAAGTATTAGTGCAAAAAAACCAATTGTGTATTCCATTTTTTCCGCTCCAGTGGCCTCTACCTTTACTCCAGATAAAGGAAATGCAAAAATACTGCGAGTAAACCCCAGTCCGCCTGTTTATGAGAACTATGTTTCAGCGGGTTTTGGTAATTTTTCTACCCCAGGGGGTGAATTATTTTTACACAGCAATAGTAATCGTTATAATGATTTTGGATTGTTTTTTAATTACCAATCTTCTACAGGTGGGATTAAAGATGTGGTCTTAGATGACAACTATTTAGATACGCGACTGGACCTTTATTACACCCAAGAAAATCGCGATTATGAGTGGCAAATTAATGCAGGGGGCCATTTACAACACTACAATTGGTACGGACTATCAGATCAAATAAATTATACCCAGCCCGTTGTTGAAAGTGTGGAAGAATCACAAAAGTACGCAGCGTTTTATGCGGGAGGAAAAATTGATTATTTTGATTCGTTTTTTAAAGGAGGAACCTTAGAGACCTTTCGTTTTTCAGATACGTATAAGAGTAACGAAATTTACCTCTTGGCGAAACCTCAATTTGAAATTCCTATTGCTTCAGAATATATTACCGCAGATACACGGATAGAATTTTTAAAAGGTCGTTTTGAAAATGATTATGCGCTTACAGATAAAATGAATTACACCTTTTTTACTGTTGGGTTTAGTCCAAGTTTAGAAATTCTACGCGATAACCTAACCATTAATTTAGGGGTTCATTTACGGTACAGTTCAGGAAACGGTGACGATAATGAAAACAAAGGCTATTACTATCCAAATGTAACCGCTTCGTATGAATTAATTGATCAAGTGGTTACGGTTTATACCGGAGTGACTGGAGATTTGCACCAAAATTCATATCGCGGATTTGCCGAAGAGAATCCGTATGTTTCACCAACGTTAAACATGAAAAGAACAGACGAACAATACAATGCGTTTTTAGGATTAAAAGGAAAGCTAGCTTCTAATATCAGCTATAATGTAAAAGGATCTTATCAAAGTGAACGCGATAAGCCCTTGTACAAATTAAATCCATCCCTTACAAATGGAACAGAGACTGTTGAGGTAGGCTATCGGGCTGGAAATTCATTTCAAGTGGTCTACGATACCATAAAAACCATTCGTGGGTTTGCAGAAGTAAGTGTAGATTTTTCTAAACAATTGAAATTTGGAGGGAATGTTACCGTCCAAACCTTTGAAACAAGCAGTCAAGATGAAGCATGGAATTTACCCAATTTAAAAATAACTGGGTTTGCCAATTATACCAATGACCACTGGTTTGCTGGCGCGGATGTATTTTATGTAGGAAATAGAAAGGATGAATTTATCATGGATTCACAGATTTCACCCTATACCCAATCCGAGATAAGCGTAGGCGACTATATAGATTTAAATTTTAATGGAGGGTATCAATTTACCGATAAGCTCTCTGTCTTTGCTAAGGTTAACAATATTTTAAGTACTAGTTATGAAAAATATAGTAATTTTAGAGTGCAAGGCCTTCAGGTCTTTGGCGGTTTAACGTATAAGTTCGATTTTTAATCGTTCATTCAAGTATATAAAACCATTAGAGTGGAGTTGAGTTTTCCCAAATACTTAATTGTATAACTCCCTTTTTTACTTAACTCTGCTCTTTGGTTTATACGTCTTATTCTTTAAGTATTTTAATAACAGCTCGTTGCCCATCATCCCCTCGTATGTTTAAAAAGTAGAGTCCTGCAGCCAACGCACTTATATTATGACGTTCAGCCGAAGCGCTGAGCTCGAGAATTTGTTGTCCGTAGCTATTGTTCAATACTATGGATTGAATGGGAATGGCCGTAGGATTTGTGATTTTTATGGTTTGCTTACTGGGGTTAGGGAATACCTTGAATTGTTTGTTTAAAAAGGCGTCTTCTACCGCTAGAGTGGTAGTAAACTTCGTTTCGATAAGTTCCCATAATTCAGTGCGATCTCCGTCGTAATTTAAAGCCCAAATACCGATTCCGCCAATGCCTTTATTCAAGGCCAAGTCATATTTTAAACCGAGACTTTGCGGATTGTCAGCCCACACTTGATTCCACGCTGTTTGATACCAAGAATAATAGGGTGTTTCTGAATTGCTATCCCAACGATATCCCCCGTGATTATTCACCTCCACAGCGGTATTTCTGTATAAAGTGGACCCCTCATAATCTGTTATAGTAGCACCGGGGTTACTGCTTGTTGTTGTCCAATGTTTCCCGTAATACGGCACCCCTAAGATGATTTTTTCAGGATAATTAGTAATGGCCTCACCGTAGTCTTCTTCTACGCTTTTGGTAACGCTTATGCCATTTGTTGGATGAACCAATGGAGATACGGCAGCGGTTGTAGTGCTCCAGCTCCCATTGTAGTCATAAGCCATAATCAGGAGGTGATCTACCGCAGCTGCCAAGTCATTAAATTTCCAACCAGCCCAGTTTACAGCAGGGCTATCAAAGGAGACCTCTTTTCCAGGTAGATTGGTGTGGATATAATTTGTTAAGTCAGCCATAAAATTAGTTAAAAGATTCCCACGATCAGCAGGATCGATACTTTCAAAATCAATATTAACGCCGTCTAGTTGATACGTACTTATGGTATTCTTTATGGCGGTAAACAAGGTGTTTTTGGCTGTAGTATTTGTCATTAGGGTGTGAATCTGCGCAGAATTGAAATTAGTGACAACCATACTAATTTTAGTTGATTTGCTATGCGCAGCATTAATCACATCTGTCCATGGCCAACCCGCAGGCGGTGTCAAGGTACCGTCTGAAGAAGCTTCAAAGCTGAAGACGGCAATATGGCTAAGTAGGTCGTAGTTTAAATTTTCCGCCGCATCATTGGTATATTCCCAATCAGGTAAAAACCCAAAAACGAGGTGTGTTAACGATTTAGTGCGTTTAACGAGTGGAATGATATCGCTACCTTGTGCGTCAAATAAGCTTTTTGTTTTTTGCTTCAAGCCAAATTCTGCGGCTTGTTGCTCATGAGCCCCTCGATACTCCGTTTCTTGTGCAAAACAAATGCAGGCGGAAAAAGCCATAGTAAAAAGAAACAGTTTATGCATCGATAAAGGCATTTGTACAAGTAATTTTATATCGAAGATAGTAAAAAAGAAGGTTTTTTTTTGCCTCAGTTTTGCTTAATAAGTAAATAATAGTCATTTTCTAAGGGTAAATAGCCTTGATTGTAGACGTAATAATACGTATGTGCAGATTTAGTGGTGTAGATAGAGGTAAAGAAATTAAAATCAAAATTATGCGTTAAAAGGGTGCTACGCGTTACTTTGGTTTTACCGGTTCGATTTAGCTCTTTTAGAATTTTGTAGTTGCGACTTAAGCGATTGTTCGTATTGCGAATTAGTTTTCTGACATCGCGATTTAACCTATTGTTGAAGACATTTCTACAATAGTCTGAGCAGAATTTTTTATCTTCTCTGCCCGTTATTTCAACACTACAGGTTAAACATGTTTTTTGCATGGTATAGGCGTGCCATTCTAAGGTATAAAAAAGTGCTGAGACTAGTGAGAATTCCAAGGACCATTGAATAGCTGTGACTTTGTTGTACGGTTTTATTTACATGTCTGTCACACGTCAGCCAGAGCGGCCTGCGAGCCAAGGAAAACTGAACTATAGCAAATAGCGTTCACGAAATCTTGTGTTCTAATTTGGGCACGGAAGGTAAAGGTAAGGTTTCCCCTTGACTCCTCTTGGCAAGGAGGACTATTTTATATCTTTTTAGCGAAATAGTAATTTTAAAGGGTGACTTATGTAAAGGTGTCTGTCGTCTTGATTAAGTTGTGGACTTATGTTCAAGAGCGGCCTTAGCGTGCTAATTAATTTTTATTAGGACGGGCAATTAAAAGCGTGTTGGTGCTGTTGACCTTTTCTAATAATTGAACCTTATAGTGTTGTTGTTTAAGAAAGTTAAGTACGGGTAAAAGATGTTGGTCATCCTTTTGTTGTAAAGCGGCATTACATAAAACAACAGGATTATGACGAATAACATCTTGCCAAAAGGGTGTTTTTAAAAAGGAAGAAGGAACGGTGGTATCTATAAAAAGGTCAATGATAATAAGCTCAAATTTTGACGTATTTAATTGCATAAAATGTAGCGCATTGTCGCAGTGAATCGTTAAGTTTTCGCTTTCGCGGATGTTGAATTCATCTCTGGCAATGTCTATAATTACAGGATCTATGTCTACTGCAACGATGTTTTTTTGATAGTTAAAATCGCTTCGTAAGGTTTGTATTACGCTTCCTCCACCTAAGCCTAAGATGAGTATATTCTCAACAGCAGAAAGCTCAATTTCACCTAGTCCAATTTTTAATATTTTTTGCAAAGACCCATACGAATAGTTGGCGTTTTTTGTATTCAGCATTTTCTTACCATTATACCAAGTTACCTCTAAAACCCCATTGTATTTAGAGGTAATTTTTTGCCCTACGGGGTAAATATAACTCAACCATTTCTGCATAGGTACAAAAGTAAAGGAATGAAGGAGAAATACGTATTTTTTTTTTGGGAAGTATTCATAGGGCACATTTTTTCGCCAAGGTGGATGGTTGTTGAGGTTTAGAAGAAAAATAGCCGACTACAAACGACTACAAACGTTTACAAACGAAAGTAAATATTTATTAACCGAATAAAAGAGGCGGTGCATTGTAGGTTTGTGGTGTTGCTGTTAGGAACGTCCTAGCCTTAACAAAAATAAACGCCCGTCATACCAGTGGCGGCATTAATCTTAACTGTTTAACCATTAAAATTAAGTAACATGAATGCACTAAGAAACAAAGTACAGTTGATCGGAAATTTAGGGAATGACCCTGAAATCGTAACCCTAGAATCAGGGAACAAAGTGGCTAAATTTAGTATTGCCACAAATGAGAGTTATCGAAATGCAAAAGGTGAAAAGGTAGATCGCACTGAATGGCATTATGTGGTCGCTTGGAATGGAATTGCCGAATTGGTTGAAAAATATTTAGCCAAGGGCAACGAGGTGGCGATTGAGGGTAAATTAACCTCGCGATCCTATGACGATAAGGATGGGGTCAAAAAGTATATCACCGAGGTGGTGGCCAATGAATTGTTATTATTGGGCCGGAAAAAAGGTTGATTTCACTTTAGTCTTGTCCTCAAAAGTGCGCTTCGGCGCACTTTTGTATTGATAGCAGGAAGGGTGTAACACAAATGTAAATTAGTGTTAATTTTTTTTATGTCTAAAGAAATAATTTGCCGTTTCTATCGTTTAAGTAGGAGAAATGCTTAGAGGCGGAAAATTCGCTAAGAGCGAGAAAAAGTGAAAAGGGCTGCGTTAGCAGCTCTTTTTGATTATAAGAACCGCCGCTTTTATTTCTTAGTTACTTTTCATACTTAATTGAATGCGCTTCCTTATGGGATCTACTTCTAATACCTTAACAATTACCTGCTGATGAAGACTAACGTGGTCCGTGACGTCTTTTACATACGTATCGGCGAGGTTAGAGATATGTACTAAGCCACTTTCCTTAATTCCAATATCTACAAAGCAGCCAAAGTTAGTCACGTTATTCACAATACCTGGTAGACGCTGCCCGGGTTTTACATCATGAATGGTTTTTAAATTTTGATTAAACGTAAATACCTTGGCTTGTTCCCTGGGGTCTACCCCTGGTTTTTCTAATTCCGCAATAATGTCTGTAAGGGTTAAAATACCAACATCTTTGGTGCAATATTGGGTTAAATCAATTTTTTGCAACACGGTTTTATTTCCAATTAAATCAGCAACCGCTACGCCTTCATTCTTGGCCATTTCTGCTACAAGGGCATAACGTTCTGGGTGCACAGCAGAGTCGTCTAGCGGATTTTTAGCCTGTTTAATACGCAAAAATCCAGCGCCTTGTTCGAATGCCTTATCCCCAAGTCTAGGCACTTTTTTAATTTGATTTCGATCACTAAAAGCGCCGTGTTCTTGACGATAACGCACAATATTTGAGGCTAATTTTGGTCCAATACCCGAAACATAGCTCAACAGCGATTCACTGGCGGTATTAATGTTAACGCCAATGGTATTAACACAACTCGCTACCGTTTGATCTAATTCGTGTTTGAGTTTAGTTTGATCTACATCGTGCTGGTATTGTCCAACCCCTATCGATTTGGGATCAATTTTTACTAGTTCGGCTAACGGGTCTGCTAAGCGGCGGCCAATAGACACGGCCCCTCTTACGGTAACATCGTAATTTGGAAATTCATCTCGCGCTATTTTTGAAGCGGAATAGATGGATGCTCCTGCCTCATTAACCACAAACACGTGTACTTCTTTTGAAAATCGCATCCCTCGGATTAACGCTTCGGTTTCTCTTGAGGCTGTACCATTTCCTATGGCGATGGCTTCAATTTTATAAGCATCAATCAGGGAAGTTATTTTTTTCATGGCCCCATGTTTATCATTTTGAGGTGCATGCGGATAGATGGTTTCATTGTGCAATAAATCTCCTTGAGCGGATAAGCAAACTAATTTACAGCCACTTCTAAACCCGGGATCTAAGGCTAAAATTGTTTTTTCGCCTAGGGGTGCTCCGAGTAAAAGTTGTTTTAAATTTTTGGCAAATACGCTAATCGCGGCTTCATCTGCTTTTTCCTTAGCGGCCTTCATGACCTCATTGGTTAATGCGGGTATTAACAGGCGCTTATACGCGTCGGCAATGGCCATTTCTAGCTGCGTCGCACATGCGTTGTTGGATCTAATTATACGGTCTTCAATTTTAGTCAATGCGCGATGATCATCGAGGGTAATTTTTACTTTGATAAATCCCTCATTCTCTGCCCTTAAAATGGCGAGAAGTCGGTGGGATGGGCAGCGATGCAACGGCTCTGACCAATTAAAATAATCGGTGTATTTTTGCGCCTTTTCATTCTCTTTCTTTGCACTCACCACCTTGGTTTCTAGCATAGCATGTCGGCTAATTTGCTGACGTAATTGATCTCTAATAGCACTGCGTTCATTTATCCATTCGGCGATAATATGTCGCGCACCTGCTAAGGCTTCTTCACTTGACGATACCGTATCGTTTACATAACGCAAGGCAAGATCTTCAAGGTCCTTTACGTTTTGGCTCATGACCATTTTTGCTAAGGGTTCTAAGCCATTATTTCTGGCAGTTTCTGCCTTTGTTTTTCGTTTTTTCTTGTAGGGAAGATAAAGATCTTCAAGCTGGGTGAGATCAGCAGCCTGCGTTATGTTTATACGTAAGTCATCATGGAGTTGTCCCTGCTCTTCAAGCGATTTTAAAATACTTTTTTTACGCTGTTCTAATTGATCAAATTCACGCTTAAGTTTAACAATTGAGGCAATAGCAACTTCGTCTAAATTGTTGGTTTTTTCTTTGCGATATCGCGCGATAAAAGGAATCGTACAGTCTTGTTCTAATAGGGCTAAAGTGGCGCTAATTGAGTTTTCGGGCTGTTGTAAGCGCGTTTTTATGTACTGAAGGCTAGCAGAAGAATTCATCGATGGGTGGTTTGTTGAAACAAGTTGTTTGACCGTGGACTTATTGAAAATACAATTTCACAAATTTTGCCATAGGCGCCATTCGCGCTTTTTGTAAGGTCAGGGTATCGCCACGTAAACTGTAATTGTCAATAGTGTTTAACATGGTTAAAAAACGTTGCTCGAGGTCCATGTTGGCACAAGCCATTTTGGTAGAGGCCAATTTTTGAATTCGCAATCGTTGTCCTTCAGCAATTTCAAAACTTCCACTAAATTTGTTACAGCCGCTATGTCCATAGACCACAGAGGTGTTTTCGGCTGAGTTTTGCAAAATAAAATACGGCTGATTTCCACGCTTCTTGTCGTAGGTAACCGCTTGTCCATTTATGGCAATGAGGCCCCAATGACTGCCCGTTATTTTGGGGAATTCTTTTGAGAGCACACCCTGTTGAGCGTTGCCTCCCGGGTTTTTATCTTCATTGGGATTTAGTTTTCTCAACTTGTTTTCACCTACAAAATAACGATGATCAGGGCGTTGATCTAAACTAATTATTTGTCCATTTTTATCCCATGAAAACTTACCTTCACTATAGGTGATGCTTCCCTTTTCCCCTTGTTTACTTTGTTGAAGGGTGTAGTGAAGATTATTTTTCAAGGTGAGTACCGTTTCTATTCCTGGACAATCTGAACAGGGTACTATTCCGGTATAGGTACCTTGCCAATCTAACGCATTCATGCTGGTATGTTCGTCAGGCATTTGATTTTCGTTTTTTGACTGATCAATATTTTTTTTCGTTTGACAACTCATTAAAATAAAGCTGCACAATAAGAGGATGCTTTTTTTCATAAAATTTATTAAGGTTTCACTTTAAACCGATTAAAGGCCTTTATTTTTTTGATTTCATCTGTTTTATAGATCGAATATACGAGTCCGGGTAATAAGAAAATTCCTCCGATCACTAGGTACCCCATCTGATTAAACCGATAGAGTAAATAGCCCACTAACAAACTGCTAAGACCTAACAAAATTATACCTCCCACAGAGTTGGTTAAGCTAGATTCGGCCTTGAAATCATTGGGGTGATAGGCCTGTTTTTTATGACAATTTTTACAGGTCATCAGGATAGATTTTCCTTTTTTTTGCGCTAACTCTCCGCGATCATTTACTGATGAATGAAACGAGACATAATGTGTTTTACAATGAATACATCGTGCTTTTAATCGCATTATTAACTTATTTTTTGACCATTTGTAACGGATTGTTCTGGTGCTACGAAGGCTAATTTACCTTCTGGTGTATTTGTCATTAAAATCATCCCTTGGCTTTCAACGCCTTTGATGGTTCGTGGTGCCAAATTAATGAGTACGGTTACTTGTGCACCAATAACATCGGCGGGAGCAAAGCTTTCGGCGATTCCCGAAACAATGGTTCTCACTTCCTGACCTATATCTACCTTTAATTGTAATAATTTTTTTGTCTTAGCAATTTTACTAGCTTCTAAAATTGTGCCAATCCGAATATCTAATTTGCTAAAATCATCAAAAGCTATGGTTTCTTTTTGAGGTTCAGTTTTACTCTTGGCACGTTCATTTGCCTTTTTAGAGGCTTGTAATTTATCTAATTGGACTTGTATTTCAGCATCTTCAATCTTAGTAAATAGTAAACGAGCTTCATTGATGCTATGACCAGGAGCAATTAAGGTTTCCTTTGTTTTAATGGCGCTCCAATTGAGATCCTCATCTGCTTGTAGATTTAAAATATCTTTTAATTTTGTTGAGGTGAAGGGTAAAAAAGGCTCACTAAGTACCGCTAAGCCACCTGCAATTTGTAAGGCGACATACATAATGGTTTTAACCCGATTAGGATCTTCTTTAATTTTTTTCCAGGGCTCTTCATCGGCTAGGTATTTATTGCCCATTCTAGCCAAATTCATCATTTCTCCCAAAGCTTCTCTAAAACGGAAGCGCTCAACCGATTTTGCAATGCGTTTAGGATATTGTTTTAGCAGCATGAGGGTATCTTCATCCAGATCGCTGAATGCTTCAGGTTCAGGTACAATACCGTCATAATATTTATGGGTTAAAACCACCACACGATTGATGAAATTACCAAAAATAGCCACCAATTCATTGTTGTTTCTCGCTTGAAAATCTTTCCAGGTAAAATCGTTATCCTTCGTTTCAGGCGCATTGGCTGTTAAGGCATAACGCAAAACATCTTGTTGACCAGGGAAGTCAATTAAATACTCATGCAACCAGACCGCCCAATTTTTTGACGTTGAGATTTTATTGCCTTCTAAATTTAAAAATTCGTTGGCAGGAACGTTTTTTGGTAGGATAAAGGAGCCTTCTGCTTTTAGCATTGCAGGAAAAATGATACAGTGAAAAACAATATTGTCTTTTCCAATAAAATGCAAAAGGGTGGTGTCTTCGTCTTTCCAATATGGTTCCCAATCTTTCCCCTGTGATTTAGCCCATTCTTTTGTGGCCGAAATATATCCAATTGGCGCATCAAACCACACGTATAGAACCTTGCCTTCCCCGCCTTTTACTGGAACGGGAATTCCCCAATCTAAATCACGGGTCACCGCTCTTGGACGTAATCCGTCGTCAATCCACGATTTCACTTGTCCGTAAACATTGGGTTTCCAATCGTCTTTATGACCTTCTATGATCCATTTGTTTAAAAATGATTCATATTCATTTAAAGGAAGAAACCAATGTGTGGTTTCTTTCATGGTAGGTGTGTTTCCTGTGATGGCTGATTTAGGATTAATTAAATCGGTTGCATTGTGACTTGTTCCACAATTTTCACATTGATCTCCATAACTCTCCTCAAACCCACATTTAGGACAGGTACCAATCACAAATCGATCAGCTAAAAATTGCTTGGCTTCTGCATCGTAAAGCTGTTGGTTTGTTTCTTCGATGAATTTTCCTTCTTCATATAATTTTTTGAAAAAGGCAGATGCCGTATCGTGATGAATTGGAGCGGAGGTTCGCGAATAGTTGTCGAAAGAAATCCCAAAATCAGCAAAAGACTGCTTGATAATTTGATGGTATTTGTCTACGACTTGTTGCGGACTAACGCCTTCTTTTTTTGCTTTGATAGTAATGGGTACGCCGTGTTCATCTGATCCCGAAATATAGGCTACATCGTTTCCTTGTAAACGTTGATATCGAGCGTAAATATCGGCTGGTACGTACACGCCGGCTAAATGGCCAATATGAACGGGGCCATTGGTATAGGGTAGGGCGGCGGTAATGGTATATCTTTTAGGTGTATTCATGGTGTGATTTGTATGCGCAAAAGTAAGAAAAAGCGCAGAATCAGCTCGTATAATATGGTTTTATTCCATGCAACTGGAGGGTTGAAATACGGCGTTAGGGGTGATTCAATTTATACGATCGCTGAGATAATCTTGTTTAAATTCTTTATTTCTATAGATCATTTTATATTTTTACCTAAAATCTAAATTATGATGCGTGTACTTCTCTGTGGTATTTTCTTGTGTTTTGGTCTTCAATCTTTAATTGCACAACGCAGTACACCTCCTTATTTGCAAAAAGGAGATACTGTTATGATTATCGCTCCGGCTGGTATTGTTAAGGATACGGTAGGGGTAGAAAACGGAATTGCCTTGTTAAAAGAATGGGGGCTAAATTACAAACTTGGAAAGAATGTATACCGAAGAAACTTTCAATTTTCAGGAACCGATGAAGAACGACTAGCTGATGTGCAAGCGGCTTTTGATGATCCAACAGTTAAAGCGGTGTGGTGCGCACGAGGAGGTTATGGTGCCGTGCGTATTATTGATGATGTTGACTTTACCAAATTTAAATTGCATCCGAAATGGATGATTGGCTTTTCAGACATCACCGTGTTTCATAATGAATTGCATAATTTGGGCGTAGAGTCTATACACGCGTTGATGCCCTTAACGTATAAACCAGGGGAAAAAGAACAAAAAAGAGCAGTAAAATCACTTAAAAAAGCGCTATTCGGCAAAAAATTAACCTATCGTATTTCAGAGTCTCCATATAATCGAGAAGGAGAGGGGCGTGGTGAAATTGTTGGTGGAAATCTTTCTATAGTGTACAGTATGTTGGGGTCTAAATCGTCACTAGATACCAAGGGTAAAATACTCTTTTTAGAGGATGTTGGAGAGGCTAAATACCATATTGACCGTATGTTAATCAGTTTGCGAAGAGCCGGTTATTTTGAAGGTTTACAAGGACTAATTATTGGCGGGTTTAACGATATAAAGGCCACCTCTTCTGACTTTGGAATGACGCTAGAGGAGATAGTACTAGACGCGGTAAAAGGGTATGATTTTCCGGTGAGTTTTGATTTTCCCACCGGCCATATTACAGACAATAGAACCTTAATTTTTGGACGAACCATTGATTTAAAAATAAATGCCCGTAAGGCCATTGTGAAATTTGAGAACTAATGGCTGAACACAATCTGCTTGGGGAACGAGGTGAGGCCATAGCTTTAACACATTTACAAAAACAAGGCTACACTATATTAGAGAAAAATTACCGGTACCTTAAAGCAGAAGTAGATCTTATTGCACTAAAAGAGGGTGTTTTAGCCGTTGTAGAAGTAAAAACCCGTTCAGATCGGAGCTTTGGGTTGCCTCAGGATTTTGTGAGTAAAAAAAAAATTAAACTGATGGTTATGGCTGTTGACCATTACATTCAAGCGCGCGACCTTGACGTAGACGTACGCTTTGATATTATTGCCATTGTAATTGAAAAAGAAACGGTCAGTTTAGAGCATCTAGAAGATGCATTTTATCACTTTTGAGACTTACTTTAATTGTCCAAAATAGGCCTTTAGTTCATCTACATCATCAGGTTTCGCAATCACTTTTTTATCTTTATCTAACACAAAAAAGGTAGGGGTGGCGTGAATTCCATAAATTTTGGCATATTCAAAGTCCCATTTACCGAGTCCCAAAATATGCTCCCAACCTGGGTACTTTACAATTTGATGTTCCCAGTCGGCTTTGCTTGTGGCATCTTCTAATCCAACCGCAAGTACTGTAGTATTGGGATCACGCTCTTTTATAAAGTTGTATAGTAAGGGCATTTCAACTTGGCAATGCGAACACGATGAACTCCAAAATGCAATAATATAATAGTCTTTAGGAGCTAAAGTCAATAAACTTTTGGAACCCCATTTAATATCTGGGGCAATACTACCAATGGCTGTTTTTAATTTGCTTTCAATTTCTGTTTTAAAGGCAATATCTTGATACTCAACCGGTAATTTGGTGTAGTAATTGTCAAGTAAAAATGTAATAAGTTCTGTTGATTCTACCGTTGAATACGCGTAAAGAAGCCCCTCTTGAACATCCTGAGATAGTTTGAGGTTTTCTTTTATTTTATCCATTACCACCGTAATAGCCTCCGTTTGTAATTTGTGATTCGTGGCTTTGTCTTCTGAACCACTGAGGTAAAAGATATAGTCGTTTATTTTGTCATTGATAAAAGTTGAGTTAAGTAAGACCGGATCTGAAAAATCGATATAATCAAAGAAATGGCTTTTTAATTGCACTAAATAGCGTTGTGCACTTTCTATAGGTTTTGTGGCATTAAAACGGGTACTCGCTTTAATAAAGTGGGCGGCCAAGCTACCGTTAGCGGCGGCTTCATTTTTTTGTTGTACTTCTATAAATTCGGCGTGAAATTCGGCGTAAAGTTTTTGAATATTTTTTTTATCCTCGGTGTTTGCACTAAAATAAGCTACTTGTAACGAGTCTAATTTAGCCTGGGGTTGTTCTATGGTTGCTAAATAATTATGGTAAATAGTATTCTCTTTAGAGCGTTCAAATTTGATTGCGCTTTGTGGAAATTTAGGATTAAATGTAAAAGCAATATCCTCCTTATTATATATTACATCTACAAATAGATTTTGATCTAAGTCGTAAATTAATCTATAAATTCCTGAACTGAGTGAATCGGCAAGGTTAAACCCGAAGTGTCCATCAACAATATCAGTATTTGCAATATATTCTTGTTTAGCTCCTTGTAATTGATAGAGCATTATCCATTTAAAATTTTCAGGGGGGTCCATTGTGCCTTTGAGCGTATGTTGGGCAAATGCTCCAACGCTCATGATGATTAGCAACAACGAAACTATCTTTTTCATGATTTTTATCTTAAGTTTAACGTTACAAAGGTAGTATTTTTTCATATTCTATTGGCTTATTCTGTCATAAATGAAAGGGGGATACGATACTGTATTTTTAGTGGTTTTTCGGCTTGGTTTCCGGGGTTAATTTGAGGCATTTTTTTACGGTTTCTCTGCACTATCTTTTGCGGACAAATGGTGATTTTTAAGGGGAGTGGAGTTTCTTAATACGTCATGGCCAAACGCAGGTTTCTTTTTAAAAAATGAGGACACAATCTCTGAGGAGTTGATTGCACTAACCGTATCTAAGGATTGTTGGATTGATCGTTCTGTTTGGGGGGCTTCTTGCGCTACAACCCCAATGACCATAACCACCTCTCCCGTTAAAATCGCTGGAGTTGGGAGGTC